>OLII01000229.1_pt1 | contig 22507 bp, 21 predicted proteins | sample 1609481 | NCBI WGS metagenome assembly OLII01 (sample SAMN05416859, study PRJEB24817) | seawater metagenome | isolation source: Sea water | place: Canada:Atlantic | collected 2013-11 | reverse complement strand
ACGAGATCTAGTACGGTCTCGTGGGCTCGGAGATGTGTATAAGAGACAGCAGTTCTTACAGGGAAACACGGCAATGCAACTGCGCAATTCTCCTTCTCGCTATGGCGTGGTCAGTATCGTCCTGCACTGGGGCGTGGCCCTGGCGGTCTTCGGCCTGTTCGGCCTGGGGCTTTGGATGGTCGGCCTGGACTACTACAGTGCGTGGCGCAAAACGGCACCCGACCTGCACAAGAGTATCGGCCTGACCCTGCTGGCGATCATGCTCGGTCGCGTGCTGTGGCGCTTCATCAGCCCGCCACCACCGGCCCCGGCCAACCACGGCCCGCTTACCCGCTTCGCCGCCAAGGCCGGCCACGGCCTGCTGTACGTGGGCCTGTTCGGGGTGATGATCACCGGCTACCTGATCTCCACCGCCGACGGCGTGGGCATCCCGGTGTTCGGCCTGTTCGAGGTGCCGGCACTGGTCAGCGACCTGCCCAACCAGGCGGATGTCGCCGGGGAAATCCACTTCTACCTGGCCTGGGGGTTGGTGATCTTCGCCGGCCTGCATGGCCTGGCCGCCCTCAAGCACCACTTTATCGACCGTGACGCGACCCTCACCCGTATGCTGGGCCGCAAAGCTTGATGTTCAACCTCAACTCCAAAGGAATAGAAGTAATGTTGAAAAAGACTTTTGCCGCTCTGGCGCTCGGTACCGCCCTGTTCACCGCTGGCCAGGCCATGGCTGCCGACTACAAGATCGACAAGGAAGGCCAGCACGCCTTCATCGACTGGAAAGTCAGCCACCTGGGCTACAGCTTCATCCACGGCACCTTCAAGGACTGGGACGGTACCTTCAGCTGGGATTCCGCCAAGCCGCAGGACAGCAAGATCTCGGTAGACGTGAAGACCGCCAGCCTGTGGTCCAACCACGCCGAGCGTGACAAGCACATCGCCAGCAAGGACTTCCTGGACGTTTCGAAATTCGCCGACGCCAAGTTCGTCTCCACCGCCGTCAAGCCCACTGGCGACAAGACTGCCGACGTGACCGGCGACCTGACCTTCCACGGCGTGACCAAGCCAGTGACCTTCAAGGCCACCTTCAACGGTGAAGGCAAGGACCCATGGGGCGGCGAGCGCGCCGGTTTCAACGCCACCACCACCCTGGACCTGAAAGACTTCGGCATCAAGCTGCCTGGCGACGTGGCACAGACTGCCCAGCTGGACATCTCGCTGGAAGGCGTCAAGCAGAAGTAATTGCCTGGCCTGTAAACAAGAACGCCGCCCCTAGGGGCGGCGTTCTTGTGTGCGCAGTGGCGGGATCAGCGGTTGCGCGTCAGCAGCGCAGGCTTCTCGCCACGTGGGCGGCTTGGCAGCTGCTCGAGCTGTTCGGCGGTCGGGAACCGGTCGATCTTGGATTCCTTGTGCACGATCTTGGGCTGCGACTGGCCGTCACGCGGGTTGCGCACTGCCGGTTCCTGCGACGACTGATCGTCACGGGCCGGGCGACGGTTGCGGTTGTTGCTGCCGTCGCGGCGCGCCTGGCCATCGCGACCACCGCCACCGCTGCGTGCACCACCGCGCTTCTCGCCATTGCTGCCGGCGCCACCGCTACGTGCACCACCACCGGTGTTGCTGCGTGGCTGGCCACCGCGGGGTGCGCCGGTGCCGGTACCGGCGGCTGCCGGTGCGCCCGGGCGACGGTTGCGGCCCTGGCCGCCCTTGTTCTGGTACGGGCTGACGTAGTCGGCACGGTTGCCGAAGTTGTCCACTTCGTCGTCCAGGAAGGCTTCAGGGTCACGGTCGGCCGGGATTTTCGGAACTACTGCTGCCTGACCCGAGGGTGCCTGGCGGGTTTTGCTGTTGTCACGGGGCTTGCGCTCTTGGCGCCCGCCGGCGGCCTTCTCAGTGGCTCTGTCGCCTGCGGGCTTATCCTTTTCCTGGCCTTTGTCCTTGCCCTTGTCCTTGCGCCCGCCGGCATTGCTGCCGTCGGCACGCTGGCCACGGCCACCGCGCGGGTTCATCTGCGGACGTTCACGGGCTTCGGGTTTTTCGGCTTCGACCGTCGAGGCATCGAAGCCCATCAGGTCGCCGTCCTGGATTTTCTGGCGGGTGACGCGCTCGATGCTCTTGAGCAGCTTCTCTTCGTCCGGCGCCACCAGCGAGATGGCCTCGCCGGAACGGCCCGCACGGCCGGTACGGCCGATACGGTGCACGTAGTCTTCCTCGACGTTGGGCAGCTCGAAGTTGACCACGTGGGGCAACTGGTCGATGTCCAGGCCGCGGGCGGCGATGTCGGTGGCGACCATGATGCGCACGGTGCCGGCCTTGAAGTCGGCCAGGGCCTTGGTGCGCGCGTTCTGGCTCTTGTTGCCGTGAATCGCCGCGGCAGTCAGGCCGTGCTTCTCGAGGTACTCGGCCAGGCGGTTGGCGCCGTGCTTGGTACGTGTGAAGACCAGTACCTGCTCCCAGGCACCCTGGGTAATCAGGTGGGCCAGCAGGGCACGCTTGTGGCTGGCGGGCAGACGGTACACACGCTGCTCGATACGCTCGACCGTGGTGTTGGGCGGCGTGACCTCGATGCGCTCGGGGTTGTGCAGCAGCTTGTCGGCCAGGTTGGTGATGTCTTTGGAGAAGGTCGCCGAGAACAGCAGGTTCTGGCGCTTGGCAGGCAAGCGTGCGAGGACCTTCTTCACGTCATGGATGAAGCCCATGTCGAGCATGCGGTCGGCTTCGTCGAGCACCAGGATCTCAACGTGGCTCAGGTCGACGCTGCCCTGGCCGGCGAGGTCCAGCAGACGGCCGGGGCAGGCCACCAGCACGTCGACGCCGCGGGACATGGCCTGCACCTGCGGGTTCATGCCGACACCGCCGAAGATGCAGGCGCTGACGAACTTGAGGTCGCGGGCGTAGATCTTGAAGCTGTCGTGGACCTGGGCGGCGAGTTCGCGGGTGGGGGTCAGCACCAGTACCCGCGGCTGGCGTGGGCCATGGCGCTGGGACTTGTCGGGGTGGCCACCTGGAAACAGGCGTTCGAGAATCGGCAGTGCAAAGCCACCGGTTTTACCAGTACCTGTCTGCGCCGCGACCATCAGGTCGCGACCTTGCAACACGGCGGGAATGGCCCGCTGTTGCACCGGCGTAGGCTGGGTATAGCCCGCTGCCTCGATAGCGCGGACTAGAGCCTCGGAGAGACCGAGGGAAGCAAAGGACATGAGTAATCCTGTTCTAGTGGGGGCTAAGCCCTATGGGAAGTTCGTGCCTGGCGCGACGGGCATCAGGTGATGCTATCGCGTCCGGTCCTGCTGGGCCTTCAATGCGCATCCGGGGGGCGGCGGGCGGGCTCTGGGCGCGCTGTCCTGCCGATCGGGATGCCTTTTGCAAGGCCGAGCGTCCGGGCGTAAGCCTGGCGGGGTTGGCGGAGTATAACAGAGCAATCAGTGCGTGCTGCGTTCCTGCTGCTCAACGGTTTGCGGAATATTCACCTCGGCGCCTGCGTAGCGTGCGTTCAGCTCGGCATAGGCCGGCTCCTGCTTGAAGCGGCGCAGCTCGGCGGCGAAGCGTTGCGCCAGCAGGTCCATGCCGGCATTGCGGCGTACTGCCAGGAACTGGGGCTGGCGGTCGATCACCAGCCCCAGTTCGCTGACCTGTTGCTCCAGGCCCAGGCTCTTGATCACATGCCGGCCAACCCGGCGATCGGTGACCAGCAGGTCGATGCGCCCCAGTTGCAGCTTGCCCAGGTTGGCTTCCAGGGTAGGTGCCGGCTCGCGCTTGAAGTCGGGTGAATCGGCAAACGCCGGGCCGTAGGTATAGCCGGGCGCGGTGCCCACGGTCAGCCCCTTGAGGTCTTCCAGGTGCCTGATGGCGTGGGGCCGGGCGTTGGCCTGGAACAGCACGAACTCCACGTGCGACAGCGGTTCGCTGGGGTAGAACAGCTGGGCGTCGCGCTGCTCGGTCTTGAAGATGTCGAGCACGCCATCGGCCAGCCCCTGTTCGACCATCGCCAGGCAGCGCTTCCATGGCAGGAACTGCCATTGCACCTCGATGCCCAGGCGCTTGAACACCTCGGCGGTGACCTCGTAGTCGATGCCCTTGGCCTCTCCGTTTTCCTGGTACACATAGGGCGGCCAGGGGTCGGTGACGATGCGCAGCCTCTCGCCATGAGCCAGGGTACTCAGGCAGGCGAGAAACAGGGCGGCGAACAGTCGGTAAAGATCGGGCATGGCTGGAGAGTACGATGGCTGCTCGAGAATGGCCAGCGCGCCCAGGCTTCAGCCCTCGCGGCGCTGCTCCAGGTGAGCTTTCACGATCGGCAGCTGACGACCCAGGGCCAGGCGCATGCCTGGATGCCTGAACCACTGCCCGAGCTGGTTGGCGCAGGCGGGCTTGCCCTGGCGCCTCTCGACGTTCTCCAGGGCTTTTTCCCACCAGGCCTGGGCGCAGGCGCGATCGAATTCGTTGGCATAGGGATGACAGCCGTAGGCCAGCTCACGCATGAACTGACGTTGCCTTGCCGGCAGCAACAGCCCCAGCAGCTTGCAGTGCAGGCGTTGCAGCAGCGGCGGGCGTGGCAGCTGTGTGTTGACCTGGGCGATATCGGCCATGGCCTGTGTCGAGAGCGGGTCGCTACCGTGCTTGTTCAGCCAGGCCTGGATCTTGGCTCGGAACAGTTGCTTGCGGCTCCAGTAGTGGTGGATCAGGTCGGGGCATTCCTGCACGTTCAAGGTGTCATGGGCGGCGACCGCCAGGCAGAACTCTTCGAGGGTATAGGCGCGCGGGGCCAGCGGATAGAACTCGTCCATCAAGGCGATGGACTGGTCGAGCAGGCCCGCGTCCTGCCGATACAGGCCGATGACGCCCGAATTGAGCAATGGCATGCCGTCTTTGGCCAGGCCGCGTGCCTGCAGTGGGCCTGCAAGGTTTTGGTACAGTGCGCATTGCTGATTTACGCCGTATTTGCCGCCGACCGCATTGCACAGCAGCGTGCCGGGCTGCATGCGCCGGAACAGCTCGATGGGTGACTGATGGAAAAACGTGTCGGTGTCGATCAGCAGGGCGTGTTCGTGGTCCTGCAGCACCTGGCGCAGCAGCACGTGCTTGGTGCGAAAGTGATAACCGTGCGGCTCGCTCCATGCCTTGCGGGTGTCGGCATCGAGTGCATGCACCGTTACCGGCAAGTGGCGATAGGGGTGCGGGTCGTCGCTGAACACCTGGATATCGAGGTGTTCCCCCGGCGTCTTGTGCAGGTTGGCCAAGGCGCTGGAGATGCTGAACTGCGCTTCCTGATGGTAAGTCTGGGCACCGAAGACAAGATAGATCAGTTGGGGACGTGCGGAAGGGGAAGCGAGGGGCATAGAAACGCGAAGATCCGTATCTGTAAGGGAAAATGGAAAGGGCCTTAGCGTACGCTAAAGCCCTTACCGTTTTCGCAACTATTTATTACCGTGTTTGACAGTAATCAGCGTGGCAGCTTGAGGTTGTTCCACACTGCCAGGCTGGGTTCGGCCTGGTTCAGGGTATAGAAGTGCAGCCCCGGTGCGCCGCCTTGCAGCAGTTTTTCGCACATTTCGGTGATGACCTGTTCGCCAAAGGCCTGGATGCTTTGCACATCGTCGCCATAGGCTTCCAGCTGCTTGCGGACCCAGCGCGGGATCTCGGCGCCGCACGCATCGGAGAAGCGCGCCAGCTTGCTGTAGTTGGTGATCGGCATGATGCCGGGTACCACCGGGATGTCCACGCCCAGCTTCTGCACGCGCTCGACGAAGTGGAAGTAGCAGTCGGCGTTGAAGAAGTACTGGGTGATGGCGCTGTCGGCGCCGGCCTTGGCCTTGCGCACGAAATTGATCAGGTCGTCTTCGAAGTGACGGGCCTGGGGGTGCATTTCCGGGTAGGCGGCCACTTCGATGTGAAAGTGATCACCGCTTTCCTGGCGAATGAACTCGACCAGCTCGTTGGCGTAGCGCAGCTCGCCACTGGCCATGCCCATGCCCGACGGCAGGTCGCCGCGCAGGGCCACGATACGCTTGATGCCGGCGGCCTTGTACTGGGCCAGCAGGCTGCGCAGGTCGTCCTTGCTGTCGCCCACGCACGACAGGTGCGGCGCGGCCGGTACCTTCACTTCGCTTTCCAGCTGCAGCACGGTGTTGAGCGTGCGGTCGCGGGTCGAGCCACCGGCACCATAGGTGCAGGAGAAGAAGTCCGGGTTGTAGCTGGCCAGGGTGCGAGCCGTGGCGAGCAGTTTTTCATGTCCAGCGTCGGTCTTGGTCGGGAAGAACTCGAAGCTGTAACGGCGTTCCTGAGACATGGCGAAATCCTGGTAAACCGATCGTGCTGGCCAGCCGTGAGGCTGGCCACAGAAAAAAGCCGGTGACGCTGTGGCAGCGTCACCGGCTTTGGCCCATCAGTAGCGGTAGGCGTCTGGTTTGAACGGGCCTTCAACAGTCACGCCGATGTAGTCGGCCTGTTGCTTGGTCAGTTGGGTTACCACGCCGCCGAAACCGCGGACCATTTCCAGGGCCACTTCTTCGTCGAGTTTTTTCGGCAGTACTTCAACGGTCAGGCGCTCGGCTTTCTGGGCCGGCGACAGGTCGGCGTACTTCTGGCCGAACAGGAAGATCTGTGCCAGCACCTGGTTGGCGAACGAACCGTCCATGATGCGGCTCGGGTGGCCAGTGGCGTTGCCCAGGTTCACCAGGCGGCCTTCGGCCAGCAGGATCAGGTAGTCGTCGTTCTGCGCGTCGAAATCGCCAGGGCCGGTACGGTGGATCTTGTGAACCTGTGGCTTGACCTCTTCCCATGCCCAGTTCTTGCGCATGAAGGCGGTGTCGATTTCGTTGTCGAAGTGACCGATGTTGCATACCACGGCGCGCTTTTTCAGGGCCTTGAGCATGTTGGCATCGCACACGTTGACGTTACCGGTGGTGGTCACGATCAGGTCGATCTTGCCCAGCAGGGCCTTGTCGACGCTGGCTTCGGTGCCGTTGTTGATACCGTCGATGAACGGCGAAACCAGCTCGAAGCCGTCCATGCAGGCTTGCATGGCGCAGATCGGGTCGACTTCCGAGACCTTGACGATCATGCCTTCCTGACGCAGCGACTGGGCCGAACCCTTGCCCACGTCACCGTAGCCGATCACCAGCGCCTGCTTGCCCGACAGCAGGTGGTCGGTGCCGCGCTTGATGGCGTCGTTGAGGCTGTGACGGCAGCCGTACTTGTTGTCGTTCTTGCTCTTGGTGACCGAGTCGTTGACGTTGATCGCCGGGATCTTCAGCTCGCCCTTGGCCAGCATGTCGAGCAGACGGTGCACACCGGTGGTGGTCTCTTCGGTCACGCCGTGAACGCGGTCCAGTACCTGCGGGTACTTCTTGTGCAGCAGCTCGGTGAGGTCGCCGCCGTCGTCGAGGATCATGTTGGCATCCCATGGCGCGCCATCCTTGAGGATGGTCTGCTCCAGGCACCACTCGTATTCCTGCTCGGTCTCGCCCTTCCAGGCGAATACCGGGATGCCGGCGGCGGCAATGGAGGCAGCGGCCTGATCCTGGGTGGAGAAGATGTTGCACGACGACCAGCGAACTTCGGCGCCCAGCGCGACGAGGGTTTCGATCAGCACGGCGGTCTGGATGGTCATGTGGATGCAGCCGAGGATTTTTGCACCCTTGAGCGGCTGTTCAGCGGCGTACTTGCGGCGCAGACCCATCAGGGCCGGCATTTCGGACTCGGCGATGATGGTTTCGCGGCGGCCCCAGGCAGCCAGGGACATGTCGGCGACTTTGTAGTCGGTAAAATCTGCAGGCGTGTTTACAGCGCTCATCAAGAGCCTCCATTCGTAGTGTGCGAATGGGCGCCGTTGTGCGTTTAGTGCCCGTGCGGGGAACCCCGTGCAGGCAACGCCCCATCCGAGCCTGACAGGAGAACCTGCTGCAGCGCCCCTCGGACAGGTGGCGGGAACGGCATCGAGTGGTGATGACCGTCTGTGAAGCGTTGGCGATTATAGCTGCGCCCGCGCATCGGCCCAAGGCTTTCTGTCAATTAATCGAGACGATAGTCGATGTTCAATGGAGGCCGCCGGCAGGCTCTGCCATCATTGTCGGCATCGATTGGCAAGACGGTCAGGAGTACGCATGAACTTTCACACCCGCAAATGGGTAAAACCCGAAGACCTCAACCCCAACGGCACCCTGTTCGGTGGCAGCCTGCTGCGCTGGATCGACGAAGAGGCGGCGATCTACGCGATCGTGCAACTGGGCAACCAGCGTGTGGTGACCAAGTACATCTCGGAGATCAACTTCGTCAGCGCCTCGCGCCAGGGCGACATCATCGAGCTGGGCATCACCGCCACCGAATTCGGCCGCACCTCCATCACCCTCAAATGCGAAGTGCGCAACAAGATCACCCGCAAGAGCATCCTCACCGTCGACAAGATGGTCTTCGTCAACCTGGGTGAGGACGGCTTGCCGGCACCCCATGGGCGTACCGAGATCAAGTTCATCAAGGATCAGTTCGATACCTCGGTGGAATGACGGCGGTAGCTGCACAGTTCAAGCTTCAAGCTTCAAGCTTCAAGCTTCAAGCTTCAAGCTTCAAGCTTCAAGTCAGGGGCAGCGGGGCTGGCGGGGGCGGTTTGGCCAGGTGCCTTGAGCTGGCCCTCCCAGCGTGCGATCACCAGTGGCGCCAGCGCGTTACCCAGCACGTTGAGTGCAGTGACCGGCATGTCCATCAGCCGATACACCCCGGCGATGATCGCCACGCCCTCGACCGGCAGCCCTGCCGCGGTCAGCGTGGCGGTGAGGATGATGAACATGAAGCCCGGCACCCCCGCCGCACCCTTGGAGGTCAGCACCATGATCAGCACCAGCATCGCCTGGTCAGCCAGGCCCAGGTCGATGCCATAGGCCTGGGCGATGAACAGCGTGCCAAGCGCTGCGAACAGCGACGCGCCATCGAGGTTGAATGAATACCCCAACGGAATGACCATGCTGGTGATCGGGCGTGGCGCGCCGTAGCGCTCCATCTTCTCGATCAGTTGCGGCATCACCGTGGCCGAGGCGGCGCTGCTGTAGGCCAGCAGCAACTCGCTGCGTATCTCGCGCAACAGGTGGAAGAACCGCACCCCCGCCAGCCTGGCCACCGCCCCCAGCACGCACAGCGCAAACAGCAGCACCGCGACGTAGGTAATGCCGATCAGCTTGGCCAGTGGCAGCAGTGCGCTCAGGCCGAAGCTGGCAACGGTGACGCCGATCAGCCCGAAGATGCCGATGGGTGAGTAGTGCATCACCAGGTGGGTGACCTTGAACATGGTGTCCGATACGCCCTGCATCACGCTGATCAACGGTGCCTTCTGCTGCTGGGGCAGCATCGACAGGGCGCAGCCGAACAGGATGGCGAAGAACAGCACCGACAGCAGCTTGCCCTCGGCCATGGCCAGCACGATGTTGTCCGGCACGATGGCCACCAGGGTGCGCCCCAGGTTCTGCGTTTCGGTGCTGGATGCCAGCGTGGTGACCGGTGCCTGCAGCGTGCTGCTGAAGTCCGCGCCGGCGCCGGGCTGGAACACGTTGCCGACCACCAGCCCGAACAGGATCGCGATGCTGGTGATGGTGAAGAAGTACACGAACGTCTTCATCCCGACCCGGCCCAGGGCGCGCGTGCTGCCGGCGCCGGCGATGCCGACGGTCATGCAGGCGAACACCAGCGGTACCACGATCATCTTCATCAGCTTGATGAACAGGTCGCCGGCCGGCTGCAGCAGGTTGTCGATGAACCAGGCCTTGTGCTCGGGGAACTGGTTGAGAAGGATGCCGACGATCACGCCGGCGACCAGGCCGATCATGATGCGCGTGACCAGGCTGGAAGGTGTGCGAATGCCCATGGGGTGCCCCTTGTTGTTGTGGTTGTGGGGAGTGCGAAGGGTGCGTTACTGCGCGAACAGGCCGGCGAAATCCTTGAAGCCCTTGACCTCGATCGGATTGCCGCTGGGGTCGAGGAAGAACATCGTGCGTTGTTCGCCCGGCTCGCCCACAAAGCGCACCACCGGCGGGATCTCGAATGCCAGGCCACGCCGGGTGAGGCGCACGGCCAGGGTCATCCACTCGTCCAGTGGCAGTACCACGCCGATATGCGGCATCAGTACCTTGTGCTCGCCAACCTGCCCGGTACGGGTGGTGGCGAACGGCGTGCCCAGGTGCAACGAGAGCTGGTTGCCGAAGAAGTCGAAGTCGACCCAGGTCGCGGTGCTGCGCCCTTCGGTGCAGCCCAGAACATCTCGATAAAAAATACGCGCCTGTTCCAGGTCGCAAACGTGGTATGCAGCGTGAAAGGGTCTGTTCATGGCGTATCCCCCGTGTGGTTGAGCGTTGAGGGTAAGTAGGCCGTGTGACGGGGTAAAACGGCTTTGCCTTGCTCTGAGCGAAAGAAAAACTTATGGATGTGCGCTTTCTGAAAAGCCTGGTGGCAGTGGTGGAAACCGGCTCGATTGCCGCGGCCGCGCGTCGCGAGAACCGCACGGCAGCGGCGATCAGCCAGCGCGTGCAGGCGCTGGAACGCACACTGGGCTGCACCTTGCTGCTGCGTACTGCGCATGCCATCCGCCCCTCGGACCAGTGCCTGCTGCTGTTGCCCAGAATCCAGGCGATCATCGAGCAGGCGCGTGAACTGCAGCACGACCTGAGCCAGGACGGATTGACGGGGGACGTCAGGGTGGGCGCGGTGTCGACGGCGTTGACCGGGGTATTGCCGGGGCTCATCGAGCGTCTGGCGCGATCGGCGCCGGGGCTCAAGCTGCAGATCACCCCGGGTGATTCGCGCAGCCTGTACGAGAAGGTGCTCGGCGGCGAACTGGATGCCGCGATTCTGGTGCGCCCGCCCTTCACGCTGCCCAAGGCACTGGCGCTGCAGGTGCTCAAGGTCGAGCCGCTGATTCTGATCGCGCCGGCTGCACAGGCCGCGCTGACCCCCGATACGTTGCTGCGCGAGCACCCGTTCATTCGCTATGACGCACAGTCGTGGGGCGGGCAGATCGCCCAGCGCTACCTGGATGAGCAACTGATCACGCCGCAGTTGCTGTGCGAGTTGGATGCGCTGGAAACCATCGTGATGCTGGTGGCCCAGGGCATGGGGGTATCGTTGGTGCCGCAATGGGCCGGCATGCCCCATGAGGGCATCTGTGCCTGGCCGCTGGGCGATGACCCGCGCCACGCGCGGGCACTGGTGGTGCTGCACGGCTCGACGCCGCGCCGGCCAGTGGCGATGCGGCATCTGCTGGGGCTGCTGGGCAGCCCCTCGCCGGTCAAGGCTGCTCGGTAACCCCGCGCACCACGCGACCGATGCTCAGGCCCTGCAGCAGGATCGACGACAGCACCACGATGTAGGTGATGCTCAGCAGCAGGTCACGTTCGGGGCCCGATGGCAGCGACAGCGCCAGGGCCACGGACACACCGCCGCGCAGGCCGCCCCAGGTGAGCACGCGGATGGTGCCGCGCGGCACCGTTCTCCAGCGGCGCAGCATGACGATCGCCGGCGCCACGGTCAGCAGGCGCGACAGCAGGATCGCCACTGCCAGCACCCCGGCCGCAGCCAGGTGCATCCACGAGAACGGCAGCAGCAACAGCTCCAGGCCGATCAGCGCGAACAGCAGCGCGTTGAGCATGTCGTCGATCAGTTCCCAGAAGCCGTCCATGTAGCGCCGGGTCATGTCGTTCATAGCCAGGTTGCGACCCAGGTTGCCGATGATCAGGCCCGCTACCACCATCGCGATGGGCGCCGAGACGTGCAGTTCGTAGGCTGCGGCCGAGCCGCCGATCACCAGCGCCAGGGTCAGCATGACCTCCACCTGGTACTGCTCGATGCTCTTGATCATGCGGTAGGTGACGTAGCCGATCACCGCGCCGAACAGCGCGCCGCCGATGGCCTCGCGGGCGAACAGGATCGCGGTGTCGCTCACGCTCGGGGTCTCGCCCAGTTGTGCGATGCCCAGCAGCACGGTGAACACCACGACCGCGGTGCCGTCGTTGAACAGCGACTCGCCGACGATGGTGGTCTTCAGCGGCTTGGACGCATTGGCGGTACGCAGGGCGCCGAGCACCGCGATCGGGTCGGTGGGCGAGATCAGTGCGCCGAACAGCAGGCAGTACAGCAGGTTCACGTGCCAGCCGAACAGGGCGAAGATCCAGTGCGCCAGGTAGCCAATCACCACGGTGGCGATCAGCACGCCGACGGTGGCCAGGAGGCCGATCGGCCAGCGGTAGTCGCGCAGGTCGGCCAGGTTCACGTGCAGCGCCCCGGCGAACAGCAGGAACGCCAGCATCCAGTGCATCAGCAGGTCGTTGAAGTCGATCTGGCTCATCAGGCCCTGCACCCGTTCTTCCAGGCCCGGGTAGCCGATGACGCTCAGGCCCTGGAGGATCAGGGAAAACAGCAGTGCAGTGACCATCACGCCAATGGTCGGCGGCAGGCCGATAAAGCGGTAGTTCACATAGGTGAGGAGGGTGGTGAGGCAAATAAACGCGGCAACTAGCTCAAGCATCCTAGGTCCTGTAATGGCTTCCAAGTCAGTGCCCGAATGGCTCGGGCAGGGCTTGGATGCGCCGGCGCGAGGTTCAGGACACACTTTTTCGATCAACGTTGACCGCAGGCTGGCTGTTTTGTTGCGCCTGGTTGAAACTGCGCAGCCGTGCACTACCCAGGAACTCAACCGTGCTCGCCACTTCGCTGGTGCTGATCGCCGCCCTGCTGCATGCCACCTGGAACACCCTGATCAAGTTCAGCGGCGAGCGTCTGCTGGTGATTGCCAGCATGGACGTGGTGGCGCTGCTGTTCGCCCTGGCGATGGTGGCGTTCGTGCAGGTACCGCCGCCCGAGATCTGGCCGTGGATGCTGGCCTCGGCGGCGTTCGAGCTGTTGTACCGCTACCTGCTGATCAAGGCCTACCGGGTCGGCGACCTGGGCCTGGTCTACCCCCTGATGCGCGGGTTGTCGCCGCTGGTGGTGCTGGCGCTGACCCTGACCTTTGCCGGCGAGACGCTGAGCACCCAGCAGATCTTCGGCATTCTGCTGATCCCGTGCGGCATGGCCTGCCTGCTGTGGCAGGGCGGTGGCGGCGAACGTCTGCCCTGGTCGATGCTGCCGGTGGTGGCGCTGATCGGCCTGTGCATCGGCTGCTACACCTGGCTCGACGGCAGCGCGATCCGGCTGTGGTCGCAGCCGCTGGACTACCTGGTGTGGCTGACGCTGATCAGCGCCTGGCCGTTCCCATTGCTGGCGACGGTGGCCCGGCGCGCGCCGTTTGCGCAGTTCTGGCGCAGCCAGTGGAAGCTGGGCCTGGCCGTGGGGTTGTGCGTGCTGTCCAGCTACGCGCTGGTACTGTGGGCCATGCAACTGGGCTCGGTGGCCGAGGCTGCGGCGCTGCGCGAGGTGAGCGTGATCCTGGTGGTGCTGATGGGCATGCGCTACCTCAAAGAACCTTTCGGCGGGCCGAGGCTCTTAGCTTGTGCACTGGTACTGATCGGCATGCTGATCATGAAACTCTGACCCCAACAACAAGGACCCCTGCCATGACCGTCGCCTTCTGGTGTGTATTGATCGCGTTGCTGCTGCCGTTCGTGTGCACCAGCATCGCCAAGTTCGGCAGTGGTCGCTTCAGCCTGCGACAGAACCATGACCCGCGCGGTTTTCTGGACAAGCTCGAAGGCCTGCCGCGCCGCGCCCATGCGGCGCAGCTCAACAGTTTCGAGTCGATTCCGGCGTTCGTCGCGGCGGTGGTGATCGCCGACATCGTCGGCAATGCCGAGCAGGTCACCCAGGACGTGCTGGCGGTGCTCTACATCACCAGCCGCCTGCTCTACATCATCTGCTACCTGGCCGACTGGGCCGCGCTGCGCTCGGTGGTGTGGTTCGCGGGCATCGGCCTGATCGTCAGCTTCTTCGTGGTCTCGGCCTGAGCTACTTGCCTTCCACCTGCGGCACCACCGGCAGTGCCGCGCCCTTGGGCCACAGCAGCCAGATCTGACCCTGCTGCTTCATGTCCCCGGCCAGAGCGCCGGCCTCGCTGCCGGTACCCCAGAACAGATCGGCGCGCACTTCGCCGGTGATGGCCCCGCCGGTGTCCTGCGCGGCCACCGGGCGTACCACCGGCGCGCCGTCCGGGCGGGTGGTCGACAACCACAGCAGGCTGCCCAGCGGGATCACCTTGCGGTCGATGGCCACGCTGTAGCCGGCGGTCAGCGGCACGTTCAGCGAACCGCGTGGGCCTTCGTTGCTGTCCGGGCGGGTGCTGAAGAACACGTAGCTGGGGTTGCTGGCCAGCAGCTCGGGCACGCGGCTCGGGTTGGCCTGGGCCCAGGCGTGGATGCTGCCCATGGTCACGTCTTCCTTCTTGAGCTGGCCCTGCTCGACCAGCCAGCGGCCCACCGGGCGATACGGGTGGCCGTTCTGGTCGGCATAGCCCACGCGCAGTTGCTGCCCACTTTCGAGCTGGATGCGCCCGGAGCCCTGGATCTGCAGAAACTGCAGGTCCATCGGGTCGGTCAGCCAGGCCAGCACCGGCGCCTTGACGCCTTGCTGCTGGATCACCCCGGCGGTGTCGTAGGGCTTGAGCACGCGCCCGTCCAGGCGACCGCGCAGGCGCTTGCCCTTGAGTTCGGGGTAGATGCTGTCGAGCGCCACCACCACCAGGTCATCGGGGATGCCATACACCGGCACGTTGGCCGTGGCGGTACGGGTCATGCTGCCGGGGTACACCGGTTCGTAGTAGCCGGTGATCAGGCCGTTGGCGTTGTTTTCGGCCGAGCGCAGGCCGTACACCTCGAGCTGCGTCTGCAAAAAGCCACGCACCTGGGTGGCGTCGTCGGGCACCTGCACCGCAGCAGCGCAGGGGGTGGCCCAGACCGGATCGTTCTTGAGGCGCTCGCACGCGCTGCGCCAGGCATTGAAGCCGGCCAGCAGGTCGCTGTCGGAGACCTTGGGCAGGTCTTTCCAGGTGGCTGGGCTGTAGGTGGCGAGCGGGTGCGGTGCGGATTTATCCGGGGCGCTGCCGTTGCAGCCGACCAGCAGGGCCAGCAACGCGGCGGTCAGGCCAAGGCGGCTCAGGGCGGTTTTCATGCGGGGTAGTCCTCTACGGTGTGCCTGGCGTTCAGGGCGGCCAGGCAACCCTTGTTTTTGGTAGGGGTATTGGTGTTTGCCGGCAAGGCGGGGATACTGGCCGCCTTTTTCCGTGTGCCGAGCCAAGCATGATGTTCAAGCGAATGACTGTGATCCTGGTGGCCTGCCTGGCCCTGAGCGCCTGTGGCGGTGTCGACCCCAACTCGCCGTTGGGCCAGCGCAAGGCGATTTTCAAGCAGATGCTCAAGACCAGCGAAGACCTCGGCGGCATGCTGCGTGGCCGGCTGGCGTTCGACGGGCAGAAATTTGCCGATGGTGCGGTGAAGCTCGACGCGTTGTCGCACCAGCCGTGGCAGCATTTCCCGCAGGTGCGCGAGGAGGACAGCAGCGCCACGCCCGATGTGTGGCAAAAGCAGGCGCGCTTCCAGGAGCTGGCGCGGCAGATGGAGCAGGTGACCGGCGAGCTGGTCGCCCAGACCCGTACCCAGCCATTGGAGCCTGCGGCGGTCGCGGCCCCGATGGGCAAGGTGGAGGCGGCGTGCAAGGCCTGTCATACCGAGTTTCGCAATCATTGATGGGGTGAGCTGGCCGGCCTTTTCGCCGCAGGGCCGGCTCCTACAGTTTGCGCGCTGTACGTAGGAGCCGGCCTTGCCGGCGAAGGGTTCAACGCGGACTACTTCTCCAGCTCATCCAGTGCCTGTTGCAGTTCCTTCTTCGACTCGGCCAGTTTGTCCTTGCGCTTGTTGATCTTGTCGGCGTCGCCTTTCTTCATGGCCTTGTCCAGGTCCTTGGTGCGCTGCGTCACTTCATGACGGGCATCCAGCACCTTCTGTTCACGCTGTTTCTTCAGGCCGGCATCGGTGCAGTGCTCGGTCACTTCGCTCAGGGCCTTCTCGAGGCCGGCCTGCTGGGCGCTGTTGCCGTGGGCGCGGGCCTGTTCGATCTGTTCGCTGATCGCCTGCTTCTTGGCAGCGCAGCCGGTCAGGCCGGGTTGTTCCTCGGCAGCCATCAGCGAAGTGGCGAGCAACGAGCAGGCGGCGAACAGGGCAAGCGGGGAAAGCAGTTTCATAGTGGCTCCGTGGTCGCGGGCTTGGCAGAAACCCATGATGCTGCCCTGATCCGACAAATTTAGAAACCCTCGATTGTATGTTCACGTAACCGCGCCGCCAGGGCCTGCACCTGCGGGTGAGCGAAAAAGGCCAGCAACTGGCCGGCACGGTGGGCACCCACGCCGGGCTCGGCCTGCCACTGCGCCGCATCGCGGGCAGCCAGCGCGGCCCAGGTGTCCCCCGCTGCCAACGCACGCGGGGCCGGCATACCCAGGGCCCGCGCCCAGGTGGCAAAGGGTCGCTGACGGGCCTGTTCGATGGCGGGGTACAACGGATGTTCGGCGGGCAGTTCCAGCACATCGGCCAGTGTGCGCAACTGGCCGGCGTCGACCAGGCGCTCCCAGCTGGCCGGCCCGGCACCTGGGAGTGCCAGGCCCTGCTTGCCGCCCAGCCATTGCAACCTGGCCAGGAACTGCTGACGACACCCGGCGCTCAGCTCCCAGCAGCTCAACGGATGAAACGCATCGGCTGCCGGTACCTCCATCTCGCGCCGTTCGAGGGCGCGGTGCACCACGCCGTCCAGACGGGGAATGGTCAGGCCTGCCAGGCTGATCGCCACCTGATCGCCCGGGCGAATGTCCAGTTGCTGCCAGCGTCTTAGCGAGCCCACGCTGACCTGGCGCACCGTGCGGTCATCCAGCTGCACCGGTGCCAGTTGCAGTACCGGGGTGATGCGACCGGTGCGCCCCACGTTGAACTGCACGCGTCGCACCTCGGCCAGTACCTGGGCGAAGGGGTATTTCCATGCCGCTATCCAGTACGGCGCCCGGGCCTGCCAGCGCTCGCCGGGCGGACGCCGGCCCTGGCGCAGCACCACGCCGTCGCTGGCGAATGGCAGTGGCGTGCGGTACCAGTGCTGGCGCCAGTGGGCGGCCTGGTCGAAGGTCTGCACCGGCTGGCTGAACGCCTCGCTGTAGGCAAAGCCCAGGGCGCTCAGGCGTGCCAGGCGCTCGCGCTGGTCCAGGGGGCCCTGCGGCCAGGCCCAGGCGAACAGCTCGACCACCGCGCCCTGCGCGGGGGTGAGCTGCTTGCGCGCCATCAGCCCGGCGACGTTGCCGCGGGCATTTCGGCTGCCCGCTGCGGCCTGCACATGCCCGTCCAGGCGCCAGAACAGCTCGCCTTGCAGTATCAGGTCCAGAGGTTCGGGCAACGTGTGGGGGAGGGCGCCCAGTGCCGGCAGGTGGCGGCTCCAGTCATGCCCGTAGACGCCGTCGCCGCGGCTGATCAGGCGCACCAGCCGGCCCTTTGCATAGACCAGCGTGGCGGCCACGCCATCCACCTTGGGTTGTACCCAGAGGTCCTGCTTGCCGTGCATCCAGGCGCGCACGGCGGCTTCGTCGGGCAACTTGTTCAGGCCGGTGTGGGGGATGGGGTGGCGCAACGGGCCGGTGGCGGTTCCGAGCGGGTCTGCCGGGGGCGCACCGGTGCCGGGGAAGCAGGCTTGCAAGTGTTGCAGGCGCGCCCGGCTCTGGTCGTACAGCTCGTCGCTGATCAACGCGACGCCCAGGCGATGGTAATGATCGTCCCAGTCGGCCAGGCGCTCGCCCAGCTGCTTGAGTTCGCTTTGCGCCACTGCCGGTGGCCAGTCGGGGCAGGGCCGGGCGAGGGCGGTGGCTGGGGTACAGACGAGCGTGCTGGCGAACAGCAGGCCGGACAACAGCTTGAAGGGCATGGCGAGCGTCCTTGCTCGGCGGGTGGAACTTCAAGCCTAGGCAAGAAAAAGCCCCTGCCAGTCGCCTGGCAGGGGCTCTTGTTTACCGGGTGTTGCTTGTACCGGGTGTTGCTTACAGCCCGGCGGCCGCGCGCAGCGCGTCGACACGGTCGGTGCGTTCCCAGGTGAACGTGGTGAAGGTGTCGTCGCCCACGGTCTTGACCTGCGGGGTGCGGCCGAAGTGACCGTAGGCCGCGGTTTCCTGGTACATCGGGTGCAGCAGGTCGAGCATGGTGGTGATCGCATACGGACGCAGGTCGAAACACTCGCGCACGATCTGGATGATCTTCTCGTCGGCAACCTTGCCGGTGCCGAAGGTGTTCAGCGAGATCGAGGTCGGCTGGGCCACGCCGATGGCGTACGACACCTGGATTTCGCAGCGCTCGGCCAGGCCAGCGGCAACGATGTTCTTGGCCACGTAGCGACCGGCGTAGGCGGCCGAACGGTCAACCTTGGACGGGTCCTTGCCGGAGAAAGCGCCCCCCCCGTGACGGGCCATGCCGCCGTAGGTGTCGACGATGATCTTGCGGCCGGTCAGGCCGCAGTCGCCCACCGGGCCACCGATGATGAAGTTGCCGGTGGGGTTGATGTGGAACTGGGTGTCCTTGTGCAGCAGCTCGGCCGGCAGCACGTGCTTGACGATCAGCTCCATCACGCCTTCGCGCAGGTCGGCGTAGGTCACGTCCGGGTTGTGCTGGGTGGACAGCACGATGGCGTCGATGCCCACCACCTTGCCGCCTTCGTAGCGGCAGGTGACCTGGGACTTGGCGTCCGGGCGCAGCCACGGCAACAGGCCGGACTTGCGCGCTTCGGCCTGACGCTGCACCAGCTGGTGCGAGAAGCTGATCGGGGCTGGCATCAGCTCCGGGGTTTCGTTGCTGGCGTAGCCGAACATCAGGCCCTGGTCGCCCGCGCCCTGGTCTTCAGGCTTGCTGCGGTCAACGCCCTGGGCGATGTCTACCGACTGCTTGCCGATGATGTTCATCACCGCGCAGGTGGCGCCATCGAAACCGACGTCGGAGCTGTTGTAGCCGATGTCGACGATCACGTTGCGCACGATGTCTTCGAGGTCGACCCAGGCCGAAGTGGTCACTTCGCCGGCGATGATGGCCACACCGGTTTTCACCAGGGTCTCGCACGCCACGCGGGCGAACTTGTCTTCGGCGATGATGGCGTCGAGCACCGCATCCGAAATCTGGTCGGCGATTTTATCCGGATGCCCTTCAGACACGGACTCGGAGGTGAAAAGGGAGTATTCGCTCATCTCGACGGGTTCCTAAAATTTACCGATGGTGAGTGTCGCCAGGTGGTCGCTGAAAGTGGCGAACCTGAATCTGGAAACCATTACGTAAGCCCACATAGAGGCTGTCCTCGGGAACCAGCCCCGCGGCGCTGGCCCAACGGGCCAAATCATCCTGTTCAAAGCCCAGCCAGAGATCGCCGCACGCCTGGCGCGCCCAGCTCTGGTCGTGGCTGCACAGTTCTGTTACCAACAGGCTTCCGCCTGGTCTGACACGCTTGGCCAGGTGCCCGAGGGCCTGGGCAGGCTCGCTGAAATGGTGCAGCACCATGTTCAGCACCACGCAGTCGGCCTGTACATCCGTTGCATGCAGGGCATCGGCCAACAGCAGGGTTACGTTAGCCAGGCGCTCGCGCTGGCACACCTGGCGCGCCAGCTCGAGCATGGTCGGGCTGTTGTCCAGGGCGGTGACGTGGGTGAAGCGCCGCGCCAGTTCGGGCAGAAACTCGCCATCGCCGGGGCCGACCTCCAGGGCGCTGGCCAGCGGGTCGAAGCTGAGCTTGTCGAGCAGCGCCAGCAGGCTTTCGCGGTACTGCGCCAGGCCGGCGATCAGGTCCTGCTGGGCGCGGAATTTCTCTTCCACACGCAGGAAGAAGTCCTGGCTGGTGGCGGCCCGGCGCACCTGCACCTGGCCGATGCGCGCCTGCACCTCGGCCGGCAGTTCCAGCGCGTCGACCTCCTCCAGCAGCGCCCCGTGCAGCTTGCCGCCCAGGCGCTGGCTGTCGGGCAGTGCGCGGCGATAGAAGATCGCGTTGCCTTCGCGCCGGGTGGCCACCAGGTCGGCCTGGGCCAGTACCTTGAGATGGTGGCTCATGCCCGACTGGCCGATGGCGAAGATCTGCGCCAGCTCCAGCACCCCGAACGAATCGCTGGCCAGCGCGCGCAGCACGTTCAGCCGCAGCGGGTCGCCGCCGGCCTTGCACAGGGCGGCCAGCGCGTCGCTTTGCTCGGGGTCGATGGAGGGGGCGTGAAGGTTCATGGGCGGCAGTCTAGTCAGCGTGCAGCGGCCTCGCAAGTTCTATATCAAAAAGTTTTGATATTGCTCGATGGGCGGGCCCGGCCCGGCATGGCAGGCGACAATTTCTGCCGTTTTGTCTGCGCAACACGGGATTAGTCGCTCAATCGCACTAAAAACGTCCCTCATCGACCATCCGTGATTGCCCCCGGGCACGTGCCTGGGCGAAAATGGCCGCCTTTTTCCGTTCGTTAATATTCAAGCCCCCCAGGAGACAAGCGATGCCCAGCCGTCGTGAGCGTGCCAACGCCATTCGTGCCCTCAGCATGGATGCCGTGCAAAAAGCCAACAGCGGCCATCCCGGTGCCCCGATGGGCATGGCGGATATCGCCGAGGTTCTTTGGCGTGACTTCTTGAAGCACAACCCGAGCAACCCGCACTTCGCCGACCGTGACCGCTTCGTGCTGTCCAACGGCCACGGCTCGATGCTGATCTACTCGCTGCTGCACCTGACCGGCTACGACCTGTCGATCGACGACCTCAAGGCGTTCCGTCAACTGCACAGCCGCACCCCGGGCCACCCGGAATTCGGCTACACCCCAGGCGTCGAGACCACCACCGGCCCGCTGGGCCAGGGTCTGGCCAACGCCGTGGGCTTTGCCCTGGCCGAAAAAGTGCTGGGCGCCCAGTTCAACCGTCCAGGCCACGACGTCGTCGACCACCACACCTATGTGTTCCTGGGTGATGGCTGCATGATGGAAGGCATTTCCCACGAAGTTGCTGCACTGGCCGGTACCCTGGGCCTGGGCAAGCTGATCGCCTTCTACGACGACAACGGTATCTCCATCGACGGCGAAGTCGAAGGCTGGTTCACCGACGACACGCCGAAGCGTTTCGAAGCCTACCACTGGCAGGTGATCCGCAATGTCGACGGTCACGACCCAGAAGAGATCAAGACCGCCATCGAGACCGCGCGCAAGAGCGCGCAGCCGACCCTGATCTGCTGCAAGACCACCATCGGCTTCGGTTCGCCGAACAAGGGCGGCAAGGAAGACTGCCACGGCGCGCCACTGGGCGATGCCGAAATCGCCCTGACCCGCCAGGCCCTGAACTGGAACCACGGCCCGTTCGAGATCCCGGCCGACATCTATGCCGAGTGGGATGCCAAGCAGGCCGGCGCCGCCGCCGAAGCCGCCTGGGACCAGCGCTTTGCTGCCTACGCTGCAGCCTTCCCTGAACTGGCCAGCGAACTCAAGCGTCGCCTGAGCGGCGAACTGCCGGCCGACTTCGCCGAGAAGGCTGCCGCCTACATCGCCGAAGTGGACGCCAAGGGCGAAAGCATCGCCAGCCGCAAGGCCAGCCAGAACACCCTGAACGCCTTCGGCCCGCTGCTGCCGGAGTTCCTCGGTGGCTCGGCGGACCTCGCCGGCTCCAACCTGACCCTGTGGAAAGGTTGCAAGGGCGTCAGCGCCGAAGATGCCAGCGGCAACTACATGTACTACGGCGTGCGCGAGTTCGGCATGACCGCCATCATGAACGGCGTTGCCCTGCACGGCGGCCTGGTGCCTTACGGCGCGACCTTCCTGATGTTCATGGAATACGCCCGCAATGCCGTGCGCATGTCGGCCCTGATGAAGCAGCGCGTGATCCACGTCTACACCCACGACTCCATCGGCCTGGGCGAAGACGGCCCGACTCACCAGCCGATCGAGCAGCTGACCAGCCTGCGCACCACGCCGAACCTGGACACCTGGCGTCCGGCCGACGCGGTCGAATCGGCCGTGAGCTGGAAGCACGCCCTGGAGCGCAAGGACGGCCCTTCGGCGCTGATCTTCTCGCGTCAGAACCTGCAGCACCAAACCCGCGACGCCGGCCAGATCGCCGACATCAGCCGTGGTGGCTACGTGCTCAAGGACTGCGCAGGCGAGCCTGAGCTGATCCTGATCGCCACCGGTTCCGAAGTGGGCCTGGCAGTGCAGGCGTTCGACAAGCTGACCGAGCAGGGCCGCAAGGTGCGCGTGGTATCGATGCCATGCACCAGCGTGTTCGATGCCCAGGACGCCAGCTACAAGCAGTCGGTTCTGCCACTGCAGGTGGGCGCGCGGATTGCCATCGAAGCTGCCCACGCCGACTTCTGGTACAAGTACGTGGGCCTGGAAGGCCGCGTCATCGGCATGACCACCTACGGTGAGTCGGCGCCGGCTTCGGCACTGTTCGAAGAGTTCGGCTTCACCCTGGAAAACATCCTGGGTACGGCTGAAGAGCTGCTGGAAGACTGATAAAACCAGTTGGAGCGGCGTTGAACCCATCGCGGGTCAAGCCCTGTCTCTTATACACATCTGACGCTGCCGACGATCTAC
>OLII01000228.1_pt1 | contig 22557 bp, 18 predicted proteins | sample 1609481 | NCBI WGS metagenome assembly OLII01 (sample SAMN05416859, study PRJEB24817) | seawater metagenome | isolation source: Sea water | place: Canada:Atlantic | collected 2013-11 | reverse complement strand
CACAGAGTAGATCGTCGGCAGCGTCAGATGTGTATAAGAGACAGGGAAGTAGCGGCTCACCCAGTCGATCATCTGATCGCGGGCGCGCTGGTACTGGCCGCGCACACGGCGCAGGTGCGGCTGGTAGTGGCCGCCCTCGATGAAGTCGGCAATCGCCAGCTGCGGCTGGGTGGCGGTGTAGCCGGTGCTGATGTACTTCATGTGCATCACCCGCTCCAGGTAGCGCCCCGGCGCCACCCAGCCCACCCGCAGGCCGGGCGCAAGGGTCTTGGAGAACGAGCTGCACAGCAGCACGCGGCCGTCGTCGTCGAACGACTTGATGGTGCGTGGGCGCGGGTAGGTGTAGGCCAGGTCGCCATACACGTCGTCCTCCAGGATCGCCACGTCGAAGCGCTGGGCCAGGGTCAGCAGGGCGCGTTTGCGCGCCTCGGGCATGATGTAGCCCAATGGATTGTTGCAGCTGGGGGTCAGCTGGATCAGCTTGATCGGCCACTGTTCCAGGGCCAGCTCCAGGGCTTCGAGGCTGATGCCGGTGAGCGGGTCGGTGGGGATCTCCAACGCTTTCATGCCCAGGCCCTTGAGGGTCTGCATGGCGCCGTGAAAGCTCGGTGATTCGACCGCGACGATGTCGCCCGGCTGGCACACCGCGCGCACGCTGATCGACAGGGCTTCCTGGCAGCCGGTGGTGATCACCAGGTCTGCCGTGCTCAGGCTGCAGCCCGAATCGAGCATCAGCCGCGCCACCTGCTCGCGCAGGGCTTCGGTGCCGGCGACGGTGTCGTAGTACAGGCCGGGCATGTCCTGGCGCCGGCTCAGCTGCGCCAGGCTGCGCAGCAACGGCTTGAGGGTGGGGCTGCCGACATCGGGCATGCCGCGGCCCAGTTGCACCACGTCCTTGCGCGGCACGCTGCGCACCAGCTCGAACACCTGGTCCCATTGCGAGATATCCACAGGGCGCTGGGCCGGGCGGCTGACGTCGGGCAGGGCGGGTAGTGGGCGATGGTCGGGCACGAAATAGCCGGACTTGGGCCTGGGCGCCGCCAGCCCGTGGTCTTCCAGCACCCGATACGCCTGCTGCACGGTACTCAGGCTCACGCCATGCTCGACGCTCAGGGCCCGCACCGATGGCAGGCGGTCGCCGGGGCGGTAGAGGCCCTGCTCGATGCGTGCGCCAATCAGCTCGGCGAGGTTGACGTAGAGGGTCATGGCGTACTCCTGGGCGGGCAAGCGGCTGGCAACCGGTACAGATTGGGCAAAAATACAGCATTCAGCGCCGTTATCGACACATCTGTATGGAAATAATACCTGGCGGTTGAATCTGTAATGCCTTGCAGCACCCGCGCATCATGGCTGCACGGTTACCCACCCTGGAGGAATGAAGCGATGAACGGCGCGAGCGATGCAGGCCTGCCACTGTGCACCAAAGGCGAGGTGGCGCGACATGAGGCGCCCGCCAGCCCGAGTCGCTGGGCTGTGATGATGCGGCGGTGGCGTTCACGCCATGCGCTGCTGCAGCTCGATGCCGAGCAGCTGCGCGATATCGGCCTGACCCGCGAACAGGCCGTGAAGGAAGGTCTCAGGCCGTTCTGGAGACCCTAGGCCAGTGCCTTGAGGCGGTGCCACAGCATGCCCAGCGCCAACAGCGGCGAGCGCAGGTGCTTGCCGCCAGGGAAGGTGATGTGCGGCACCTGGGCGAACAGGTCGAAGCGCCCGCTCTGCTGGCCGCTGATCGCCTCGCCCAGCAGCCGCCCGGCCAGATGCGTGGCGTTGAGCCCGTGGCCGGCATAGGCCTGGGCGTAGTAAACGTTGGGCCGGTCGCGCAGGCGGCCGATCTGCGGCAGGCGGTTGGCGCCGATGCCGATCATGCCGCCCCACTGGTATTCGATGCGGGTGTCGGCCAGTTGCGGGAACACCTTGAGCATCTTGGGCCGCATGTAGGCGCCGATGTCCTGCGGATCGCGCCCCGAATAGTGGCAGGCGCCACCGAACAGCAGGCGCCGGTCGGCCGAGAGGCGATAGTAGTCCACGGTCACCTGCTGGTCGCACACCGCCATGTTCTGCGGCAGCAACTCGTTGGCCAGGGCTTCGCTCAGCGGTTCGGTGGCGATGATGTAGCTGCCGGCTGGCAGCACCTTGCCACTGAGCTCGCGGTCCAGGTCGTTGATGTAGGCATTGCAGCACAGCACCAGCGTGTTCGCCCGCACCGAGCCCTTGGCGGTGTGCACGTGCACCTGCGGGCCGTGTTCGATGCGGGTGACACGGGAATGCTCGAACACCTGCACGCCCAGCTGGCGCGCGGCCTCGGCCTCGCCCAGCGCCAGGTTCAGCGGGTGCAGGTGCCCCGAGCCCATGTCCACCAGGCCGCCGGCGTAGCGACGCGAGCCGACCACCGTGTGCATCTGGTCGGGCTGCACCAGGCGCAGCTCATGGGTGTAGCCCAGTCCGCGCAGCTCGTCGATCTCTTCGCTGAAGCCCTCGAATTCCCGTGGCTTGTTGGCCAGGTCGCAATAGCCCCAGGTCAGGTCGCAGTCGATGGCATGGCGTTCGATGCGCTGGCGCACGATGTCCACTGCTTCCAGGCCCATCAGTTTGAGGCTGCGCACTCCCTCGCTGCCGATCACCGGGGTGAACTGGTCCAGGCCGTGTCCGACCCCGCGAATCAGCTGCCCGCCATTGCGTCCACTGGCGCCCCAACCGATCTTGTGCGCTTCGAGCAGCACCACGCTCAGGCCGCGTTCGGCCAGTTCGATGGCGGTATTGAGGCCCGAAAAGCCGCCGCCCACCACGCACACATCACTGTTCAGCTCGCCTTGCAGGGGCGGGTACGCCGGTTGCCCGGCGCTGTGGGCAGCGTAGTAGGAAGTGGTATGCACGTTTGAAGGATCCTGGTAGGGGCTGTGTGGAAAATTTGACACAGCATAGGCGGTGCTTTGATCGGCAGGCAACCGTGGGGCAAAATGGCGCTTCAGCCTTTCCCGCCACGAGTCTGCCATGAGTTGTAACAGTCACAAGATCCGCTTCCTGCGTGAGCAGATCCCGTCGTTCGCCTGCGTGCCGGGCTGCCACGATTGCTGCGGCCCGGTGACCACCTCCAGCGAGGAAATGGCGCGCCTGCCACGCAAGAGCGCGGCCGAGCAACAGGCCGCGCTGGATGAGCTCAACTGTGTGCACCTGGGCCCCGAGGGCTGCACCGTGTACGAGGAGCGGCCGCTGATCTGCCGCCTGTTCGGCACCACCCCGCGCCTGCCGTGCCCCAATGGTCGCGGCCCTGCCGAGATGATCGACCCGCAGGCCGAGCGCCTGGTGCACCAGTACATCGCCAGCACCCGCCAGGTGCTGGTGTAAGGCTCAGTCCGGAATCGGCAGGTTGAGGCTTTCCTTCACCTCTTCCATCACGATGTAGCTCTTGGATTCGCGCACGTGCGGCAGCTTGAGCAGGATGTCGCCCAGCAGCTTGCGGTACGAGGCCATCTCCGAGATGCGCGCCTTCACCAGGTAGTCGAAATCGCCCGATACCAGGTGGCATTCCAATACGTGGGGCAGCTTGAGCACCGCGCGGCGAAACTCTTCGAAAGTGTCCCCCGACTTGTAGTCCAGGCTGATCTCGACGAACACCAGCAGGCTGCCCTTGAGGTGCTGTGGGTTGAGCCGGGCGTTGTAGCCCATGATGATGCCTTCGCGCTCCAGACGCCGGACCCGCTCGGTGCACGGGGTGGTCGACAGGCCGACTTTCTCGCCCAGTTCGGTGAACGAGATGCGCCCGTCGGTCTGCAGGATGCGCAGGATGTTGCGGTCGATCTTGTCCAGTTCACGTTTGCTTTGATGCTGGGTTCTCATAGTGGATGCCCCTCCGTAAAAGCCGACCCTGCCGAGAATTCTCGCCAAATATAGGCTTTTATATAGTGAAAAGCACTGCCTCTACCTTCCTATACTGCGCCCATCCATGCCTTAAACAACAAATGTGTGCGGTACGCCGCCTCGAGGGATAACAACATGCGCGTTCTGGTACTTGGTAGCGGCGTCATCGGGACCGCCAGTGCCTACTATCTGGCTCGTCAGGGGTTTGAAGTGGTGGTGGTCGATCGCCAGCCGGCGGTGGCCATGGAAACCAGCTTCGCCAACGCTGGCCAGGTATCGCCGGGTTATGCCTCGCCCTGGGCTGCACCCGGTGTGCCGCTCAAGGCCATCAAGTGGCTGCTCGAGCGCCACGCCCCGCTGGCCATCAAGGCCACCGCCGACATCGACCAGTACCTGTGGATGGCGCAGATGCTGCGCAACTGCACGGCCAACCGCTATGCGGTGAACAAGGAGCGCATGGTGCGCCTGTCCGAGTACAGCCGCGACTGCCTCGACGAGCTGCGTGCCGAAACCGGCATTGCCTACGAAGGCCGCACCCTGGGCACCACCCAGTTGTTCCGCACCCAGGCGCAACTGGACAACGCGGCCAAGGATATCGCCGTGCTGGAACAGTCCGGTGTGCCCTACGAGCTGCTCGACCGCGACGGCATTGCCCGCGTGGAGCCTGCCCTGGCCAATGTCACCGACATCCTCGCCGGTGCCCTGCGCCTGCCCAACGACCAGACCGGCGACTGCCAGCTGTTCACCACGCGCCTGGCCGAAATGGCGCGCGACCTGGGCGTGGAATTCCGCTTCGGGCAGAACATCGAGCGCCTCGATCATGCGGGCGACCGGGTCAACGGCGTATGGATCGACGGCAAGCTGGAAACCGCCGATCGCTACGTGCTGGCCCTGGGCAGCTACTCGCCGCAACTGCTCAAGCCGCTGGGCATCAAGGCCCCGGTGTACCCGCTCAAGGGCTACTCGCTGACCGTGCCGATCACCGACCCGGCCATGGCCCCGACCTCGACGATTCTCGACGAGACCTACAAGGTCGCGATCACCCGCTTCGACAACCGCATCCGCGTCGGCGGCATGGCCGAGATCGCCGGTTTCGACCTGTCGCTCAACCCGCGTCGGCGCGAAACGCTGGAGATGATCGTCAACGACCTTTATCCTCGCGGCGGCGACCTGAGCCAGGCCAGCTTCTGGACCGGCCTGCGCCCGACCACCCCCGACGGCACGCCGATCGTGGGCGCCACGGCGTTTCGCAACCTGTTCCTGAACACCGGCCACGGCACCCTCGGCTGGACCATGGCGTGCGGTTCGGGTCGCCTGCTGGCCGACCTGATGGCGCGCAAGAAGCCGCAGATCAGCGCCGAAGGCCTCGACATTTCCCGCTACAGCAACAGTCAGGAGACTGCAAAGCATGTCAATCCAGCGCCAGCTCACCAATGAGCGCATGAGCCAGATCGTTACCCACAACGGCACCGTCTACCTGTCGGGCCAGGTGGGTAATGACCTGAACGGCGACGTCGGCCAGCAGACCCGCGAGGTGCTGGCCAACATCGAGCGGCTGCTGGACCTGGCCGGTACCGACAAGAGCCGCGTGCTGTCGGCGACCATCTACCTCAGCGACATCGACACCCAGTTCCAGGCCATGAACACGGTGTGGGACCAGTGGCTGGCCAAAGGCAATGCCCCGGCCCGCGCCACCGTTCAGGCCCGGCTGTGCAATCCGCAGATGCTGGTCGAGATCTCGATCGTCGCCGCCCTGCCGTAATCCGTTACCCAACTCACCCGACTGCCAGAAGGCTGCCGTCATGCGTCCCGCCCGTGCCCTGATCGATCTCCAAGCGCTGCGCCACAACTATCAACTTGCCCGCGAACTGACCGGCGCCAAGGCGCTGGCCGTGATCAAGGCCGACGCCTACGGGCACGGCGCGGTGCGCTGCGCCCAGGCGCTGGAGGGCGAGGCCGACGGGTTCGCCGTGGCTTGCATCGAAGAGGCGCTGGAGCTGCGTGCTGCCGGCATCAAGGCCCCGGTGCTGCTGCTCGAGGGCATTTTCGAAGCCAGCGAGCTGCCCCTGATTGCCGAGCAGGACCTGTGGTGCGTGGTGCATTCGCTGTGGCAGCTCGAAGCCATCGAACAGGCCGGCCTGACCCGCCCGATCACCGTGTGGCTCAAGCTCGACACCGGCATGCACCGCGTCGGCCTGCACCCCAAGGACTACCACGGCGCCTACCAGCGTCTGCTGGCCAGCGGCAAGGTGGCGCGCATCGTGCTGATGAGCCACTTCGCCCGTGCCGACGAACTCGACAGCACGGCCAGCAGCGAGCAGGTGGCGGTGTTCGAAGCCGCGCGCCAGGGCCTGAGTGCCGAGGTCAGCCTGCGCAACTCGCCGGCGGTGCTGGGTTGGCCGCAGGTGCCCAGCGACTGGGTGCGTCCGGGCATCATGCTGTATGGCGCCACGCCCTTCGAGGTGCCGCAGGCCCAGGCTCAGCGCCTGCAGCCGGTGATGACCCTGGAATCCAAAGTGATCTGCGTGCGCGAACTGCCGGCCGGAGAACCGGTGGGCTACGGCGCGAAATTCATCAGCCCGCGCCCCACCCGCGTGGGTGTGGTCGCCATGGGCTATGCCGACGGCTACCCGCGCCTGGCACCCACCGGTACCCCGGTGCTGGTGGCCGGCAAGCGCAGCCAGCTGATTGGCCGCGTGTCGATGGACATGCTGTGCATCGACCTCACCGATGTGCCCGAGGCCGGGCTGGGCAGCCCGGTGGAGTTGTGGGGCAAGCACGTGCTGGCCAGCGACGTGGCGATCCAGGCGGGCACCATCCCGTATCAGATCTTCTGCAACCTGCGTCGGGTGCCGATGGTGTACAGCGGCAATTGAGGCGCCAAAGCGGACGGGCTGCGGGTCGAAGTGTTGTAAATACTGAACGCTGTTGCGATGATACCGTTCAATTTCGACCCCACGTGTTCGTTTAGGAGGGCCCAGGCCTTGGACGTCGGTGAACGACTGCAAGCCATTCGCAAGCTCAAAGGCCTGTCTCAACGCGAGCTGGCCAAGCGGGCGGGCGTGACCAACAGCACCATCTCGATGATCGAGAAGAACAGCGTGAGCCCTTCGATCAGCTCGCTGCGCAAGGTGCTGGGCGGTATTCCGATGTCGATGGTGGAGTTCTTTTCCGAAGAGCTGCAGCCCGAGAACCCGACCCAGATCGTGTACAAGGCCAACGAACTGATCGATATATCCGACGGCGCAGTCACCATGAAGCTGGTCGGCAAGGCCCACGCCAGCCGCGCCATTGCCTTTCTAAACGAGATCTACCCGCCCGGTGCCGACACCGGCGAAGAGATGCTCACCCACGACGGCGAAGAGACCGGCATTCTGCTCGAAGGGCGCCTGGAGCTGGTGGTGGGGCTTGAAACCTTCATCCTCGAGGCGGGCGACAGCTACTATTTCGAGAGCACCAAGCCGCATCGATTCCGCAATCCCTACGATGAGCCGGCCCGGCTGATCAGTGCCGCCACCCCGGCCAACTTCTGAGCCCACGCGCGTCGCCAATGCGCGGCGGATTGTCGCGGCTAAACCCCTTTGGTCTTTAGGGTTGTTTCGGTGAGGCGGGGTTCCCGCTATACTTGCGCGGCCTGCGAAACCGTGGCCGCGGGCGTGACTAGCCACCATGAGGGTGTACGCGTGAATCTAATCAAGACAATGCTGGCCGTACCAGCAGCCGTAGTAGCCCTATGGGCCGTCAACGCCCAGGCTGTGACCAATGACGACATCGCCAAGCGGCTGGAACCGGTCGGTCAGGTGTGTGTACAAGGGCAGGAATGCAAGGGCATGGAAGTGGCCGCCACTGCCGGCGGTGGCGGTGCCAAGACCCCGGATGAAGTCATCGCCAAGCACTGCAACGCGTGCCATGGCAGCGGTCTGCTGGGCGCACCGAAGATCGGCGATACCGCCGCCTGGAAAGAGCGCGCCGACCACCAGGGCGGCCTGGACGGCATCCTGGCCAAGGCCATCACCGGCATCAACGCCATGCCGCCAAAAGGCACCTGTGCCGACTGCTCGGATGACGACCTCAAGGCCGCCATCGAGAAGATGTCCGGCCTCAAGTAAGCCCGACGCTGCAGCTACAAGGCCCGCCACGTGCGGGCTTTGTCGTTTCTGACGCTGGCCATTGCAGCAAACGCGGGGCATGCTCGGTCCAACCCTGGAATCACGGATGCCTAGGAGGCCGAGATGGCGCACCGCTGTTCGATCGAGATCGCCGTGGACGAAGTGCTGGCGCGTTTGCCGGCGCACATCCACATGGGCCTGCCACTGGGCCTGGGCAAGCCCAACCGCTTCGTCAATGCGCTGTATGCACGGGTGCGTGAGCTGCCCGAGCGGCAACTGACCATCTACACCGCACTGAGCCTGGGCCGCCCGGACCTGGGTGACGGCCTGCAGCGGCGCTTTCTCGAACCCTTCGTGGAGCGCGTGTTCGCCGACTACCCCGAACTGGAATACCTGCAGGACCTGCGCCGCGACCGGTTGCCGGCCAACATCCGCGTCGAGCAGTTCTTCATGCAGCCGGGCAGCATGCTGCACAGCCACATGGCCCAGCAGGACTACGTCAGCAGCAACTACAGTCATGCGGCCCGCGACATCAATGCCAAGGGCCTGAACCTGGTGGCGCAGATCGTTGCCGCCCACCCCGAGCGCCCCGGGCACCTGAGCCTGAGCTGCAACCCCGACATCACCCTCGACCTGCTGCCGATGATCGCGCGCCGGCGTGCAGCCGGTGAAACCATCCTGATGCTGGGGCACGTGCACGACGAGCTGCCCTACATGCCGGGCGACAGCGAACTGGCGCAGGACGATTTCGACCTGTTGATCGACGCCCCGGAAACCACTCGGCTGTTCTCCACGCCGAACATGCCCGTCACCACCCAGGACCACTTCATCGGCGTGCACGCCAGCACCCTGGTGCGCGACGGCGGCACCCTGCAGATCGGCATCGGCGCCATGGGCGATGCGCTGGCCGCCGCGTTGCTGGCGCGCCAGGGGGATGCGCCGGAGTACCAGGCGCTGCTCGCCGACCTCGACCTGGCGCCCTGGCAGGTGCTGATCGAGCGTGAAGGCGGCACTGCGCCGTTTGCCCAGGGCCTGTATGGCTGCAGCGAGATGTTCGTGAACGGATTGCTCGCGCTGGCGGAGGCGGGCGTGGTGCGCCGGCCGGTGGCCGACGGGGTGCTGGTGCATGGCGGTTTCTTCCTCGGGCCGCAGGCGTTCTACCAGCGCCTGCGCGAGATGCCGCTGGCGCAGCGCAAATCCTTTGCCATGCACGCGATCAGCTTCATCAACGAGCTGTACGGCGACGAGGCGCTCAAGCGCGAACAGCGCCGCGATGCACGCTTCATCAACACGGTGTTCACCATGACCCTGATGGGGGCGGGGGTGGCCGACCAGCTCGAGGACGGTCGCGTACTGAGCGGGGTGGGCGGGCAGTACAACTTCGTCGCCCAGGCCCATGCGCTGGAAGGCGGGCGTTCCATCCTGCTGCTGCGCAGCTGGCGCGAAGCCGGCGGGGAGGTCAGTTCCAACCTGCTGTGGACCTACGGGCACTGCACCATCCCGCGGCATCTGCGCGATATCGTGGTGACCGAGTACGGCATTGCCGACCTGCGCGGGCAGACCGACGCCGAGGTGATTGCGCGGTTGCTGGCGATCAGCGATTCGCGGTTCCAGCCCGGGCTGATGGAGCAGGCGAAAAAGGCCGGCAAGCTGGCGCAGGATTTCGAGCTGGATGCGCGCTTCACGCAGAACACGCCGCAGCGGCTGGAGGCATTGCGTGGGCGGCATGCGCGGTTGTTTGCCGAGTATCCGCTGGGCAGCGATTTCACCGCTGAAGAGAAGGACCTGCTGCGCGCGCTGAACTGGCTCAAGAGCAAGTTCAAGTTGAGCGAGGCGCTGGAGCTGGGCAAGGCGGCACTGGATGCGCCGGGGCCGGAGCGGTATCCCGAGCATCTGCGGCGCATGGGCCTGAGCGAGCCGGACGGGCTGAAGGAGGACCTGTACCAGCGGTTGCTGCTGGCGGCTTTGCAAACTACCGCGTAGAACGCTTTCGCCGGCAAGGCCGGCTCCTGCAGGCGGTGGAGCACCTGTAGGAGCCAGCCTTGCTGGCGAAGCGGTCGGTAAGCCTTACTCGATAAAGCTGACCACACCACCGTCCAGCGACTTCACCCGGGCCAGCGACTCGACGCGATAGCCCTGGCTGTCCAGCTCGGCACGCCCGCCCTGGAACGACTTCTCGATCACGATGCCCAGCCCGGCCACGGTTGCGCCGGCCTGCTTGATGATCGAGATCAGCGCCTGCGACGCCTTGCCGTTGGCCAGGAAGTCGTCGATCACCAGCACGCGGTCGCTGCTGTTGAGGTGACGCGGCGAAATCGCCACGGTGTTCTCGGTCTGCTTGGTGAACGAGTACACCGAAGCCACCAGCAGGTTCTCGGTCAGGGTCAGCGACTGGTGCTTGCGGGCGAAGATCACCGGCACGCCCAGCTTCAAACCGGTCATCACCGCCGGGGCAATCCCCGAGGCCTCGATGGTGACGATCTTGGTCACGCCCGCATCGGCGAACAGACGGGCGAACTCGTCGCCAATCAGTTGCATCAGCGCAGGGTCGATCTGATGGTTGAGAAACGCATCGACTTTGAGAACCTGATCGGAAAGCACGATGCCTTCTTCGCGAATCTTCTGGTGCAGTGCTTCCACTGGTGTAATTCCTCGATGTAGCCAAAAGGCCCCGGCAACAAGCCAGGGCAAAGGTGGATTATCTATCGTTTGAGCATGGCGCGGATATCGGCCAGGGCCGTATTGCCACGCACGGCTTTGACTTCCGTGGGTGTATCGTCCAGGCCTTCCCAGGCCAGGTCGTCATCGGGCAATTCATCGAGGAAGCGGCTTGGCGCGCAATCGATGATCTCGCCGTACTGCTTGCGCTTGGCGGCAAAGGTGAAGGCCAGGGTCTGGCGTGCGCGGGTGATGCCCACGTAGGCCAGGCGCCGCTCCTCCTCGATGGTGTCGGCCTCGATGCTGGAGCGGTGCGGGAGGATTTCCTCTTCCATGCCCATGATGAACACGTAGGGAAACTCCAGGCCCTTGGAGGCATGCAGCGTCATCATCTGCACGCCCTCGGCGCCTTCTTCCTCTTCCTGCTGGCGTTCGAGCATGTCGCGCAACACCAGCTTGCCGATGGCTTCCTCGATGGTCATGCCGCCTTCCTCGTCCTTCTCGAGGGTGTTTTTCAACGCCTCGATCAGAAACCAGACGTTGCCCATGCGAAAGTCCGCGGCCTTGTCACTGGAACTGTTGGTACGGATCCAGTTCTCGTAGTCGATGTCGGTCACCATGCTGCGCAGCGCGGCGATCGGGTCTTCCAGCGCGACCTGCTCGCGCACCTTGTCCATCCAGCGCTTGAAGCGCTGCAGGCGATCGGTGAAGCGGCTGTCCAGGTGCTCGCCCAGGCCCAGCTCCTCGCTGGCGGCATACATCGACACCTTGCGCTCGGTGGCGTAGTTGCCGAGTTTTTCCAGGGTGGTGGAGCCGATTTCGCGGCGCGGCACGTTGATCACGCGCAGGTAGGCGTTGTCGTCGTCCGGGTTCACCAGCAGGCGGAAGTAGGCCATCAGGTCTTTTACTTCCTGGCGGCCGAAGAAACTGTTGCCGCCCGACAGGCGGTAGGGGATCTGGTGGTGCTGCAGCTTCAGCTCGATCAGCTTGGCCTGGTAGTTGCCGCGGTAGAGGATGGCGAAGTCGCTGTACGGGCGGTCGGTGCGCAGGTGCAGGCTGAGGATCTCCATGGCCACGCGCTCGGCCTCGGCTTCCTCGTTCTTGCAGCGGATCACGCGGATCTCGTCGCCGTGGCCCATCTCGCTCCACAGCTGCTTCTCGAAGGCGTGGGGGTTGTTGGAGATCAGCACGTTGGCGCAGCGCAGGATGCGGCTGGTGGAGCGGTAGTTCTGCTCCAGCATCACCACCTTCAGGGACGGGTAGTCGTCCTTGAGCAGCATCAGGTTTTCAGGGCGCGCGCCGCGCCAGGCATAGATCGACTGGTCGTCGTCGCCCACCACGGTGAACTGGTTGCGCGTACCGATCAGCATCTTCACCAGCAGGTACTGGCTGGCGTTGGTGTCCTGGTATTCGTCCACCAGCAGGTAGCGCACCTTGTTCTGCCACTTCTGCAGAATGTCGGGGTGGTCCTGGAACAGCTTGACCGGCAGCAGGATCAAGTCGTCGAAGTCGACCGCGTTGAACGCCTTGAGCGTGCGCTGATAGTGCGCATACACGATGGCGGCGGTCTGCTCCTTGGGGTTGCGCGCGTTCTCCAGGGCCTCGGGCGGCAGGATCAGGTCGTTCTTCCAGGCGCCGATCATGTTCTTGATCTCGTCGACGCCATCGTCCCCGGAGTATTCCTTCTGCATGATGTCGGTCATCAGGGCCTTGACGTCGGTTTCGTCGAAAATCGAGAAACCCGGCTTGAAGCCCAGCCGTTCATGCTCCTTGCGAATGATGTTCAGGCCAAGGTTGTGGAAGGTCGATACCGTCAGGCCGCGCCCCTCGCCGCCGCGCAGCAGGGTGCCCACGCGCTCCTTCATCTCGCGCGCCGCCTTGTTGGTGAAGGTCATGGCCACGATGTACTGGGCACGGATGCCGCAGTTCTGGATCAGGTGGGCGATCTTGCGCGTGATCACGCTGGTCTTGCCGGAGCCAGCACCGGCGAGCACCAAAAGAGGGCCGCCGACGTAGCTCACGGCTTCCTGTTGCCGGGGGTTGAGTCGGGACATGACGTTAACCGGGGGTCGCTGAAAAATAGCCGGGCATTTTAGCAGGCGCAGAGCAATTGTGCCGCGACCGTCTGACAGTGTGACGTACCACGCGATCTTAATTTGCCGCTTTTGATACTTTCCCGCAGGATGCGTGGCGAAATACCGCGGGATCAGGACGAAGGAATGTCGTGAGTTAAAGTGAAAACCATTTACATTTGATGGTTCAGGATCGAGCATCCCGCCCACATCGTCATTGACCGCGTTCTCGTGCTAAGGAGCCAGCTTGTCTACGCTTGTCGAACCGTTGCGTCTGCTTCTGCTGGCGGACGGGCCGCACTGGGCCGTTGCCCTTGGTGAATGCCTGCTGCCGCTGGGCGGTGGCGCGGTGCTGGTGACCGCACCCGGCTGGGACGCGGTCGACAGCCTGTTCGCCCGCGACCGCAACGCGCTGGTGCTGGCCACCCCGGGCTTGCAGCCGGCGCCCGGGCGTTGCGACCTGCCCATGGTGCTGCTGCTGGAGCAGGAGCCGAGCGAGGCGCCGCTGGGTGTGAGCGACTGGCTGGTGTTCGAGCAGCTGAGCGGCGACATGCTGCGCCGCTGCCTGCGCCATGTGCGCGAGCGGGGTGTGCTCGAAGCCACCCTGCAGCGCCTGGCCGAGCAGGACCCGCTGACCGGCATTGCCAACCGCCAGGGCTTCCAGACCCTGCTGGCCGCGCGTCTGGCCGAAAACGACGGGCGCGGTGTGGCCCTCGGGCACCTGGACCTGGACAACTTCCGCCACGCCAACGATGCCCTCGGCCACCAGGCCGGTGACCGCCTGATCCTGCAGGTGGTCAGCCGGCTCAAGCGCCAGCTCGAGGCAGGCGATCAGGTGGCGCGCCTGGGCAGCGACGAATTCGCCCTGCTGATCGACACCCGGCGCGAGCCGCAGCGTGCCGAGTGGATGGCCGAGCGCATCACCGAGGCCCTGGCCGAACCCTACTGGATCGACGGCGAAAGCCTGCTGCTGGGGTGCAGCCTGGGCGTGGCGCATGCCCGTGCGCAGGCTGGTGCCGATCCGCTGATGTGGCACGCGCACATCGCCATGCAGCAGGCCAAGAGCACCCAGGGCTGCACCTTTCACATCTTCAACGAGCGCATCAACCGCAACGCACGCAGCCTGGCCGACCTGGAAAGCGAGCTGCGCCGAGGCCTGCGCCGCGACGAACTGGAACTGCACTACCAGCCACGCCTGGACCTGAGCGACGGGCGCATCGTCGGCCTGGAGGCACTGGTGCGCTGGCGCCACAGCGAGCGTGGCCTGCTGCCACCGAGCGAATTCGTGCCGCTGGCCGAGCAGAGCGGGCTGATCGTGCCGCTGGGGTACTGGGTGATCTCGCGTGCCCTGCGCGACATGCAGGCACTGCGCGAGCAGGGGCTGGCGCCATTGCACATGGCGGTCAACCTGTCATTTCGCCAGTTTCAGGACAGCCAGCTGCTGGCAACGCTGGGGCGGTTGATCGTCGAGCACGGTGTGGATGCGGGTTGGCTGGAGTTCGAGCTGACCGAGACCGCAGTGATGCGGCGCAACGACCTGGTCAAGCAGACCATGGACGCGCTGGGACGCTTGGGGGTGCGGTTTTCGCTGGATGACTTCGGCACCGGCTTTTCGTCGTTCGTGCACCTGAACAGCCTGTCGATCGCCCTGCTCAAGGTCGACCGCAGCTTTGTCGGTGGCATGGAGCAGCGCGAAGAGAACCGCAAGCTGGTGCACGCCATGATCAACTTGGCGCACAACCTGAACCTGGAGGTGGTGGCCGAGGGCGTGGAGACCGAGGAACAGCTGGCGTTGCTGCGCAGCTTTGGCTGCGACCAGGTGCAGGGCTTTCTGATCAGCCGGCCGTTGCCGATCGAGCAACTGGTCGAGTATCTGGTGCAGGGGGCGGGGCAGGGCGCAGTGGCGCTGTAGCCCCCGTCGCTGGCATGCGCGAAACAGGGTAGGAGCCGGCCTTGCCGGCGAACAGGCCCTCAAGGTTGTACAGAAACCTGTGCCATCTGCGAACTGCCCAGCAACCGCCGCATCCGCCACTCGAACGCCACCGTCAGCCCGATTGCCGCACACGCCAACCCCAGCGCCAGCCCCCACCACACGCCTACCGCGCCGCCGCCCATGGGAAACGCGAACACCCACGCCGCCGGTGCGCCGATCAGCCAGTACCCGGCCAACCCCACCAGGAACGTGGTCTTGGCGTCCTTGAGCCCGCGAATCGAGCCCATCGCGATGGTCTGAATACCGTCGAACAGCTCGAACCACGCCGCCACCATCAACAGGCTCACCGCCACCCGGATCACATCGGCGAAGGCCGGGTCCTGGCGGTCCAGAAACAGCCCCACCAGCGCCTCGGGCATCAGCCAGAACAGCAGCGAGAAACCGAGCATCATCGCCGCGCCAAAACCGATGCCCACGCGCCCGGCCTGACGCGCCGCCAGCAGGCGGTCGGCGCCGTAATGCAGGCCCACACGCATGGTCACCGCGTATGACAGGCCCGCCGGGATCATGAACGCGGTCGAGACGATCTGCAGGGCGATCTGGTGCGCGCCCAGGTCGGTGGTGCCCATGGTGCCGATGCACAGCGCTGCGAAGGCAAACAGCCCGACCTCCACGGTGTAGGTGCCACCAATCGGCAGGCCCAGGCGCCACAGCTCGCGCAACGCCGGCAGGTGCGGGCGGCTCAGGCCCTGGCGTATCGGGAAGTCCGCGTAGGCCGGGTGGCGGCGGATGTACAGCGCCAGTGCGATGGCCATGGCATTGGCCACCAGCGCGGTCACCAGGCCGATGCCCATCAGGCCCAGCTTCGGCAGGCCGAACATGCCTTCGATCAAGGCGTAGTTGAGCAGGAAATTGACCACGGTGCCGACCAGGCTGATCACCATCACCGGCGTCGAACGCCCCAGTGCACTGGTGAACCCGCGCAACGCCATGAAGCTCAGGTAGCCGGGCAGGGCCAGCGGCAGCACCAGCAGGAACTGGCTGGCAAAAGCCACGTTGCCAGGTGTCTGGCCCAGCATCAGCAGCACCGGCGACAGGTTCCACAGCACCAGCGCGGCGACGATGGCCATGCCCCAGGCCAGCCATAGCCCGGCCTGGGTCAGGCGCGTGGCACCGGGGTTGTCGCCCGCACCCTGGCGAATTGCGACCAGAGTACCGACGGCGGCAATCACCCCCAGGCAGAAGATCGACACGAAGGAATAGCTGGCCGCGCCCAACCCGCCACCAGCCAGGGCCTCGGGGCTGATTTTGGCCATCATCAGGGTGTCGGTGAGCAGCATCAGCATGTGCGCCAACTGCGAGGCGATCAGCGGCCCGGCCAGCCGTAGCAATGCCTTGAGTTCGGTAACGGGCGCAGCCTGCATGATGCAGCTCCTGAAAAGGGAAGGGTGAGCCGTGGATTCTCGGCCTTTGCGGGCCATTGCACAAAAGGATAAAAACGATCATTGGCATGATTAAAACTCATGTGAGTATGATTCGTGCCAACCCGTATTTCATTGCTGGAGCACGCCCGCATGTCACGCCGTTTACCGCCTCTCTACGCCTTGCGGGCGTTCGAGGCCGCTGCCAGGCACAGTTCGTTCACCCGTGCCGCCGATGAGTTATCGATAACCCAGAGTGCGGTCAGCCGGCACATCCGCACGCTGGAAGAGCACTTCGCCTGCCGGCTGTTTCTGCGCAATGGCCGCACCCTGCAGTTGAGCGAGGCGGCGCGCCTGCTGTTGCCCGGTGTGCGCGAGGGTTTCGCCGCACTTGAGCGTGCCTGCAACACCCTGCACAGCGAAGATGGGGTGATCCGCATGAAGGCCCCTTCGACCCTGACCATGCGCTGGCTGCTGGCGCGCCTGAGCCGTTTTCGCCACTTGCAGCCGGGCAACGAGGTGCAGCTCACCAGTGCCTGGATGGACGTCGACCATGTGGATTTCAACCATGAACCCTTCGATTGCGCAGTGCTGTTGGGCGACGGGCATTTTCCGCCGGACTGGGAAGTCAGCCCGCTGTTCCCTGAACTGCTGATACCGGTGGGTGCGCCCGCGCTGCTTGATCAGACGCCCTGGGACGTGGAGCAGTTGAAGGCCTGCGAACTGCTGCATCCCACGCCCGACAAGCGCGACTGGCGCAGCTGGCTGGCGCAGATGGGGCTGACCGAACAGGTCTCGCTCAAGGGCGGCCAGGTGTTCGATACCCTCGAGCTGGGCATGATCGCTGCCGCGCGAGGGTATGGTGTGTCGATGGGGGACTTGCTGATGGTGGCCGAGGATGTCGCCCAGCGGCGCCTGAGCCTGCCCTGGCCGACGGCGGTGGCCAGCGGCCTGAATTACTACCTGGTGTGGCCACGCACGCGTCCCGGTGGCGAGCGTCTGCGCCGGCTCAGCGACTTCCTGCAGGGCGAGGCCGGTGCGATGGACCTGCCCAAGGTGCAGATACTGGGGGCAAATGAGCCCAACATCGGCGATTGAACGTTTGCGCAGAATATCCCTGTGATGCACTCAAGTAATCGATGACGCCGCCGAATCAGTAGGGTCGAGAGCCACAACCAGAATGGCTCCACTTCCCCATGCCGACGGTGCAGCGTGATCAGGATGATCCGGCCCCCATTGCCAGGAGCTTCCATGTCCCAACCCCGTGCCCGAATTGCCTCGCAACTCGGTATTGCCCTGGCCGCCGTGCTGGCGGTCGTCATTACCGGCAGTACGCTGTTTGCCCTGCGCTCGCTCGACAGCGCCAACCTGATCACCCGCCAGGAACACCTGGCCAGCGAGGCACGGCTGCTCGCCGACCAGCTCGACACGTTCCACAGCACCTTGCGCGAGAGTACCCAGCGCCTCAGTGGCCTGTTCGAAAAACGCTTTGCCGGCGGGCTGCGGCTTGCCTCCGACCAGTCACTCAGCGTGGCCGGAGTGGCCACGCCGGCGCTGTACCTGGCGGACCATGCGCTGAACAACGATTTTCGCGAGGTTGACGACTTTCGCCAGATGACGGCGGGTGTTGCCACCGTGTTCGTGCGCAGCGGTGAGGACTTCATTCGTATCAGCACATCGCTGACCAAGCAGGACGGCAGCCGCGCCATCGGCACTCAGCTCGATCACCAGCACCCGGCCTACGCGCGGCTGATGGCCGGGCAGCCCTACGTGGGGCGTGCCGTGCTGTTCGAGCGCTCGTACATGACCCAGTACACACCGGTGCGTGACGTGTCGGGACGGGTCATCGCGGTCCTGTTCGTCGGCTTCGACTATACCGACGCGCAGAACGCCCAGTTCGACAACCTCCGGCGCTTCCGTATCGGCCAGACGGGGTCGCTGGCGCTGCTGGACGAACAGCAACACTGGTTGGTAGCGCCGGCAGGTGTCAGCGACACGGCACTGGCTGCCCACCAACTGGGCGGGTTTGCTGCGCATGCAGGGGAAGGGCGCTTCTGGAACGATGGGGTCGAAACCCTCTATAGCGTGGCCATGCCCTTTGCCGACGGCCCGTGGACAGTACTGGCAAGCATGCCCAAGGCCGAGATTCGTGCCGTGACCTGGAGCGTGGGCGCAAGGTTGGCCATTGGCAGCCTGCTGGCCATGATGCTGGCGGTGGGCGCCACCCTGTGGCTGCTGCGCCGCAAGCTGCGGCCGCTGGCCGACCTGGTGCGTCAGGCCCAGGCCCTGGGCGCGGGCGACCTGAGTGCCCGCCTGGCGGTGGCCAGCCACGACGAAATCGGCCAACTGGCACGCAGTTTCAATCAGATGAGCGAAGCGCTGGCGAGCACTGTGCTGCACATTCGTGATGCCTCGCAGCAGGTCAGCCAGCGTGCCCAGGCGCTGGCGGGGCTGTCGTCGGGTGCTTGCGAGGGCATGGAGCAGCAGTCGGGCGAAATCACCAGCATGGCCGGTGCGGTCGAGGAGTTCAGCGCCACCTCCCTGAACATCGCTGACAACATGGGCAGCACCGAACGCATGGCCCAGGACAACGCGCAGCAGACGCGCATTGGCCGTGCATCGATGGACGAAGCGTCCACCTCGTTGCAGCAGATCGCGCAGGCGCTGGGCAGCACCGCGACAGTGATCGATACCCTTGGGGGGCGCTCGAAGGAGATTGGCGGCATTGTCGGCACCATCACCTCGATTGCCGAGCGGACCAACCTGCTGGCGCTGAACGCGGCCATCGAGGCGGCACGGGCGGGCGAGCAGGGGCGCGGGTTCGCCGTGGTGGCGGACGAGGTGCGCAACCTGGCGGCGCGCACCCGCGAAGCCACCGACGAGATCTCCGGCATGATCGCCAGCATTCAGCAGGAGACCGGCAACGCCATCAGCACCATGGAGCAGGGCAACCGCTTGATGGAGGACGGCTTGCAACGCAATGCCAAGGTCGCCGAGGCCTTGGCGCGCATCGACGAGCAGAGCCGGGCGGCGGGGCAGCAGTTTGCCGCGATCACCACCGCGACTCAGGAGCAGAGCAGCACGGCGACGTTGCTGAGCAGCAACTTGCAGAGTATTGCGCTGGCCAACAGCGAGCAGCGCGAGGTGGCAGCCAACCTGGCGGCTACGGCGCGGGAGCTGGAGGGCTTGGCGGGGCAACTGCGGGCAGAAGTGGGGCGGTTTGAGGTGGGGCATTGAGGCCCCCTTCGCCGGCAAGGCCGGCTCCTGCAGTGTAGGAGCCGACCTTGCCGGCGAAGCTGTTAAATCAGCCCAGGCAGGTTCAACGCCTGCGCACACGCTGCCAGCGAGCGCCGCTCGCTCTCGGCATACAGCGCCAGCTCATCCTGCACCGACTTGCCCAGCGCCTGCTCGAACGCGTCGCGGTTGGCATTGCTGCCGTACTCGCTCTGCGCGCCTTCGCCCAGGTTGGACTGGAAGATCCCCGCCGCACTCACCGGCAGGAAGTCCTCGTATACCAGGGCTTCGAAGTGCACATGCCCGGCTTCGATCAACGCGCTCAGCGAGGTCGGCCGCTGCGCCTGGTCGCGGGCACTCAGGCCGGCTTCGGTCGGGAAGTATCGGAAGTACGCCAGCCCCTGCTCGCGCATCTGCGCCAGGTCGTCCGGGAAGGCTTCGAAACGCTTGCCCAGCAGGCTCATGTAGCGCTCGGCATTGGCCTCGGCCGGCACGCCGCCCAGGTCGGCCCGCGCTGCGTCCAGCAACTGGTCATACAGCACGCGACCCTTGGGGGTCAGCGCCGCGCCGCGTTGCTCGATCTCGCCGAAGCGCGCGGTATGGCTGCCCCCTTCGCTGCCCTGCTGGTCGGTGAATGCCACGCGCTCCTGCAAGGCCTTGAAGCTGGTCTGACGCAACAGGATCGGGCAACGACGCGGTGGCGGGCCCTCGATCACGGCCTTGGGCGGAATGCCCTTGGCCGGCATGCCGACCTGGATCGCATCGATGTCCAGGGTGCGCGGCGTCAGGTGGTTGATGTGCGGGCCCTTGAAGGCCACCACATCGGCGATCAGGCGGTGCTGGTCGTGCAGTTGCTGGTACTGCTCGGCCGTGACTGTCGCGTCGTGGTGCCAGCGGAAGGTGTGCAGTGCTTCATTGACGAACGCCTCGGCGTCGGCGGCATTCAGGCCTGCGTCGGCTTCGAACTGGGCAATCAGCTGCAAGGCACGCGGGGTGAAGATCTGCCGCTTGGCCAGGATCGATGCGGCCAGCTCGCGCAGCGCCGGGTTGTCGACCAGCTCCAGGCGCAGCAGCGAGGTGAACACGCGGAACGGGCTGATGTGCAGCGACTGCTCGTGCACCGCGCGAAACGCGGTGGAGTGCACCGGTACGCCGGCCGAGCTGAGGTCGTAGTAGCCCACCGGGTACATGCCCATCACCGCGAACAGGCGGCCGATGGTCGCCAGTTCCTGGGCGGTGCCGACGCGGATGGCGCCGTGGCGTTCCTGGTCCAGGCGTTCGATCTCGCCGGTCCAGCGTAGCGCCTCGGCCACCTTGGGCTGCTGGGTCATCACCTGTTGGTTGATCTCGCTCACCAGTTCCAGCAGGGTGCCGTAGAGCGGCACCTCCTGCTTGTACATGAGCGACATGGCCGCGGAAAACTGCGCGCGAATGCTGTCCGGGCTGACGAAATCTTGAGCGGGCATCGAAAGCTTCCTGGTGGTAAAAGTCACCCTTACATGAAAGCGAGGAATGCAGGCCGGGCACAAGCGAAAAAAATTCGAGGGATCATTCCTGTAATTCAGGACCTCGGCGCGGTCGCCTGTTCACGGATCCATTCCACCAGGCTGCGCACCTTCGGTACCTCGGCGGCATGCTCGGCGAACGCCACAAAGTACGCGCCGCTGCTGCGCATCGCGTAGGGCCACGGTATCACCAGCTTGCCCTCGGCCAGTTCCTGCTCCACCAGATAGCGCGGCACCAGCGCCACGCCGCAGCCCGACAACGCGGCGCCCACGCACATATAGAAGGTATCGAAGCGCGGGCCGTGGTAGCTGTTGGTCGAGTGCAGGCCCTGCTCCAGAAACCACTCGTGCCAGGCCTCCGGGCGCGAGGTGCTTTGCAGCAACACGCGCTCGGCCAGCTCGCCGGCCTCGGTCAGGGTGTGCCCCTGCAGCAGTTCCGGGGCGCACACCGGCACCACCTCGTCGCCGAACAGCTCGATGCACGTGGCCCCCGGCCAGGTGCCCTGGCCATAGAAGAACACCACGTCGGCGGTGTTCTGCAGCAGGGCGAAAGGCTCCATCTCGTTGCAGATATCCAGGTGTATATTCGGGTAGCGCTTGCCGAAACCCTTCAGGTGCGGGATCAGCCAGCGCACGCCGAAGCTCGGCTGGGTGGCCACCTTGAGCACTTCGGTCTGCTGACCGTAGGACAGGATGTAGCGGCTGGACATGTCGACCTGGGTGAGGATCTTGTTCACCTCGGCCAGGTACAGCGCGCCCGCCGGGGTCAGCTGCAGGCGTCGGCGGATCCGCAGGAACAGGTGATGGCGCAGCATGTCTTCGAGCTGCGCCACCTGCTTGCTCACCGCGCTCTGGGTCAGGTGCAGCTCTTGCGCAGCGCGGGTGAAGCTCAGGTGTCGGGCGGCCGCCTCGAAGCATTGCAGGGCGGCCATCGACGGCACCAGACGTTTGGACATAGCGGTATCACTCACCCGTCGAATCATTACCTGGCGGAATGATGTGCAGAATAAAGGTCGTTTGTAGCGCCAGAGTGATCGGATTAATACTGATCCCATCACCAATTACAACCACTCACCGCCTTGCAGGAGAAGAATAATGGTTGATGGATTGCTCGACCGCCTGGGTGTACCGGCCTCTGCCTACACCCATGGCAACCATCCCGTTCACACCCCGATCGACGGCAGCGCGATTGCCTCGGTGCACCTGGAGTCCAAGGCTCAGGTACTGGGTAAGATCGAACAGGCCGAACAGGCCTTCCTGGCCTGGCGCAACGTGCCGGCGCCGCGTCGCGGTGAGCTGATCCGCCTGTTTAGTGAAGTGCTGCGTGAGCACAAGGCGCAGCTGGGCGAACTGGTATCCATCGAAGCCGGCAAGATCACCCAGGAAGGCCTGGGCGAAGTGCAGGAAATGATCGACATCTGCGACTTCGCCGTCGGCCTGTCGCGCCAGCTGTACGGCCTGACCATCGCCTCCGAGCGCCCGGGCCATCACATGCGTGAAACCTGGCACCCGCTGGGCGTGGTTGGCGTGATCAGCGCCTTCAACTTCCCGGTGGCCGTGTGGGCGTGGAACACCACTCTGGCGCTGGTATGCGGCAACGCCGTGATCTGGAAGCCATCGGAAAAGACCCCGCTGACCGCACTGGCCTGCCAGGCGCTGTTCGAAAAAGCCCTGAAAGCCTTTGGCGAAGCGCCGCAAGGCCTGGCGCAGCTGATCATCGGCGACCGCGACGCCGGCCAGGCACTGGTCGACGACCCGCGCGTACCG
>OLII01000226.1_pt1 | contig 22752 bp, 18 predicted proteins | sample 1609481 | NCBI WGS metagenome assembly OLII01 (sample SAMN05416859, study PRJEB24817) | seawater metagenome | isolation source: Sea water | place: Canada:Atlantic | collected 2013-11 | reverse complement strand
CGCATATATTGTTTCTTTAGCAATTTTACTCCTAAAGGTATCTACAGAAATAATAATTTCTGGATATTTTTTTATCAACAGATTAATTACAGGAACTATTCTTTTTAACTCTTCTTGTTCAGAAATATGTTTAGCACCTGGTCTTGAAGAATAAGCACCAACATCAATAAAAGTTGCACCTTCAGTTAACATTTTATCAACTTGATTTAAAATAGAAACCTCATCTTTAAATTTTCCTCCATCATAAAATGAATCTGGAGTAATGTTTAAAATCCCCATCACCTTGGGTGATGACAAATCAATCAATTTTCCTTTACAGTTAATCGTCATTTAGCGTACTACTTTATTAATTACATGACTCACTTTTTGGGCTTTATAATTATTCATTTTTTGCAATAAATCATCCACAGAATTACCAACAATCAAAAGTCTTTTATTTTCTGATTTTACATAACCTTCTGCTATCATTTTATCAATCTGTAATAAAATTGCATCAAAAAAACCATTAATATTTAAAAGTCCAACAGGTTTTTGCTCAATATGCAATTGATTTAAAGTTAAAGCTTCAAAGAGTTCATCTAAGGTTCCAAAACCTCCTGGCAAGGTAATATAACCATCAATTAATTTACTCATAATTACTTTACGTTCACTCATTTTTTTGCATACGATCATTTCCTCGACTCCAGAATGCACAACCTCTTCTTTTTCTAATAGTTTTGGAATTACTCCAATAACTTCTCCATTTTGCTCAAGAATTGTATCTGCCAAAACCCCCATCATTCCTATTTTTCCTCCTCCATAAACCAAACCAATCTGTTGTTTTATAAATGCGTTTCCTAACTCAATTGCAGCTTGTTTATAAACAGGGTTAAATCCTAAACTGGAACCACAAAAAACAACAATTCTTTTCATTTTTTTCGTTTATAAATTCTATGTAAAAATAAATGAAAACCTTTTAAGTTTTACTACTTTTGACAAAAATACTTTTTTATCGCGATGCAAAATACTTCAAAACAATACGATACTGTTATCGAGGAATGCAGAAGTTTGTTTATAAAAAAAATGTCTGATTACGGCAGTGCTTGGCGCATTTTACGTTTACCTTCTTTAACAGATCAAATTTTTATTAAAGCACAACGTATTCGTCAGTTGCAAGAAAATTCGGTTCGTAAAGTAGATGAAGGTGAAAAATCTGAATTTATTGGAATTATTAATTATTCGGTAATGGCTTTAATTCAGTTAGAATTAGGTGTTGTTGACAATCCAGATTTATCTACTGAAGAAGCAACAGATCTGTATGACAAGCATGTGAAAATCACCAAAGATTTGATGGAAAATAAAAATCATGATTACGGTGAAGCATGGAGAGATATGAGAGTGAGTTCTTTGACAGATTTAATTATTCAGAAGTTACTTCGTGTAAAACAAATTGAAGATAATAAAGGAAAAACCTTAGTGTCTGAAGGCATTGATGCGAATTATCAAGACATGATTAATTATGCGATTTTTGCGATGATTCATATGAGTTAAATAAGTTGCAGAGTCAAAAGAGTTTCAAAGTAGCAAAGCGATGCACTGAGCCTGTTGAAGTGTTTCAAAGTAGTTTATCACTTCGAGTGTTTTTCTGATTGAAATGAAGAAAAAAGTATCGAGAAGTTTTAAACCTTACTTCATAAAAAAATAATGATTTTTTTCGTTCTTTTTTATCAATGAAAAAAAGGATAAATTTAAATGATAAAGAAGCTTTTAAGTTTTTTAAATAAATTAAAACAATGATTAAACTATTAGTCCACCTTTCAAGAATATTTGTAGGAGCCATGTTTATCTTTTCTGGCTTTGTAAAATTGGTAGATCCAATAGGGTCTCAATATAAATTTCAAGAATACTTTGGTGAAAGTGTTTTAAATCTAGAATTTTTAATTCCGTTTGCTCTGCCATTTTCAATTCTGTTGATTATTGCAGAAATTATGTTAGGCGTGATGTTGTTACTAGGATATAAATCGAAACTGACAGTTTGGAGTTTATTAGGATTAACTACCTTGTTTTTATTCTTAACCTGGTATTCTGCTTACTATAACAAAGTAACAGATTGTGGATGCTTTGGAGATGCTATCAAATTAACACCTTGGGAAACTTTCTGGAAAAATGTAATCTTAATCGGACTCATTTTATTGTTATTGATAAGAGTAAAAGACAACAAAGAAATCTTTTCTAAGAAAATTACGATTGCGTTGACTTTGCTTAGCTTGATAAGTTTTTCTTACATCACTTTTCATGTATTAAATCATTTGCCAATTATTGACTTTAGAGCCTATGCTGTTGGTAAAAATATTCCAGAAGGGATGGAATTTCCTGAAGATCCAAATGAGTTGCCACCTGTGCACGATTTTATGTTAGAAGACACTCAAAACGATTTAGCTCCACAGATTTTGGCAATGGATAAAGTAATGTTAGTTATTGTTTACAATGCAGATAAATCTGATGAAGAAGGTTTTGTAGCCACTAGAAAAGTAGCGGATAAAGCGATATCCAAAGGATACAATGTTTATGGAGTTTCAGCATCTTTTGAGGATGACTTAATTCTGATGCAGAATAAATACAACTTACCATTTGACTTTTTATTCTGTGATGAAACCACTTTAAAAACAATGATTAGAGCCAATCCAGGTATCATGACATTGAGTAAAGGAACTGTCACAGGAAAATGGAATTGGAACGATACTGATGAGATAAAACTCTAACAAATGAAACAACTTTTATTAGTATTTATTGGTGGGGGTTTTGGAAGTGTACTTCGTTACATGATTGGGAAATTTTTGAACAATCCTGAAAGCGGAATACCTTATGGAACCTTTACAGCAAATATTATAGGAAGTTTATTAATCGGAATTATTTTAGGATTAGCTGCGAAAAACGAAGCTTTAAATCAAAATCAAACTTTATTGTTGGCTACAGGTTTTTGTGGAGGGTTTACAACTTTTTCAACCTTTGCATATGAAAATCATGTACTGTTAAAGAATGGGGATTTTGCAACTTTTGCATTCTATACCATTGCAAGTTTTGTGGTTGCTTTTTTGGCCGTTTTTGCAGGAATGTATTTGACAAAGTAATTCATTAGTAGCGATCGATCAACTTTCAATAAAAACATTGGATTAATCTTGATAGAATATAAAACATTAAACCAAAAAGGTAAGTTTTTAACAACCAACCTCTATTTTTTAAAATCTTTAATTCCTGCTTTTATAGCAACATCCAAATGATTTTTTCTTGGAGTTAATGGGCAAGAATACTTTTCATTATAAGCACAATATGGATTGTAGGTATTGTTAAAGTTTAACTCTATAGTATCATTCGAATTAATAGTACTTTCAAATACATCCATATAGCGACCACCACCATAAGAACCCTCACCACTAGTTTCATCTGTAAAAGGCAAGAATAAATAATCTTTGTATTTAGGATCATTATATTCTTCAAGGCTTTGATATAAAGTTAGTGTAAGATCTTTTCCTTTTAAAGTAAAGGATAAAGTTCCGTATTCTCTGTAATAAGGTTTTCTTTCTGTAGTTGTTGCCATTGCCAAATAAGGAGTGTCTGGCGTTCTTTTTAATTGAGCGATAACAATAAATGAAGAATCAATGGGGAAAAAATCTAAACCTTTAAAATTTCTTAAATCCTTCTTTTTTAATGGTGATTTTGTTGCGTCTTTATATTGAGCATTTAATTTTTGCTGATATTCAGTTTCACCCATCAAAGGTCTTTTACTTTGAGAGTTACAAGAATACAACCCAACAACTAATAAAAGAATACATATTTTTTTCATCGAATTAATTTTCAGGTAAATTTAGCTTTTTTATTAGATTGTTTTTTGGTTCTGAAGCATCGTATAAAATTTTAACAGAATCATTCACATATAAAGTTCGTTTAAAGAATGCATCATAGTCTTTTTTTTTCGATGGTTCTGATACTTTCTACTGTTTCTTCATTCACCAAAAATTGAAAAGTTAATACATAGTTTTCAACGAAAGTTCCGTCCATTTCATTTGCTCTATAATTATTAACATCAATCTTTGTGATCTTAGCAAATGTTTCAATTCCATTTTCATTTAGATGTGTTTCATTGCTAGATTTTAAATAATTCGACATAAATAACAATCCCAATAAAAGGACAAAAACACCAACAATAAGATATCCAGTTTTTATTTTCTTCATATTCCAAGTTTTCTCTAAAATACGAAACAATTTTATTTTTTGTTTTTCTTTTCAAAAATTTATGTAGTTTTACGGCATCAATTTAAAATTTAAAAATGAGAAACGTCAATACATATAATTGCAAACAATGGATTTCAGAAGTCCATGGCCGTGCTATTTATGTGTTTTGATGATATCAATATAAAATCAAACAATATAAAAAGTCCGGCTATCTAGCCGGACTTTTTATATTATATCAATATTCAATCAACCAAACAACAAGACAATGAAAAAACTTTATTTTAATTACCTAGATACTTTTAGAGGCCTCTCTAAAGAAGTTTGGTGGTTAGCTTTAATCACCTTAATTAACAGAGCAGGTACCATGGTGATTCCTTTTTTATCTCTATATCTAACAAAAAGTTTAGGCTTTACCTTAGAAAATGTCGGTTGGATTATGACTTGTTTTGGAGTGGGCTCCGTAGCAGGTTCTTGGTTAGGAGGAAAACTGACAGATAAAATTGGATACTACAAAGTGATGAATATTAGTTTGTTCTTAACAGGGATTCTATTTGTTGCCTTACAATATGTGTCAACTCTTTTAGGATTTTGTATAGGAATCTTCTTAGTAATGTTAGTTGCAGATACTTTTAGACCCGCCATGTTTGTGGCATTAAGCGCTTATAGTAAGCCAGAGAACAAAACAAGATCTGTAACTTTGATACGTTTAGCTATAAACCTTGGATTTACTGCAGGACCAGCAGTTGGAGGGTTGATTATTACTTCTATTGGATATCAAGGATTGTTTTGGGTAGACGGGGTTACTTGTTTGTTAGCAGTAGTTTTATTAATGCGAGTTTTGCATCCTAAGAAAGCGAAAGTTATGGATGAAGTTAACGTTGAGAATCCAATTTCAATTTATAAAGACAAACCTTTTTGGATTTTCTTTATTGCCATGTTCATTTTTGGTTTTGTTTTCTTGCAGTATTTTTCTACCATGCCATTGTATTATAGAGATGTGTATCATTTGACAGAGTTTGAGATAGGTTTACTTTTTGGCTTAAATGGATTTATCATTTTTGTGTTGGAAATGCCTTTAATTAAATGGTTAGAAAAAGTAAACTATTCAAAACCAGCTTTAATGTTAGTTGGCTTGTTTTTGACTGCATTAAGTTTTTTAGTGTTGATTTGGAGTTTTCCAGTAGGGATTTTAGTTATTGGAATGTTATTGATGACGATAGGAGAGATGATTGCTTTTCCATTCTCAAATGCTTTTGTTATTGATAGAGCTAAAAAAGGAAAACAAGGAGAATACATGGCTTTTTATAGTATTTCTTTCTCTGCTGCTCATATTTTTGGTCATAATTCAGGGATGCAATTAATAGATAATTTTGGGTTTGATAATACTTGGAGTTTAATTACTATTCTTGGCTTTATAGGCGTTTTATGCTTGTGGATACTAATGCGAGTTACCAATAAAGAAAAAAATATAGTATGATTTTAAATCAGATAACCATTCCATCTTTAGATGTGAATAAGGCAACAGAATTTTATCAAAAACTAGGCTTGCATCTTATTGTAGATGCTAAGCCTAGATATGTCCGTTTCGAATTACCTGATGGAGATGCAACATTCTCTATTCATGTTGTTGATGAATTACCAAAAGGTGATGGAATTTCGGTGTATTTTCAAGAAGAAAATTTAGATAACTATGTTGAGCAATTACTAAAGAAAGGTTTTCAGTTTGATTTGTTGCCAACAGACCAACCTTGGCTTTGGAGAGAAGCTAGATTGAAAGATTTAGACGGAAATCAACTTATTTTATACAGTGCTGGGAAGAATCGAAAAAATCCACCTTGGAGAATTTAATTCATTCTTATTTGAACTGTAATTCTTTGTCTGTCAATTTATTGATGCGTAAAGTTTTATAATCTCTAAAGTAATTTTGATATAAACGCCAAGGCAATTTAGAACCTTGTCTTGGGAATTCGTTTTCTGATCTATGAATATATCCTGAGTTTAAATTTAACAGTGGGATCGTTTCTAAATCTTCATCAATCACTTTTGGAACCATATATTTATAATTCTTTTGGTCCATAAACTTTAGAAGTCTACTTGCGTATTCACTAGTTAAATCACTTTTTAAAGTCCAAGAAGCATTGGTATAACCCGCAAAGAAAATACAATTAGGTAATCCGCTTAACATTAAACCTCTGTAGGTAAGTGATTTAGAAATGTCAAATTCGTTGTCGTCAATAGAGATTTTTGCACCACCAAAAGCCAATAATTTTAATCCAGTTGCACTAATTACAATATCAGCTTCTAATTCTTTACCAGATGTTGTTTTGATTCCTTTTTCTGTAAATGTTTCTATATGATCGGTAACAATATCTGCCTTACCTTGTTTTAGTGTTTGAAATAAATCACCATCTGGAGCCACACAAAAGCGCTGATCCCAAGGTTTATAATTTGGTGAAAAATGAGGATTTGCAGGAATATCACCTAGTTGTTTTTGTACACCTTTTACCAATAGTTTTTTCATTGTTTTCGGCCATTTTCTACAGACGTTGAAGAAAATAATTTGAATTACTATATTCTTAAATCGAATGACTTTATGGGCTGTCTTTTTTGGCAAGATGCTTTTTAAGATTGCTGCTACTTTATCTTTATTAGGGAAAGCACCAACATACGTTGGAGATCTTTGCAACATGGTGATTTTAGCAGTTTCATTTGCCATTTTTGGAACAATAGTGACCGCTGTTGCACCACTACCTATCACCACTACTTTTTTATTTGTATAGTTTAAGTTTTCTGGCCAATGTTGAGGATGAATGATCGATCCTTTAAAATTTTCTACTCCAGGAAAATCAGGAGTATATCCATTTTTATAATTGTAATATCCAGTACAAACAAATAACATATTACAAGAGTAAACTTCTTCAATTTGCGTCGAAGAATTTGTTGTAGTAACGATCCAAATATTTTTTTCAGTATTAAAATTAACAGAAGATACTCGTGTTTGATATTGAATTTTCTCTCTTATTTTGTATTCATCAGCTGCTTCATTTAAGTATTTTAAAATACTTGGTGCATCTGCAAAAGATTTCGGATTGTCCCAAGTTTTAAAAGAATAACCAAAAGTATACATGTCAGAATCTGAGCGAATTCCAGGATATTTAAAAAGACTCCAAGTTCCTCCTATTTCTTCTCTAGATTCAAGAATTCGATAACTCTTATCATTATTCTTTCTTTCTAAATGACAAGCTGCACCAATTCCAGATAGACCCGCTCCAACAATAATAATGTCTGTATGATTCATGTTGATTTTACTATTTATTAATAGACCTTTTTAATGATAAAAAGATGCATTTATTTTAAAACAGAAAATTCAATACTTGAATCTGTAAATACCGTGTGAGTTTGCGTTTTAAAGTCTTTGTCTTCGGCTTTAAAGATGTTATCTACATAGGTTTGAGGATTTAAATCAATCAGAGGAAACCAAGTACTTTGTACTTGAATCTGTAATTTATGTCCTTTTTTAAATGTATGAAATACATCTTGAAGTTTAATATTTACATCCGTTTTTTTGTTAGGCACAAAAGGTTCTGGTTTACTAAAGTCATTTCTAAAACGACCTCTCATAACTTCACTTCTTACCATTAAATGATAGTTGCTCATCTTTAAATGATCTTGAAACTTCTTGTTGTCTTTGTTGTCTTTAGTATCTGAAGGATGCACATCAATCACTTTTACAATCCAGTCAGCAGCATTACCTGTAGTCGCTACTTTTAATTTGGCTAATATGTCACCCGCTAAGGTAAAATCTTCGGTTAGAATAGCTGTTTCAAAGACTAAAACATCGGGTCTTCTTGCAGCAAAACGCTGATCATCGGTCATGTATTTTCTTGGCGTAAAAACAGTTTTTATATCTTCAGAATAAGGCACGGGACGCTTTACATCACTGATAAATTTAATTCCTTTATTAGCTCCTTTTTCACTAGTTAAAGTTTGATCATCTGATAAAAACATTTCTTGTTTTTGAACATTTTCTGGTGGCCAGCTATCATAAGTTTTCCATTCTTTTTTACCTGAATCAAATACATAAGCTTCTGGTAACCCAGAGTTTTTATCACCACTACCTTTTAAGAAGTGATTAAAGAATTTTGTTTCAATAGTATCTTGAAAGAATTCTGAAATAGAATCTCCAAAGTAGTAATTCCCTACAATATTTTGTCCACGTCTTCTAGCCCATGCTCCATGATCCCAAGGTCCAAATACCATGGTATTATAATTATCCTTTCCGTGCTTTTCTATTCCTTTATATGTTTCTAGAGGTCCATATAAATCTTCTGCATCAAACCATCCACCAACAATCATAGTAGCTACAGTAGAAGGTACTTTATCCATGTGCTGAATAATCCCTTTACTTTGCCAAACAGAATCGTAATTTGGATGTTCAGCAATTTCTTTCCAGAAAAAATCATCAATTCTATCTGGGTTCTCTGGACCCTTACGATCAAGAGTTTCGTATTGAAAATATTTATTTAGATTTTTTAATGGCCCAGCATCTAAGAAAAATTGGTATTGATCTTCTGTGTTCATTTTTGGAAATGAATACCAAGCAGTATCAGTAGGAGTGTCTTTATATTTTCCAAATAAAGAAATTGCTCTAAAATAACTTAATAAAAATGCACCATTATGACGAAAATCATCAAAGAAAAAGTCTCCTATACAAGCTTGTGGTGATGCTGCTTTTAAAGCTGGATGCGCATCAATAGTAGAAACCGTAGCATAATGACCAGGATACGAAATTCCCCACGTTCCAACTTTTCCATTATTGTTTTCAACATTGTTTACCAACCAATCTATGGTGTCATAAGTATCAGAAACTTCATCCGCTTCATTTTCTTTTTTATTTGGAATATAAGCTCTCATATTATCATATATACCTTCGCTCATCCAACGACCGCGAACATCTTGATAAACAACAATGTTTCCTTCTTTCATTAAGTTTACATTGGGCCCAATTCTAGTTTTCATTTTCCCTTCCCCGTATGGGCGAGAACTATAAGGAGTTCTTTGCATTAGCATCGGGTATTTTTTACTGGTATCTTTGGGAGAATATATTGTAGTGTGTAATTTAACACCATCTCTCATAACAATATTTACTTCTTGTTTTGTATAATTATCAGAAACAAAAGTATCTTCTTTAGCAGTTTTGTCTTGAGTTTCATTGCAAGAAGCGAAAAGTAAAAAAGTGAAAATACTAAGAATGAAATATTTTTTCATAAGAAAGAAATTTGATTTTTGATTTTTCATAAAACTACGAAAAATAATGAAGTAATTTGAAGTGTTTTTTTTAAGAATTTATTCTTATTTTTATACAACAAACAAATCAATTTATCATGAAAAACAAAATAGTATTAGTTCTTGTTATGAGCTTTTTTTTAGGATCTGTGAACGCTCAAAATTCGTCTATAAAAATTAATATAGGTGATATTTTTATTGTTGGTGAAGTTGAGAATAACGATTACAAACATATAAACTTCCCAAAGGATAATATCATTATCAAAAAGGGAGGAATTGCTAATTATGACAATATTAAGGGTAGTAAAGTAGAAGTAACTTCTATGAAAACAAAGAAAGATGGTACTGTACTTGCAACAGTAAAATTAACAAATGGAAAACTCTTTTTTAATAGTCATAAATATGTAACGGTAGATGTTAAGAAAGCTATTGAAGAAAAGGAGTTTTTAAATAATTAAAAAACAATTACCATTCAAAGAAGGCTTTCTAATTTAGAAGGCCTTTTTTTGTATATTATTTGAGGTAAATAAACTAATATTTAGAAAATGAACAAAGCATTAATTTTAATTTTGACAACATTTTTTCTTTACGGCTGTCAAACAAATACAATAGAAAAAAAAGAAATTGTAGAAACAAAAAAGGTGTTTCCTGAATTAAAAAAAGACCGATATAATGTTGCTTTTTTAATTATGGATGGAACTTTTAATACAGAATTAACGGCACCCTATGATATCTTTCAGCACACAATTTTCAGAAAAGGAATTAAACCTATGAATGTTTTTACGGTTGCTAATTCTGATGAACCCATTACTACATTTGAAGGAATGAGAATTCTTCCAGATTTTAATTATATAAAAGATTCTCTACCTAAAATTGATATTTTGGTCATTCCAAGTGCAGAGCATCATTTAGATTATGACTTGAATGATACACAAATGATTGATTTTGTAAAAAGAGTAGATGAAGAGGCTCAGTTTGTTACATCGCATTGTGATGGAGCATTTGTATTGGCAAAAGCAGGATTGTTAGAAGGGAAAGTATCGACAACTTTTCCAAGTGATATTGATACCATGCGAAAAATGTTTCCATCTCTAGATATTAGAAAAGACGTTTTGTTTGTACATGATGGAAAATACATTACTTCTGCCGGAGGCGCAAAATCTTTTGAAGCTGCTTTATATTTATGTGAATATTTATACGGACCAGAAATTGCTAGAAGTCTAGCGGGAGGTTTGGTAATTGATTGGAAACTACAGGAAGTTCCTCATGTGATTTTAAATGATTAAAACAAAAAAGCGGATTCTTTAGAATCCGCTTTTTTGTTAAGTACGTTTTAAAATATTATTCTTTTAACCACGCTTTTCTTAATACTGATTTTGAGTCAGAAGCTGGTAATTCTTCAATAGTAAAAATTTCTCTTTCAGCAGAAACTTTAGTTATTTTTGTTTGAATTTTCATTGCTTTGCCATCTCTGACAATATCAAAAGTTAAATCATCTCCTTCTTTCAACTGAACCGTTTTACTGATGATCTGACGAGCATTCTGTAAATTAATTGCTTCTCCATTTACAAGTTTTAAAACATCACCACCTATAATACCAAGAGCAGTTAAGCCAGAGTTTGTTCTTTTAGTAAATTCAATTTCTCTTTTATTGTTAGCTGTGATAAAAAGTTGATTTCTACTATCTACTAAATAAGAAGAGTCATAAGTATCGATTTTTTTTACAACTCCTACTTTATATAGGTAGCTAAGATAATCTATAGGGTTGTTTCCTGTTAAATGATTTTTGAAAAACTCTCCAACTGCTGGATATGTCATTTTTACAATTTCATCCAAGATTTCGTCATCTTTAAATGGTTTATTAGCTCCGTATCTATCTGAAAGATCTTTCATTAAATTTCTAACTCCATAAGTTCCTTTACTTTCTTCTCTTAAAATGATATCTAAAGTCATTCCGATCAAAGCTCCTTTTTGATAGACATTACCGTAGTTTCTTGCATACTTATCTTCTAAGATGTTTTTGCTCATTTCGGTAAATGGCATGGTATCATCATATCTTGAAGCTCTAATGATTTTACTTCTTACAGAGTTGATAAACTCTTGTTCCGTAATTAAACCTTGATTTACTTGAAACAAGTTTGCAAAATATTCAGTAACTCCCTCGTACATCCATAAGTTTTGAGACATATTAGGTTTGTTAAAATCAAATGAATGAATTTCTTCAGAATGAACCGAAAGCGGTGTTACAATATGAAAAAATTCATGAGAAACCGTTCCGTTTACCATTCCTCTAGATAATTGCTCTTTTGTGTAGGTTTCTGGATATACTACTGTTGTAGATGATAAGTGTTCTAATGCTCCAAAATTTCTCCATGGATAAACTTTAGGATCAAATAAGTATACTAAAACATTGTACTCTTTTGTTGTGTTAAAGTCTTTTAAAAAGTTTGTCTGCGCTTGCATCATAGTTTTTAAAGCTTCTTCAATATCTTTCGCAGCATGAACATTATTTGGAGAATAAATTGCCAAAGAAACATCAATACCACCTACTGTAAAATTGACATTGTTTAAAGGAGCATACATGATTGGATTGTCTGAGATCTCATCATACCTACTTGCATAAAATACATCTTCTAAATTAGATTCTTTAGTTGTATTCTTATTGATCAATGAAGTAGTTTCATATAAATTTTCAGGATGTTTAATACTAAGTGTGTAAGGAGACTCTTTTTTTCCTTTAAAGTATCCCACTAGACCTGGTAAGTTTAAAAAGAAGTTTTTTCCTTCTTCAATATTGGTTCCTGCCATTACATAAACATTATGTTTCTCTTTAGCGTCAAAAGTATCATCTACCCAATAAGAAACTTTATCCATTTTCTTAGCATCATTTATTTGCCAAGAGTTGGTGTCTAATTTTTCTACAGTTAATTCATTTCCTTTATAATCATAGGCTTTAAAATCTGATATAAATTGCCCATAGTCACTTATAACATAGGTTCCAGGAACAATTGAAGGCATTTGATAAACGATAGTTTCTTCTTTTATTTTTTGTGGATTAACAAACACTTGAACTCGATCATCTACAACAGTGTTTAAGTCGATTCCAACTTCAATTAAATTCTTTTTACTCGATGTGGTTTTTGAAGTAGCACAACTCATTAAAAAAGTAATGGTTACAACTGCTACAAATATTTTTCTCATGATTAATAATTTAGATTAAAGGTAAGACGTTTTCTGACCCTATACGTTACTCTTTTAAGGGGTAAAATTAAGATAGTTTTTAAAAGAAACTGTTAAGGTTTTGTGAGTTTTTCAAAACAAGTTGATAAATTGATTATTAGATTTAGTATTTTTTTCTCAATGATGATAAAATTGTATTTTAGAGGTATATTAAAAACTACCAAATGCAATATCTAAAAAAAACAGTTTCATTCATTTTGCTCTTTATGTCCCTTAATTCTTTTGGGCAAGATTATTTCTTTAAAGATAAAGCTCCTTTTGATTCTAAAATTCCTTCTCCAGAAGCCTTTTTAGGGTATGAAATAGGAGAACAACATACTAGACATGATCAAATTGTTGCTTATCTATATAAGCTTGCTGAGGTTTCAGATAGAGCAGAAATTGAAGTATATGGGTATACACATGAACGCAGAAAATTGGTAATGTTACGTGTGTCAACTCCAGAAAATTTGTCGAATTTAGAAAACATCAAAGAGCAACATTTGCAATTTGTAGATCCAAAACAGCGTCCAAAAAATTATGGAGAACTCCCCATTTTTGTCCAATTAGGATACAATGTCCACGGTAATGAACCTTCGAGTTCTGAAGCAGCCTTATTAATGGCCTATACTTTGGTAGCATCTAATAGTACTGAGGTAGAAAATTATCGTAAAAACGCTGTCGTTTTCATTGATCCAACTATTAATCCAGATGGAAGAGACAGACATACACAATGGGCAAATCAATACAAAGCTAATTCTTTGGTGTCTGATAATATAGATGCTGAACATAATGAAGCATGGCCTAGAGGAAGAACGAATCATTTTTGGTTCGATTTAAATAGAGATTGGTTGTTGGCAGTTCATCCCGAGAGTCAAGGTAAATTGAAATGGTATCATAATTGGTATCCAAATGTGGTAACCGATTTTCATGAAATGGGTACCAATAGCAACTACTTTTTTGAGCCGATGAAACCGATTGGTTCTCAAGACCCAATTATGCCAAAAGAGAATTATGAAGATTTAAACAATTTGTTTGCACCGTATTATTCAAAAGCATTAGACAATATAGGTTCATTTTATTATACCAAAGAATCCTTTGACGGAACCTATCCAGGATATGGTTCTTCATATCCAGATTTACAAGGAGCCTTGGCGTTGTTGTTTGAACAAGCAAGCTCAAGAGGACATTTACAAGACACAGATTATGGAACTATTTCTTTTCCATTCACCATTCGGAATCAATATCAATCAAGTGTAGCAACCATAAAAGCTGCTGTAGAAAATAAAGTAACACTTCGTAAATATCAACAAGATTTCTTTAAATCGGCTGTAACTAAAAAGACGAAATCAGGTTTTAGTGCATATGAATTTGGAGATGATTATGATCAAAATAGAAATAAAGCTTTTGTCGATTATTTATTGCAGCATAAAATTAAAGTGTACAAAAAAGGCAAAAAGTTTGTAGTGCCTTTAAAACAGCCGCAGCATAGAATGGTACAAACCATGTTTGAAACCTACAATAAATATAGAGATAGTGTTTTTTATGATGCTTCTGCTTGGAGTATTTCTAACTTCTACAATATGAAAGCGAAAGGTTTGAAATCGTCTTCTTTGGGTACAGAAATTTTAAATACAGAGAACATGATTTCTAATCCATCTGTAACGAAAACCAATTATGCTTATGTCTTAGATTGGGACGATTATAATGCTCCCGCGGCTTTATACTATATGCAATCAAAAGGAGTGATTGGTTCTTCAGCTTTTAAGCCTTTTTCAATTATGACCAACGCAGGAAATAAAAATTTCAATTACGGAACTGTAATGATTCCTGTGAGTAAACAACAGGTATCTTCCGATAAAATTTTTACCATCATTAAGGAAGCTCAAGAGAAATTCAATGTACCTATATATAGCGCAGCTACAGGATTCAGTACTAAAGGAATTGATTTAGGAAGTAATAATTTTAGAGCTTTGAAAATGCCAAAAGCTGCTATGCTGATTGGAGATGGAGTGAGTTCATATGAAGCAGGAGAAGTATGGCACTTGTTAGACACCAGAATTCATATGCCGATAACGAAAATTCAAATGCGAAGCTTTAGAGGCGCTTCTTTGGATAAGTATACCACATTAGTAATGGTGTCTGGAGGATATCCCCAGTTAGATTCTATACAGCAGAAAAAATTAAAAGATTGGGTAAGTAAAGGCAATACATTAATCACCATTGCTGGTGCTTCTAGATGGTTGATTTCTAAAAAACTGGTGAAAGAGAGTTTGACTAAAAAGCCAAAAGAGAAGGATAAAGAGAAAAAAGAAACTAAGCGATTGCCATACGTAGATGCTGGGGAAAACATTGGAAGAGAACGTGTTGGTGGTGCTATTTTTGAAGTAGATTTAGATGTAACACATCCCTTAGGATTTGGCTATCATGATGGTACAATACCAGTTTATAAAAATAACATGGTTTTCTTGCAGCCAAGTAAGAATGCCTATTCGACTGTTGCTAAATATTCAAAGAATCCGCATATTGATGGATTTGTATCAACGAATAATTTAGAGAATAATATCAAGCCTTCCGCATCTTTATTGGTAAGTCCAATTGGCAGAGGTAGAGTTGTGATGTTTGCAGACAATCCAAATTTTAGAGGTGCTTGGTACGGAACCAATCGATTGTTTTTAAATGCCTTATTTTTAGGAAATAGAATTTCAGTTCCGAAAGGAGGAAATTAAATACAAACCTTGCAATCTTCTTTTTCTTGGATTTCACCTACTAAATGACCTTGTTCATTTAATACAAAACCACAACAATCCATAAACCCTTGCGCGATGAGTTTACGTGCACGTTGAATTTGAGATTTGGTAGTTGGTAAATTTTGGTTCAATTGATTGGCGACTTCAGCTTGCTTTAAGCCTTTGATGTCTGATAAGAAAAGCGGATTTCGATATTTCTTAGGTAAACTCTGAAGAATCCCCCTTAAGCAATCTTGTTCGGTATGAACATTTTCTAAAACCGTAGTTTCTGATTCAAAATCAGCAAACTCAAAAGTTTTGTTCGCTTTTTTAAAGTGATCCATTATTGAATTTCTAGCAATGGTAAAAATCCATGATTTTAATTTTGTTAAATCGTTAAGGGTGTGCAATTTTGTGTGAACTTTTATAAAAGTATCTTGTAAGATATCGTCAGCAATAGTAGTTTCATGTACTTTGCTGACGATAAATCTTTTTACATCGTCTGAATATAGTTTCCAAACTTCTTTAGTAGTCATGTGTTAGCAATTACAATTAGCGCAAGTACAAGTTTCACAAGTACAGTTAGAGCAATCTCCATTTAAGCATTCTACACACGTACAAGAACATTGATTTTTATAAGCCATTTTATTTGTTTTTAAGATTCACTTAATAGACTTATAAGGTATGAAAAAGATGCAAGAAAAATGAATTAAAAAGTAAGTGATATCTATAATTTAAAAAAACCGCACAAATTTTGTGCGGTTTTTATATTTATCTAAAGATTCTCGATTTGGTAGCTGAGGTTCTCGAAGCTACCAAAGTATGATACCTCGACAAAACTCCGTATAAGCGACTTCTAAAGTCTTGCTCAGACAAAACTAAGAAGCTGCTTACATATTTCTTCGATATTGTCCACCTACTTCAAACAACGCTTCTGTAATTTGCCCTAAAGAACAAACTTTGGTTGCTTCCATTAATTTGTCAAATAAATTTTCATTCTGAATCGCAGCTTCTTGTAAAATCTCCAATTGAGAAACTACTTTAGTCGGATTTGCTTTGTTTAATAATTCTTTAGTTTGAATCTGGAATTGCTTTTCTTCTTCTGTCGCTCTAATCACTTCTGCCGGTTGGACCGTTGGAGAACCTTTAGAACTTAAGAAAGTATTTACACCAATAATAGGAAACTCTCCATTGTGCTTCAAGGTTTCATAATACAAACTTTCTTCTTGGATTTTAGAACGTTGATACATCGTTTCCATCGCTCCTAAAACACCGCCACGTTCTGTAATTCTATCAAATTCTAGTAGCACAGCTTCTTCAACTAAATCGGTTAATTCTTCAATGATAAAAGAGCCTTGAATTGGGTTTTCATTCTTAGTTAATCCTAATTCTTTATTGATAATCAACTGAATTGCCATTGCTCTTCTTACTGATTCTTCAGTTGGAGTGGTAATGGCTTCGTCATAGGCATTTGTATGAAGAGAATTACAGTTGTCATTAATTGCATACAAAGCTTGTAACGTAGTTCTGATATCGTTGAAGTCAATCTCTTGAGCATGTAAGGAACGTCCTGAAGTTTGAATGTGATATTTCAACATTTGTGCTCTCGGATTTGCTCCGTATTTATATTTCATCGCTTTTGCCCAAATTTTACGAGCAACTCTACCAATTACAGAATATTCAGGATCAATTCCGTTTGAGAAAAAGAAGGATAAGTTTGGACCGAACTTATTAATATCCATTCCTCTTGATAAGTAATATTCTACATACGTAAATCCGTTAGAAAGTGTCAATGCCAATTGTGTAATTGGATTAGCGCCAGCTTCGGCAATATGATATCCAGAAATAGAAACCGAATAGAAATTACGAACTTGTTTTTCAATGAAATATTCTTGAACATCTCCCATCAAACGCAATGCGAACTCTGTAGAGAAAATACATGTATTCTGTGCTTGATCTTCTTTTAAAATATCAGCTTGAACCGTACCACGAACTTGTGCTAAAGTCTCCGTTTTTATTTTTGCATATACATCAGCTGGTAATACCAAATCACCTGTCAAACCTAAAAGCATCAAGCCTAAACCATTATTTCCTTCAGGTAACTCTCCTTGATAGGTTGGTCTGTCTAATCCTTTTGAATCATATATTTCTTTGAACTTTGCCTCTACAGCTTTTTCTAGCTTATGTTCTTTGATGTATTTCTCACAATTCTGATCAATGGCAGCATTCATAAAGAATCCTAATAACATAGGAGCTGGACCGTTAATCGTCATAGAAACTGAAGTCATATGATGACTCAAATCAAATCCAGAATACAATTTTTTGGCGTCATCTAAACAGCAAATAGAAACTCCAGCATTTCCAATTTTTCCATAAATATCAGGTCTGTGTCCAGGATCATTTCCATATAAGGTAACCGAATCAAAAGCCGTTGATAAACGCTTTGCGTCCATTCCTAAACTTACATAATGAAAACGTCTATTGGTACGTTCTGGTCCACCTTCACCGGCAAACATTCTTGTTGGATCTTCTCCAGTTCTTTTAAACGGATATAATCCAGAAGCAAAAGGAAATTCACCAGGAACGTTTTCTTGTAGATTCCATTTTAATAAATCACCCCAAGCTTCATATTTTGGTAAGGCAACTTTTGGAATTTGAGAATGTGATAATGATTCACTATGGGTATCTATATTGATTTCTTTATCTCTTACTTTAAAGGAATAGACAGGATCTTTATAGCGTTGTACTTTTTCTTTCCAATTTAAAATTACTTCCCAATTGTAAGGGTCAAAGTCCATTTTGACTTTGTCAAACTGAGCTAATAATAATTTTACAAACGGTGTTTCGTCATCTTGGACTTGTTTTAGGATTTCATCTTCATTCAATCCTATTTTTGTTAATATATTTTGGTCACTGAGCGGAGTCGAAGTGACATCAAATATCGATTCTATCGTTTTAAAAATTCCGAATAGTTTTTGAGCAACGGATACTTGATCGATTGCTTTTTTATCGTATGCTCTATTGCTTTCTGCGATTTCAGATAAATAACGAACTCTAGCTGGTGGAATCACATAAATTTTTTCAGACATTTCTTTGGTGATTTCCATGTCAGATTTTAAATCGACGCCAGTTTGCTCAACTAATTTATCCATGATTGCTTTGTACAGCGAATTCATTCCTGGATCATTAAATTGAGAAGCGATGGTTCCAAAAACAGGCATTTCATCCATATGTACATGCCATAAGTTGTTATTACGCATGTATTGTTTCTTTACATCACGAATGGCATCTAAAGCACCACGTTTATCAAACTTATTGATCGCTACTAAATCAGCAAAATCTAACATGTCGATCTTTTCTAACTGAGTTGCGGCTCCAAATTCTGGAGTCATCACATATAATGAAGTATCTGAGTGTTCTATAATTTCAGTATCAGATTGACCAATACCAGAAGTTTCTAATATAATTAAGTCAAATTCAGCAGCTTTTAATACTTGCACTGCTTCGTTTACATATTTTGATAAAGCTAAATTAGATTGACGAGTTGCTAAGGAACGCATATAAACACGATCGTTGTTGATAGCATTCATACGAATACGATCACCTAACAAAGCACCGCCAGTTTTGCGTTTAGAAGGATCTACAGAAATCAATCCAATCGTTTTTTCTGGAAAGTCAATTAAGAATCTTCTTACCAATTCATCAACTAAACTCGATTTTCCAGCACCACCCGTTCCAGTAATTCCTAAAACAGGAGTTTTTGAATCTTTATTTTTCTCGTGGATTTTATCTAAAGTTTCTTTCGCAACTTCAGGAAAGTTTTCGGCAGAAGAAATGACACGTGCAATACTTCCAATGTCTTTTTTATCTAGTCGGTTAATCTCGCCATTTAATACATCCCCAATGGCATAATCAGATTGTTGTACCAAATCATTGATCATTCCTTGCAAACCTAATTCTCGCCCATCATCAGGAGAGTAGATACGAGTAATTCCATAATCCATCAATTCTTTGATTTCTTCTGGTAGAATTACTCCACCACCACCACCAAAAATTTTGATGTGTTCTGCTCCTTTTTCTTTCAATAAATCATACATGTATTTGAAATACTCGTTATGACCACCTTGATACGAAGTCATTGCAATGGCATTTGCATCTTCTTGAATAGCGCAGTTCACAACTTCTTCTACACTTCTATCATGACCTAGATGAATCACTTCTACACCAGTAGATTGAATGATTCTACGCATGATGTTTATCGCGGCATCGTGACCATCAAATAATGATGCTGCAGTAACAATTCTAACTTTATATTTTGGTTTGTAAGGAGTTATTTGTTCCATTCGTAAAAAATGTATGATTTTGGGAGTGCAATTTACGGAATTTTCAAAAAATAGACGATTTTTATGAAGGTATAAAAATCAATCATTTTAAAAAACGATTATATTTGTGATAATCTTAACTTTAATCAACTTATGACATTTCAAGAGCAAATACAACAAGGGATTCCAGATGTATTACCTCCAAAAAGAGAATATGATATTTCTATCAATCATGCTCCGAAAAGAAAAGAGATTTTATCTAAGGAAGAAAAAGAGTTAGCATTAAGAAATGCATTACGCTATTTTGATGCGAAACATCACGCAGAATTATTACCTGAATTTGCAGAAGAATTAAAGAAATACGGACGTATTTATATGTATCGATTTCGTCCAAATTATAGAATGTTTGCAAGACCAATTTCTGAATATCCTGGAGAATGTGAGCAAGCCAAATCTATTATGTTAATGATTCAGAATAATTTGGATTACGCAGTAGCACAACATCCCCATGAATTAATCACATACGGTGGAAATGGAGCAGTGTTTCAGAATTGGGCTCAGTATTTATTGACGATGAAATATTTGTCTGAAATGACAGATAAGCAAACATTGGCAATGTATTCAGGTCATCCGATGGGATTATTTCCTTCAAATAAGAATGCCCCAAGAGTGGTGGTAACTAATGGAATGATGATTCCTAATTATTCTCAACCAGATGATTGGGAAAAATTCAATGCATTAGGAGTCACACAATATGGACAAATGACTGCAGGAAGTTACATGTATATTGGTCCGCAAGGAATTGTTCACGGTACTACTATTACAGTATTGAATGGTTTTAGAAAAATAAAAAAAGAACCCAAAGGGAATTTATTTGTAACGTCTGGTTTGGGTGGAATGAGTGGCGCTCAACCCAAAGCAGGAAATATTGCAGGTTGTATTACCATATGTGCTGAGGTAAATCCTAAGATTACTCAAGTTCGTTTAGATCAAGGTTGGATTGATGAAAAGATTACAGATTTAAATGAATTGGTGGTTAGAGTAAAATCTGCTAAAGAGAATAAAGAAACGATTTCTATTGCTTACTTAGGAAACATCGTTGAAGTTTGGGAGAAGTTTGATGTTGAAAATATTCATGTTGATTTAGGTTCAGATCAAACATCTTTACATAATCCTTGGGCTGGAGGATATTATCCGGTTGATATTCCTTTTGAAGATGCCAATATTATGATGGCTGAAAATCCAGAATTATTCAAAGAAAAAGTGCAAGAAACGTTAAGAAGACATGCTAAAGCAATTAATAACCATACAGCAAAAGGAACCTATTTTTTTGATTATGGGAATGCTTTCTTATTAGAAGCGAGCAGAGCAGGAGCTGATGTGATGGCAGAAAATGGAATCGATTTTAAATACAATAGTTATGTGCAAGATATTATGGGGCCTATGTGTTTTGACTATGGATTTGGACCATTCCGTTGGGTTTGTGCTTCAGGAAAACCAGAAGATTTAGTAGAAACAGATAAAATTGCTTGTGAAGTTTTAGAGGAAATAAAGAAAGATTCACCGGAAGAAATTCAGCAACAAATGGCTGATAATATTCAATGGATCAAAGGTGCACAAGAAAATAAATTAGTAGTTGGTTCTCAGGCAAGAATTTTATATGCCGATGCAGAAGGAAGAATTAAAATTGCAACAGCTTTTAACAAAGCTATTAAAAAAGGGAAAATTGGTCCCGTTGTTTTAGGTCGAGATCATCATGATGTTTCAGGCACAGATTCGCCATATAGAGAAACTTCTAATATTTATGATGGGTCAAAATTTACAGCAGATATGGCAATTCAAAATGTGATTGGAGATAGCTTTCGTGGAGCTACTTGGGTCTCTATTCATAACGGTGGTGGAGTAGGCTGGGGAGAAGTTGTTAACGGAGGATTTGGCATGCTTCTTGATGGTAGTAAGGCAGCATCAAAGCGATTGAAATCGATGCTTTTTTGGGATGTAAATAACGGAATAGCCAGAAGAAGTTGGGCAAGAAATGAAGAAGCGATTTTTGCTATTAAGAGGGCTATGAAAAATGAAAAAGAATTAAAAGTTACCATTCCAAATAAAGTTGATGTTTCCCTTTTTAAGAACCTTTAATATAATAAAAACTATGAAATCATTAAAGTTAATTGCCGTTATCTTAATTATGAGCCTTACTTCTTGTGCTACTGTAAAAGTAGTTTCAGATTATGACACCAAAGTAAATTTTAATGAATACAAAACCTTTGCTTTTTATAAGAAAGGAATTGATAAAGCTGCTGTTTCAGATTTAGATAAAAAAAGAATTATGCGAGCTATTGAAGCTGAATTGATCACCAAAGGTTTTACCAAATCAGACAATCCAGATATGTTGGTGAGTATTTTTACAAAATCAAGAGAACGAGTTAATATTACCCAAAACAACTTTGGTTGGGGTTGGGGCTGGGGTTGGAGAAACTCTTGGATGTTTGGAAGAGAAAATATGAATGTTAATCAATATACAGAAGGAACCTTATTTATAGATTTTATTGATAAAACTAAAAATGAATTGGTTTGGCAAGGAATTGGTTCCGGAGCATTAAAAATGAAAAATCCAGAAAAACGAGAAGAAAGAATAAGAACGTTTGTTAAAGAAATTATAGCTACGTATCCGCCAGGAACAGAAAAATAAAATATTCGAAGCGCTCAATTTGAGCGCTTTTTTTATTTAGTGTTATTTTTGCCAATATGTACAATAAAAGAATTGAACTTACTGACGAAGATTATTACCTTAATGAACAAGGCTTCAAAGTTTTTACTGAAAAATATCATCTGAAAAGAGGTCATTGTTGCAAAAGTGGTTGTAAGCATTGCCCATATGGTTATGATAAGAAAACCGATAGCTTTAAATAAGCACCCTTCTTTAGTGAGTATCAATCTATAAATTTGAATTTATTTTTAAATAAAATATTTGATATTTTTTC
>OLII01000225.1_pt1 | contig 22765 bp, 25 predicted proteins | sample 1609481 | NCBI WGS metagenome assembly OLII01 (sample SAMN05416859, study PRJEB24817) | seawater metagenome | isolation source: Sea water | place: Canada:Atlantic | collected 2013-11 | reverse complement strand
CTGCGCGCAGTGGGCCGATGCCCAGGCCGAGCTGCGCCAGCGCTGCCAGCAGGCACGCGAACGCCTGGAACAGATTGCCCTGGATGACCAGGCCCTGGCGCAGATCACCCAGCGCTGCTTCGAGGCCGGGGTCGACGGCCTGCGCGCCGACCTGGTCTGGTTGCGTGCCGCCCGTGCCCATGCGGCCTGGCGCAGTGCACCGGGCATCGAGGCCGAGGATATCGAGGCGGTGGCAGAGTTTGCCTTGCGCCATCGGCGCCATGACCGGCCCGCCGAGCAACCGCCTCGCCCCGACGCTCAGCCCCAGGGGCAATCGAGCCCGTCGAGCGAGCCCCAGGGCAGTGGCCAGTGGGGTGAGCTGCCAGGCCAGCCGGTGGCTGTGGGCGCTCGGCGCGAGGTACCGCGCTGGCCAAAAAAGCCTTGAGCATCCGCCCGCGCTCGCACCCAGCGGCGGATGCCAGGCCCCGTGCAGGCAAGCTCGACCGGGGCCCGCGCGGGCGTGCCCGGGCAGCCGGGCAGGACAGCGTGGCCTGGCCTGCCACCCTGCTCAAGGGCCGCCCGCGCCAGCGCGACGAGCTGTGCTGGGCGCAGCGCACCGCAGCGCCGGCGCAGCTCTGGCTGGTGATTGTGGATGCGTCGGCGTCTACCCGGCGTTACCAGGCACTGAGCAAGGCCAAGGGTTTGCTGGCCGAGCTGTTCGACCAGGCGTACCGGGCCCGCGCCAGGCTCGCCCTGCTCACGGCCAGCGGCCGCGAACCGCGCTGGCAGCGCCACGGCCTGAAGGCCTCTGCTGCGCTGCAGCCCTGGCTGGCGGAGCTTGGCGCCGGCGGAGGCACGCCACTGCTTGAGGCACTGCAGCAGGCCCGGCAATGGCTGACCCAACGCCAGCGGCGCTACCCCAATGAGGTGCAGCACTGCCTGATCCTCACTGATGGCCGGCTCAAGGCCTGGCCGGCGCTGGAGGCACTGCCGTGCAGCAGCCTGCTGGTGGACATGGAAAGCGCACCGGTTCGCCTGGGCCGCGCCAGGCAAATGGCGCTGGAACTGGGTGCGCAATACCAACACCTGGAACAGTTCAACTTGCGTTGAAACAAGTACTTGGGCCGTAAACTGCGGCCAACTGCCGCAGCCGCCGGCGCACACTTCACAAACAAAAAAAGTGCACCCGGTGGGTGCACTTTTGCATGAACGGGGCAGGCCGGAAAGTTACTTCGGCATGCTCCACGGCTGCAAGTCATAACCTTTCTGGCTCAACTCGGCGCGCACTTCCTCGATCAGGTGTGCCAATTGCTGCGGGTCGGAATAGGTGCTGCTTGGAACTTGCTTGCTGCCGATACGGGTGCTGGTCCGGTCGATTACCGCCAGGCTGAGTTCGCCAGTGCCGTTAGGCACATCCCAGGCGACGCACTGGAAAGGTTCGAAGGCGTGGTCGGCAATCAGCAGTGCTTCGTTGACACGGAGCGGGGCGTTCATGGGTTCGGTCTCTCTGTGGTCCCAAACATTGAAAAAGTTGCGGCAAGGTGTGTTCCCTGCGGCAGGTTACTTGTACTGATGCACGCAGTAGTGGGTCAGTCACACTGCAAGTAATGTTTTTTTAATCGGTGCTGACAATCTGCATTCATTGGCAACATCTGGGACGTTGAATTAACAGGAAAATTCTACCGAGCCGAAAGCAAGGCCGTATTTGCAGACGGACGGTAGTGGGCATTCTGACGTTGGTTGCTACTGTTACAGACGGGCCATACAACATGCTGTTTCTACTAACATTTCCAATAATTGGCGCCAAGGAAAGGTCATGCTGGAACCGGTACCGAACCGCCGCTTGCTGATCGTTGACCCTTGTGACGATTGCCACCGCTTGTTGCCAGGCCTGCGCAGCGTAGGTTGGGACGTGCGCACCTGCACCCTTGCCACTGCCCTGGAGCACCCTTGCGATGTGGGGTTGCTGCGCCTGCACGCCAGCCACCTGCAGCACCCCGATGCGGTCAAGGACCTGATCAGCCGCAGCGGTACCGAGTGGATCGCGGTGCTCAGCGCCGAGGAGCTGCGCGCGCAGAACGTGGGTGATTTTGTGTGCGAGTGGTTTTTTGACTTCCATACGTTGCCATTCGATGTCTCCCGCGTGCAGGTGACCCTGGGTCGCGCATTCGGCATGGCACGCCTGCGCGGCAAGGGCAACCTGCATGTGGATGAGCCCGAGCACGAACTGCTGGGTGACAGCCGCCCGATCCGCGAATTGCGCAAGTTGCTGAGCAAGCTGGCGCCCACCGAGTCACCGGTGCTGATTCGAGGCGAGAGCGGTACCGGCAAGGAGCTGGTGGCGCGCACCCTGCACCGGCAGTCGCAGCGCCACGACAAACCGTTCGTGGCGATCAACTGCGGGGCGATTCCCGAACACCTGATCCAGTCCGAGCTGTTCGGCCACGAAAAGGGCGCCTTCACCGGCGCGCACCAGCGCAAGGTCGGGCGCATCGAGGCTGCCAACGGCGGCACGCTGTTTCTCGACGAGATCGGCGACCTGCCGCTGGAACTGCAGGCCAACCTGCTGCGCTTTCTGCAGGAAAAGCATATCGAACGGGTAGGCGGCAGCCAGCCGATTGCAGTGGACGTGCGCGTGCTGGCTGCGACCCATGTCGACCTGGAGAGCGCGATCACCAGCGGGCGTTTTCGCGAAGACCTGTATTACCGGCTCAACGTGCTGCAGGTGGTGACGGCACCGCTGCGTGACCGGCATGGCGACCTGTCGATGCTGGCCAGCCACTTTTCGCGTTTCTACAGCCAGGAAACCGGCCGGCGCCCGCGCACCTTCAGCGAAGACGCGCTGATGGCGATGGGCAAGCATGATTGGCCGGGCAATGTGCGTGAACTGGCCAACCGCGTGCGTCGCGGCCTGGTGCTGGCCGAAGGGCGGCAGATCGAGGCCCAGGACCTCGGGTTGCAGGGGGCGCAGGTCGAGATGACGCCGATGGGTACCCTGGAAGACTACAAGCACCGCGCCGAGCGCCAGGCGCTGTGTGACGTGCTCAATCGTCACAGTGACAACCTCAGCATTGCGGCCAAGGTGCTTGGGGTGTCGCGGCCTACGTTCTACCGGTTGCTGCACAAGCATCAGATTCGCTGAAGATCCCACGCTACGTCCATTCGCCAGCAAGACTGGCTCCTACCCGAAGGTAGGAGCCAGCCTTGCTGGCGAATGGCGTCGGCGCAGATCAGAAGTAGTAAGGGAATTTGAGGCTGAAGGTGAAGTCCGGCGCATCGTCGGTCAGGCCGATCGACAGGTTGGGCACTATGGTCAGGTTGTCGGTGGCGGCCAGGGTCATGCCCACGTTGAAATAGGCGGCGTTGGCATCACTGCTGGGCACCGAGGTCCAGCTGTCGCCGGTTTCGGCCGACTTGATCTTGGATTTGCGCGCGATCAGGTCGGACACCGAGAACGACATGCTCATCTTCTCGTTCAGCGCAAAGGCGATACCGGCGCCGATCTGGAAGCTGTCGCCCAGCTTGACCTTGCCCGGCACCTTGACCCCGGACGTGGAGCTGACGTCACTGAACGACTCTTCCAGGGTATGGGTATAGGACAGGCTGCCGAACAGTACTGCCGGGTCGAACGTCTTGACCAGCGAGATGCCCGGGCTGATGGACCACACGCCGTTGCCGGTGGGCAGGTCTTCGGGGTAGGCGAGGCTGTCGTTGTTCGGGTCCTGGATCAGCTTGATGCCGAACGGGTCCTTGCCGGTGGGTGCCTTGACCCGCAGGGTGAGCACCGCATCGGGGCTGTTTTCCGATTCGTCGAGGAACTTGTAGGCCACGCCGAAGTTGACATCCCCCAGGGTCGGGTCGCGGGTGACGGTCTGTTCGGTCACGCCCTGGGCGTTGTTGCCGGCGCCCCCGGACTGGTAGGTGGACTCGCGGTAGACGATGGGGGCGTTGATATCGAACTGCCAACGCTGGTCGAGGTTGTAGCGGGCAGTCAGGTCCAGGGTCCAGTTGTCGGCCTTGATGCGGTCCAGGTTGATGTTGCCCAGGAAAATCGAGTCCAGCGCGAGGAAACCGTTGAGGATCAGTTGGCGGGTGTCGTAGCGGGCGTAGGTGATGCCGGTCTCGACGCTGAACTTGCCGCCACCGAAGAAGCCGCTGGCCTCGTCGTACAGGTTGGACACGCTCTGCGCAGGTTCCGAATCGCCCTTGAGCGCTTCGCCGTAGGAACTGCCGGTGCCGGGGGCCGCCCCGGATGCGGTAGCCACCTGGCCTGACCGGGTGGGGGCCGCTGGCGAGCGGGTCAGGCGCTGAGGAGGTGCCGCGGGTTGATCTTCAACCTGACGGACCCGCTGCTCGAGCACCATCAGTGCCTGCTGCTGGGATTCATAACGTTGCTTGAGTGCCTGCAACTCCTGTTTCAGGGCCTCAACTTGCGGATCTGGCGCCGCTTGCAGCAGCGCTGAAGACGCCAGAGTGCTCACACAGACCACTGCCTTCAACGAAAACGATCGATGCATGGGTTAGCCGTCCCTTCCAACTGCGGTGAATTGAGACAGAGCGTAGATCAATATCCGGAAATACGAAGGCCCTTTAGTTGATCCAGGTTGCAGTTCAAGGCCCCGGCAGTAGGCAGGTTGTTGCGCAGTACCACATTGAGCTGGGTGATGTTGTTGACGGCGTTGTTGCCGCCCAGGAGCGTGGTGGCCTGCAGCAGCCCGCCCTGGGCCAGGCGCTGCACCGTATTGCCCTGGTTGTTGTTGGCCTGGATACCCAGCTGGATGCCCTTGCCGGTGGAGGAAACGCTCAGCGTGCCGGCGCCATTGCTGCCGGTGATGGTCTGCCCGCTACCCAGCAACTGACCCTGTGGCTGGCCCGCCGCCGGGGCACTGTTGGCTTCCTTCACGTTGATCGAGACATTGTTGTAGGCCGTGTTGTAGTCGCCCGCTGCGCGTACCGACTGGGTAACGCCCTGGGTCGTGCCAAGGCCGGCCCCGCCGGTGACGGTACCGTTGCCCTGGGTTACCGGGGCGCCGTTGCCATCGCGCGTGTCGAGCGAGACATAGAACTGCGGCTTGAACGAGGACTGCTGCACTTGCATGCTGGCGGTGGCGCCGATGCTGTCGCCGCGGGCGTTCTGCCAGGTGCTGCTCATCACCACGCCAAAGCTGATGATGCGCCCTGGCATCACATAGCGTCCGCGCAACTCGGACAGTTCCTGGTCCTTGATCTCGATGGGCTTGAACTGCGCATGGGCAGGCAAGCTGGCGGCCAGGCAGGCGGCAACCAGCCAGGTTGAAGTCTTCATCGGGTGCTCCCCGGAGCTTCATGCCCCTTCTGATTAGAAGAAATCACTTTGTATGAAACCAAAATCCATCAACTGCGCATCGTCTACCGGGCTGAACCCGTTGATCTTGTTTTTTGCAGTCAAGGGTTGTGGCGGGTCGAGCAATGCGTTGGCCTTGTCATAGCCAGGGCCGATGACGGCAAAGATGATGCCGTTCCAGCCTTTGACGAAATCATCGAACTTGTAGCGTTTGTGGCCCAGAACCGGGTCACCGATGTACACCCAGTCCTTTTCGGTGCGTTGCAGCACCACGAAGTGCTTGTAGCCGCGAATGTCCATCAGCACCACCACCGGAATGGTGACGCTTTGCAGGCTCTCGGGCGGGATCCGATAGCCCCGGGCACGCATGCCGATGCTTTCCACGTATTTCTTCATGTCCAGCATGGAGAAGCCCTGGGTCTTGACCACTTGCTGGTCGGCGTGGGCGAGCATGCCGTCGATGATGTGTTCTTCGTCGACGTCCAGCCAGTAGGCCTGCTTGAGGACGGTGGCCAGGGCGGCGGCGCCGCAACTGAAATCGGTTTTCTGTTGTACAAGGTCGGCGAAGCGTCGTTCGCGAATGCTCTGGATGGGCTTGTAAATGACATTGCCGCCCGGCAGGGCAGCGATGGGCATCTGTGCGGCCTCGGCCAGGCTGGCCAGAAACAGCAATGCGGCAAGCAGGGCAATGCGCATGGTCTTCGCACCGTGTAGATGGCAGGAAAGGGGCCCCTGGGGGCCCCGTCCTTTTTCAGCTTACAGGCAGGCGCGGCAGCCTGCTGCGATGGACAGCGAGTTGCTCTGCTGGTTGCCCGAGCCGGCCGACACGTTGGCGCCCACGTTGCCCGACACGCCATTGAGCGAGTTGCTCATGTTGGCGTTGTTGACCACAGGGTTGGCCCAGCCGGTAGGTTTGAGCACCTGGTAGGTGTAGACGCCACCGAGTACGAAGCTGCCTTCTTCGGTGAAGGTAAGCTTGTCTTTCTGTGGTTTGTTGCCGCCACGATCATCCCAGCCACCGTTGTGCCCGGGTTTGTCGTCTTTGCGTTCCACGTAGCCGTGGCCTTCGCCTTCGTACTGGCCATAGGCGGCAAAGGCGCCACCGAGGGTTTCCTTGGTGTAGGTACGGTCGGCCTTGTTGTTGACGCTCAGGCCGGAGGTGGACTGGTTGGCGGCTGCGCTGGCCACGGCCACACGGCCGCCGGACACGGCGATTGCCAGGTTGTTTTTCTGTTGGTTGAAGTCGCCGGCGGTCACGTTGACACCGATGTTGCCGGAGCTGTTGTTCGCCGAATTGGTGAGATTGGCGTTGTTCTGGGTAGAGAAGTTGTTGACGATATTGCTGGTGTTGGTCTGGGTGGCGCTGGAAACAGCAACCGCACTGCCGAAGATGAAGCGTTCGTCGGCGGTGGCGATGGCGGCAACGTTGTCTTGCTGGTTGCCGTCACCGGCTGCCACGTTGGCGCCCAGGTTGCCTTGAGAGCCGTTTGCCGAGTTGTCCATGGTGCCGTTGTTGCGGGTGTTCTCGTTGAGCACACCGTTACCACCATTGCCCTGGGTATCGATCACGGTGGCGCCAGCGCCGGCGTTTACCAGCAGGGCGAGCAGCGCGCTGGAATTGTTGTTGCCGCCGTTATTGCCGCCATTGTGTCCGCCGTTGTGACCACCGTTGTTTCCGCCCGCTTGTGCAGCAACTGCCATGACCGCTGCGAGTGCGAATACCAGAGGCTTGAGTGCCATTGTGGGTTTCATGGTGTTTCTCCGCATTGTTTTTAGTTGTTAAGTGTTGTGTTGTGCTGCGTTGTGAACTGCTCGGGTCAATCTGCAACCCGTACGCTCAGGGTGTTGGCCATTCGGTTCCCGACCCCGGCGCTCTGGTTCAACTGGATCACCCCACGGCTGCCGGTGAAGGCCTGATCGCTGGTAGCGACCTGGCGACTGCCGGGGGTTTGACCTGTCGAGCCTGAGCCGTTTGACAGCGCCACGTTCTGCTGGTCGAGGACGCTGTCGTCGATGCTCTGCGCGGTGGCACTGATGCTTACCCGCACGGCATTGACTTGTTGTGTGTTGGCACCGGCCGACTGGTTGATCCCAATCATCCCGTTACCGTTGGTGAAGGCGTTGCCACCGATGCTGGCGCGGGCATTGATCGCGCTGCTGGCAGGGGTGTCGATGCGCTGGCGCACCTGGGTGGTGGCGGTGGCATCTGGGTTGATGGCGATGGCGCGGCTGTTGTTCTGTTGCTGCTGGTCGCCAGCCGCCTGGTTGATGGTCACGTTGCCCTTGTAGCCCTGGCCGCTGGCGTTGATGGTGGCGTTGTCATTGACCGGTTGGGCGGCCAGGGCCGACGCGCTGCAGGCCAGCGCGAGAAACAGCAGTGAGTGGTTCATCTCAACGGCCCCCGGTCAGGATCTGCAGCGGCGCAAGGCCACGCTGCACGTTCTGGTTGACCGAATTGGAGATGCTGTTGGCGCCCCCTGCGCCAGGGCCGGCGCCGCCACGCAGGCCCGGCAGGCTGGTGGGCACCGCCCCCATGCCGCGGATGTTGCCGGACGCGTCGGGCATCAACACCCGGTTTACACTTGCACCGCTGGCCACGCCGGCAAAGTCGCCATCGCTGAGCTCGTTGGTCTGGCTCAGGATGCGTGGCGACTGATTGGCATTGACGGTCATGGGGCGGGGGTCGGGGGTGCCGGTCGGGCGAACGGCCGAACGCGGCTGAACCTGGCGCTGGATGATGATGGTGCCGTCGCCGGCGGCCAGTATCGGTAGGCTCAGGGTGCTGGCGCCCAGCGCACAGCCCATGACGAAAAGACTCAGCAGCTTGTTGGTGTGATTCCCCACGGCAGCGATTCCTTCTTCGGTGCGCTGGCCCTATCAGCGTTGCGAGAAGGAGAGCAGAAGCTGTGCCGCTTTTGCTTTGTGCCAGCGAATCAAGGGCATAGCGCACGGGGCAGGGGCCGGTCGGAAAACCTGTATCACCGGTGATACAACCGCTGGTCCTTTTTACAGGCCTTGCAGCAGCGCAGATGCCCGGCGTGCCCCGAGGGTGGGTGTATCACCGGCTTAACACGTCACCGCGTGTTGGGCGCAAGTGCTCTGGATCGGCGGTTGAGGTGGCCGGGTGTGTAACGCCGGGTTAACACTCGGTGGCGCAGGCCGGGGGCTTGCCTTCCAGCAGCGCCTGTACGGCCGCCAGTACCGTCGATTGGCGGTATGCCCAGTCGCCCTCGATGACCTGCATGGGTTGGCCATGCCGTTGCAGCCATTGGCGGCTGGCCTCGAAGAACGCCTGGCGCTCCTCCAGCCGTGGCTGACAGCGCTGGCCGTCGCCGACCCAGGGCACGCCTGCGGGGCTGAGCAACAGGTGCAGGTCGTAGCGCCGTGCCAGCAGCGCCTGTTCCAGCCACGCCGGGCAGTCGTTGAACAGTACGCGGCTCCACAGCATGTTGCTCAGCAGGTGCGTATCGAGTATCAGCAGCTCGGGCTGGCGCGCGCGGGCCGCATCCTCCCACACCAGCTGCCCGCGGGCGATGGGGTCGATGTCGGCGTAGCAGGTGTCGCGTCGCTGCTCGTCGATGAAGTGGCGCACGTACTCGCCTACCAGTTCGCCACCGAAATGCGCCTGGATTTCGCCGCCCAGCCAGCTCTTGCCACTGGATTCCGGGCCCGCCAGTACCAGAACCTTCATGGGCTGGCCAATGCCGGGTCACGTCGCCAGCTACGCCAGCCCTGCAGGGCGATCAGGGTGAACAGCGCATACAGCGCGGCGGTGATGTACATGCCTTTGTAGAGGAACAGGCCGACGAAGATCACGTCCAGCACCATCCACAACGGCCAGCATTGCACGCGCTTTTGCGCCATCCAGAACTGCGCCACCAGGCTGAAGGCGGTGAGGGTGGCGTCCAGCCAGGGCTCTGCAGCATCGGTCCAGGTGGCCATGGCCGCACCGAGGGCCAGGCTGGCCAGCAGGCCCACGCCCAGGCCCGACAGCAGCGGCGCGGTACGCAGGTAGGTCACCTGCCGGATCGGGCGATCCTCGCCGGGGCGTGTCCACTGCCACCACCCATAGAGCTGGAACACGGCAAACGCCAGTTGCAGCAGCATGTTCGAATACAGCTTGAAGTCGAAGAAGATCCAGCTGTAGAGCAGCACCACCAGCAGGCCGATGGGCCAGCACCAGGGGTTCTGGCGGGTCGTGAGCCATACAGCGATGACGCCCAGCACGGCAGCGTACAGTTCCAGGCCGGACATCGGCGTTCCTTGAAGGGGGGCAGGGCGGCGATTGTACCTTGTGGCACGTCAGGTGCCAGCCTTGGGTGAGCACTTCGCCGCCAAGGCCGGCTCCTGCTGAGGCAATGTCGAGCCTTGCAGAAGCCGGCCGCCGGCGAGGTGCAGGCAGCGGTCAGACCCGGAACTGCCTCAGCAACTGCCCCAGCTGTTCGCTCAACTGGTTCAATGCGGCCCCGGCACTGCTCGACTGGTGCGCCGCCACGGCCGTCTGACGCGACAGCTCGGCCGTCTGGGTGACGTTGTGGTTGATCTCTTCGACCACATGCGACTGCTGCAGCGTGGCACTGGCAATCGAGGCATTCAGCGCGCTGAGGTTGTGCAGTGCCTGGCTGATGGCATCCAGGCTGGCACCGGCCTCGCTGGCCTGTTCGACCGTCTCGCGCGAGGCCAGGCTGCTGGCATCGATCGCCTTGACCGCAGCCTCGGACTGGCCCTGAAGGTGCTCGATCATCTGCTGGATCTCGGCCGTCGACTGCTGGGTGCGTTGCGCCAGCAGGCGCACTTCGTCGGCCACCACGGCGAACCCGCGACCCTGTTCGCCCGCCCGAGCGGCCTCGATGGCGGCGTTGAGTGCCAGCAGGTTGGTCTGCTCGGCAATCGAACGGATCACCTCCAGCACGCTGCCGATACGCGTGCTCTGGCCCGCCAGGGCCTGGATCACCTGCACCGCCTGGTCGATGGTGCCCGACAGCTCGTCGATTTTCAGCAGGCTGCCATGAATGCTTTGCCGGCCCTGTTCGGCCCGCTGCTGGGCGTCCTGCATCTCGCTGGAGGCGTGCTCGGCGTTCCTGGCCACGTCCTGCACCGCATAACTGACCTCGTTGATTGCGGTGGCCACCTGTTCCATCTGCTGCGACTGCTGCTCGCTGCGCTGGTGCGCCTGGCCGGCGTTGCTGCCTACGTCCCCGGCCGAATGGCCCAGGGCCTGGGCGGCGCCCTGCAACTGGGTCACCACCTGCTGCAGCTTGGCGGTGAAGGTGTTGAAGTGCAGGCCCAGCTGGGTGACTTCATCCTGCCCATGGGTGTCGAGGCGACGGGTCAGGTCGCTTTCGCCGCTGGCGATATTGCCCATGGCATCCACGGCTTCCTGCAAGGGGCGGGTGATGCTGCGGGCGATCAGCATGACCACCAGTGCCATTATCAGCGCGATGACCACCCCCAGCAGCGATGCGTCGCGAAGCTGGCGCACGAACTCGGCGTGCATGTCGTCGATGTACACGCCAGAGCCGATCACCCAGCCCCAGGGTTTGAACAGCTGGATGTACGAGGTTTTTTCCACCGGCTCGCTGGCACCGGGCTTGGGCCAGCGGTAGTCGATGCTGCCGGCGCCCTGGGCCTTGGCCAACGCGACCATTTCGTTGAACAGCGCATAGCCGTCCGGGTCGCGAATGCCGGAAAGGTCCTGGCCTTCGAGCTTGAGGTTCATGGGGTGCATGATCATCTTCGGGCCCAGGTCGTTGATCCAGAAGTAGTCGTCCTGGTCATAGCGCAACCCGCGCACCGCACTCAGCGCCTGTTGCTGGGCGGCCTCGCGGGTAAGGGTACCGCTGGCTTCCAGCCCCTGGTAATAGGCCAGCACGCCGGCTGCGGTTTCGACCACGTGCCGGGTCTTTTCGGCCTTTGCCTGGTACAGGTCACCGTGGATCTGACGCAGCATCAGCAGCCCCAGGGTCACCAGCATCAGTACCGCCACCACCAGGATGAGCCACAGCCGACGGCTGATCGACATACTGCGTAAAGTCTTCATGAAGGTCACCCTATGTTCTTGTTATTGTCCGCATCCAACCACGCTTTACCGAAACAACCTACTCGACCAAGGGCTAAGTGATTGATTAGTAGAGCGCTGTCGCGTCGAGCGGCAGCGTTTGCACGAGCGCTCTGTTAGGATTTCGGCCTTCACGGGGCAGTTCTGAAGGCCGGGGTAGCATTTCCTTCGGTTTTGCGACGGAGTGTCGCCGTAATATGCCCGGTTTCGGGCAAATCAAATAACGAATGATGAGACCTGCCAGCGGCAATGTCTTACGGGGGAATGATGGATTTTTGGACCGCCATGCAGGCTGTGATTCTCGGCATCGTCGAGGGTCTGACGGAATTTTTGCCCATTTCGAGTACCGGTCACCAGATCGTGGTCGCCGACCTGATCGACTTTGGCGGCGAACGCGCGATGGCGTTCAACATCATCATCCAGCTGGGCGCGATCCTGGCGGTGGTGTGGGAATTTCGCCGCAAGATCCTGGACGTGGTGGTGGGCCTGCCCCGCCAGGCCCGGGCCCAGCGCTTCACCCTCAACCTGCTGATCGCCTTCATGCCCGCCGTGGTGCTGGGCGTGCTGTTCGCCGACCTGATCCATGAGTACCTGTTCAACCCGATCACGGTGGCGGTGGCCCTGGTGGTGGGCGGGGTGATCATGCTGTGGGCCGAGCGCCGCCAGCACGTGGTGCGTGCCGAGGAGGTCGATGACATGCGCTGGACCGATGCGCTGAAGATCGGCTGCGCGCAGTGCCTGGCAATGATTCCGGGGACTTCGCGGTCGGGCTCGACGATCATCGGCGGGCTGTTGTTCGGCCTGTCGCGCAAGGCCGCCACCGAGTTCTCGTTCTTTCTGGCGATGCCGACCATGGTCGGGGCGGCGGTGTTCTCGGGCTACAAGTACCGTGACCTGTTCCAGCCGGATGACTTCCCGGTGTTCGCCATCGGCTTTGTGGTGTCGTTCATCTTCGCGATGATTGCGGTGCGCGGCTTGCTCAAGTTCATCGCCAGCCACAGCTACGCGGTGTTTGCCTGGTACCGTATCGCATTTGGCCTGGTGATCCTGGCGACCTGGCAGTTCGGCTGGGTCGACTGGGCCGTGGCGCACGGCTGAGATGGCCCGCATCGAAACGCGCCCGCCCATGCGCCACCTGCGCCTCAAGTTGCTGGCATTCGTGGCCCTGTGCCTGCTGCCGGTGCTGGGCGCACTGAAGCTGGGTGTGGGCACAGGCAACTGGTTGTGGCTGGCGGCCTATGGGCTGGCGAGCCTTGGCTGTTTCGGGCTGTATGGCTACGACAAGCGTCAGGCGCGCGGCCAGGGGCAGCGTACCCCCGAGAAGGTGCTGCATGCCTGCGAACTGGCCGGTGGCTGGCCAGGGGCGCTGCTGGCGCAGCAGGTGTTCCGGCACAAGACACGCAAGTTGTCGTATCAGCTGGTGTTCTGGGTGATCGTGCTGGGGCATCAGGTGTTCTGGGCCGACTACCTGTTTCTTGCCGGGCGATTGTTCGGGTTCTAGAGCGCTTTCGCCGGCAAGGTCGGCGCCTTCAGGGGCCGGCCTTGCCGGCGAAAGCCATCGGCCTCAGAGCAGCAACCCGACCTGTACGCGCTTGGGCAATCGCCGCACCACCAGTTGGTGCGAGCGACGCAGCAACTCTTCCAGTTCCCCACGCCCCATCGCATAAGGCTGCGCCACACTGATCCAGTGTGCCCGCGCCAGGTACGGCGCCGGTCGCACCCCGGGGCGGTCCACGTAGCCCAGGAACAGCTCGGTGTCGACCTTGAACGACAAGCCTGCACCCGCCAGGTCCATCACCGCGAACATCTTGTTGCCGGCCACCGAGAACACCCGCACGCCACCCCATTTGTAATCTTCCTGCACACCGGGCAGGCCCAGGCAGAATGCCGCAACCTGTGCCTCGGTCATTTTTCGCTCAGACATAACGCTCTCCGCATTCCTCGAACGAGGCTACCAGGTGATCGATCCACGCCCTGACCGCCGGCAGCACGCCGCGCCGGTGCGGGTACACCGCCTGCAGGTAACCGCCCGGCAGTGACCAGCCCGGCAGCAGGCGTACCAGTTCGCCGCGCTGCAGTTCGGCCTCGCAGTGCATGATAGGCAGCGTGGTGAAGCCCAGGCCCGCCAGGGTGGCGGCCTTGCGCACCACGAAGTCGTCGATGGCCAGGCGCGCTTCCAGGGTCAGGTCCTGCTTGTGGCCCTGCTCGTCGAGCAGGCGCAGGTGCACCAGGCGGTCGGCCTCGACCGCGCCCAGTACCGGCACCCTGGCCAGGTCGGCAGGGGAGCTGACAGGGTGCCGGGCGGCAAACTCAGGTGCGGCCACCAGCAGCATCTGCGCCTGGCGCAGGCGGCGGGTGACCAGTGCCGGGTCTTCGTCGCCCAGGTCGCGCACACGCAGGGCCACGTCGATGCCCTCGGTGATCAGGTCGACCCGGCGGTTGAGCAGCACCATGTCCAGCTGTACCTGCGGGTACTGCTGCAAAAATGCGCTGATCACGCCGGGCAGGAACTCATGGGCCAGGCCCACCGGGCACGACACCCGCAAGCGCCCGCGCGGTTCGCTGGTCATGCTGGCCACCGCTTCGTCGGCCATCTCGGCCTCCAGCAGCATGGCCTGGCAATGGCGCAGGTAGCGCTCGCCCACGGCGGTGAGCTTGAGTTGCCGGGTGGTGCGCTGCAGCAGACGCGTGCCCAGGCGCTCCTCCAGTTCGGCAATGCGCCGCGACAGCCTGGATTTGGGCACACCGAGCAGACGCCCGGCCGCCGCGAAGCCGCCGGCCTCCACCACGCGGGCGAAATAGAACAGATCGTTGAGGTCTTGCATGCCGGTCATGGGCATTGTCCTGCCAGTGGGACGAAGAAGTGCGAATTTGCGATCTTATCAGCTATTGGCTATCCCGGTAGCATCCTTCCCATCGTGATCGCCAGCCGATCCTCATTCAGGAGAGCCCCATGAAACTGTTGCACATCGATTCCAGCATCCTCGGCGACAACTCCGCTTCTCGCCAGCTCAGCCAGCTTGTAGTCGCCGCCTGGCAAGCGGCAGAACCTTCGGCGCAGGTGGTCTACCGGGACCTGGCCGCCGATGCCATCAGCCATTTCTCGGCCGCGACCCTGGTTGCCGCCGGCACGCCTGACGAACTGCGCGATGCGGCGCAGCAACATGAAGCCAGGCTCAGCAGTGAAACCCTGCAGGAGTTTCTGGCGGCCGATGCGGTGGTGATCGCGGCGCCCATGTACAACTTCACCGTGCCGACCCAGCTCAAGGCCTGGATCGACCGCATTGCCGTCGCCGGCCAGACATTCCGCTACACCGAAGCCGGGCCTGAAGGCCTGTGCGGCAACAAGAAGGTGATCGTGGTGTCGACCTCCGGCGGCCTGCACGTCGGCCAGCCGACCGGTGTGGCCCACGAGGAATTCCTCAAGGTGTTCCTGGGCTTTATCGGCATCACCGACGTCGAGTTCGTGCGCGCCCATGGCCTGGCCTACGGCGACGAGCACCGCAGCAATGCCATGCAGGCCGCCCAGGCGCAGATCGACAGCGAGCTGTTCGCGGCTGCCTGAGCCCCTGTCGAAAAGCCGACTTGCGGTCACCCCGCAAGTCGGCTTTTTCATGCACCTTTCATCCAGCCCGGCCTGGCCCGCTCTATGCTTGCCAGTACCGGTCACAGGTGCGGGCCGGGCAGGGTGAGCAACGATGCGGTGGGTTCGAACATTTTTGATGCTGGTGCTGTGGAGCTGCTGCCTGCTGGTGCAGGCCGAGCCCGCGCAGCACTGGAGTGTCGGCCTGCATCGCATGGCTGTGACCGACCCGGTGGACGGCCAGCCGATGCAGGCGCTGGCGTTCTACCCATCCAGCGACGCCGCCCGGTGGCATCAGGTCGACGGCTATCGGGTCCACGTGGCCGAAGAAGGCGCGGTGGTAATGGGCCGCTTCCCGTTGCTGATGTTGTCCCATGGCAATACCGGCACGCCACTGGCGCTGCATGACCTGGCCAGCGCCCTGGCACGCCGGGGCTTCGTGGTGGTGGCGGTGGTGCACCCGGGAGACAACGCTCGCGACCACAGCCGGCTTGGCACCCTGAACAACCTCTATGGTCGGCCCCTGCAGATCAGTGCCGCCTTGACCGCGACCCTTGCCGATCCGTTGCTTGCACCTTACGTCAGCGACGGGCAGGTGGGCATGATCGGTTACTCGGCCGGTGGCGAGACAGCGTTGATCCTGTCCGGTGCCCGACCAGACCTGCAACGCCTGCGCCGCTACTGCCAGCAGAACCCGCTGGACGCCGATGCCTGCAAGGCCCACGGGGTGCTGGTAGCAGACCGTGACGACCTGCTGCCCCACGCCGACCCCAGGGTGCGTTCATTGCTGCTGATGGCGCCGTTGAGCCTGATGTTCGGACGCCACGCGCTGGCCGATGTGAAGGTGCCCGCGCTGATCTACAGCGGCGACCGCGACCAGTTGCTGGCCATCGACAAGAATGCCCAGGCACTGGCGCGCAAACTGCCGATCACCCCCAACTACCGCCTGCTGGCGGGTGCCGGGCACTTCGTGTTCATGGCCCCGTGCGACGCATCCCAGCTGCAGCACATGGCCACGCTGTGCACCGATGCCGAAGGGGTGGACCGCGCCGGCATACACCTGTCGTTGCAGGCCGAAGCCACGCGCTTCTTCACCCGCACCCTGGAGGGCGCCGAGCGTGTCGGCCTGAGTGCGGTCGATCACTGAGCCGTGGCGCGGCGCAACAGCACCAGGGTCAGGCCCACGCCGGCCAGTGACAGCAGCGCGGCCACACAGAAGATCGAGGCGTAGCCCAGGTGCGCAGCGATGGCGCCCATCACCGGGCCGGCAATCGCCAGGGCCAGGTCGAAGAACACCGCGTAGGCCCCCAGCCCGGCGCCGCGGCTGGAACTGGGCACCTGCTTGATCGCCTCGACCCCCAGTGCCGGGTACACCAGTGACAGGCCGAAGCCGCTCAGCCCCGCGCCGACCAACGCCAGCAGCGGTGACGGCGCCAGCCACAACAATGCCAGCCCCAGGGCCTCGACGCCCATGCAGGCAATTGCCACACGGTAGCCGCCCCACTGGTTGACCGCGTTCACGAACAGCAGCCGCGACAGGATGAAGCACACACCGAAGGCGCTCAGGCACAGGGCGGCGCCGCTCCAGCCGCGTTCTACATAGAAGAGCGTGACGAAGGTGGTCAGCGTGCCATAGCCGATGGAGGCCAGGGTAAGGCCCACGCCGCACGGTGCCACCCGCGCGAAGGCGGCCCAGAACGGCAGGCGCACGCCACGCACCACCGGCACCGAGGGCTTGTTGCGTATCACCAGTAGCGCCGCTGCCGCCAGCGCGGTCAGGCTCAGGCCCAGGGTGGCGAAGTTCAGTTCGCTGGCCACGATCACCCCCAGCGGTGCTCCGATGGCGATGGCGCCATAGGAGGCGATACCGTTCCAGGAAATCACCCGCGCGGTGTGTTCGGCGCCAACTTGGCCGATGCCCCAGCTCAGGGTGCCCACGCCAATCAGGCCCTGCGCGATGCCCAGGGCCACCCGTGCAGCCAGCAGCACCGCCAGGCTCATCACTGGCAGGTGCACGGCCAGTGCCGATGCCCAGGTCAGCACGCCACTCAGCGCGATGCCCAGCAGCCCGTAGATGATCGCGCGCTTGGTCCCCAGGCTGTCGGCCAGGCGTCCGGCCATGGGGCGGCTGAGCAGGGTGGACAGGTATTGCAGGCCGATGGTGATGCCGGCGATGACCGCGCTGAACCCCAGGGTGTCATGCACATGGCTGGGCAGCACCGCGATCGGCAGGCCGATGCAGAGGAAGGCGATGAAGGTGTAGAAGACGATCGACAGTATCTGTCGGGTAACCGACTCGTTACTGAGTGCAGCAGAAGGGGGCGGGGCAGACATGGGGCTCGTTCGCAGGCAAGCGGCTGGAGGCGACCATGATGGCGGGAGCGGGCAGGAAAAGAAAGCAGGCTAACGAACAAGCTGTGGCCAGCAAGGCCGGCCCCTACCCGGGTCGCGAAAACCACGCACCCTGCAGGAGCCGGCCTTGCCGGCGAAGCTTGTGTACGACGTCTAGATCAACACACCCTGGCTGCGCAGGTAGTCGTCATAGGTACCGCTGAAGTCGATCACGCCGCTGGGGCTCAGCTCGATGATGCGGGTGGCCAGCGAGGACACGAACTCGCGGTCGTGGCTGACGAACAGCAGCGTGCCCGGGTAGTTTTCCAGCGCCAGGTTGAGCGCCTCGATCGATTCCATGTCCAGGTGGTTGGTCGGTTCGTCCATCACCAGTACGTTGGGCTTTTGCAGAATCAGCTTGCCGAACAGCATGCGGCCTTGCTCGCCACCGGAGATCACCTTCACCGACTTGAGGATCTCGTCGTTGGAGAACAGCATGCGCCCCAGAGTGCCGCGGATGATCTGCTCGCCCTGCGTCCACTGGCCCATCCAGTCGAACAGGCTCAGGTCTTCTTCGAAGTCGTGGGCGTGGTCCTGGGCGTAGTAGCCCACTTCGGCGCTTTCGGTCCATTTCACCTCGCCGGCATCCGGGGTCAGCTCGCCGACCAGGGTGCGCAGCAGGGTGGTCTTGCCGATACCGTTGGGGCCGATGATCGCCACGCGCTCGCCGGCTTCGACGGTGAAGCTGAAGTTCTTGAACAGGGTCTTGCCGTCGAAGCCCTTGGACATCTTCTCGATGGTCACGGCCTGGCGGTGCAGTTTCTTGGTCTGCTCGAAGCGGATGAACGGGCTGACGCGGCTCGATGGCTTGACCTCGGCCAGCTGGATCTTGTCGATCTGCTTGGCGCGCGAGGTGGCCTGCTTGGCCTTGGAGGCGTTGGCCGAGAAGCGGCTGACGAAGGTCTGCAGCTCGGCGATCTGTGCCTTCTTCTTGGCGTTGTCCGACAGCAGTTGCTCGCGCGACTGGGTGGCGGCGGTCATGTACTCGTCGTAGTTGCCCGGGAACAGACGCAGCTCGCCGTAGTCCAGGTCAGCCATGTGGGTGCACACGCTGTTGAGGAAGTGACGGTCGTGGGAAATGATGATCATGGTGCTGTTACGCGCCGTGAGGATGCTTTCCAGCCAGCGGATGGTGTTGATGTCCAGGTGGTTGGTCGGCTCGTCGAGCAGCAGCACTTCAGGGTCGGAGAACAGTGCCTGGGCCAGCAGCACACGCAGTTTCCAGCCTGGGGCGACTTCGGTCATGGGGCCGAAATGCTGTTCGAGGGGGATACCCAGGCCCAGCAGCAGTTCACCGGCGCGGGATTCGGCGGTGTAGCCGTCCATCTCGGCGAATTCGGTTTCCAGCTCGGCGACGGCCATGCCGTCGTCTTCGGTCATTTCCGGCAGCGAGTAGATGCGATCGCGCTCGGCCTTGACCCGCCACAGTTCCTCGTGGCCCATGATCACGGTGTCGATCACGGTGAATTCTTCGTAGGCGAACTGGTCCTGGCGCAGCTTGCCCAGGCGCACGTTCGGCTCGAGCATCACCTGGCCGGCCGACGGCTCCAGGTCGCCGCCGAGGATTTTCATGAAGGTCGACTTGCCACAGCCGTTGGCGCCGATCAGGCCGTAGCGGTTGCCATTGTTGAACTTGACCGAGACGTTCTCGAACAAGGGCTTGGCGCCAAACTGCATGGTGATGTTAGCGGTAGAAATCAAGTGCTTATCCTGCGGGGTGTCCAGAGGTGTGTTTAGGTGCCGCCGACCTTTTGGGGCCGATTTTGGGCCCGTCAGATACGGGACGGCAGCTTCTCCAGCTCCTTCCAATCCGAGGAGGAGCTGATCCATTTTGCGTAGGTAGAGAGCAACATCTCGACGCTGTGGCCGAGTTGGTTCGCGATGAACGCGGGGTTCATCCCAGCCATTAGGCACATGGTTGCGTAGGTGTGGCGCGTGTCGTACTGCCGACGTTCACGGATGCCCAGCGCCTTGAGCGCGAGCTTGAAGTGCCTGATTGTAACACCTGCCTGCCTGATCTACATCCCGCCTTTACCCGGCTGGAACACAAAAGGACTGGTGGGAGTGGCTGATTTCGATGCCATTTTGCGCAAACCCGGTACCACGGCCTGTTGCTCCCCAGCGTGCTCATCCCCGGGTTTCTTCCTTTTTGCCCGCATGCTTGTCTGCGGGCCGCTACTGCGGTCGTGCTTGCGCGCCGCCGCAGCGGCCCGGCCAGTTCTTCGTTTGCCACGGCAACAGCTCTCCAGGCCCGCGCCTTTCGGCGGACTGATGTGTTATAAAAAAGTATGTCAAACAGGAGGTTAGATATGCCCAATAAAGCCAAACCGTTCTACTACGCTGCGGCGCCACTGATTGCAATCGGCGCTGCGTTCGCCGCAGTCGGCGCCTCTGGGCAAGCTGCTTTTGGCTACACTGCGGTCGGCTTTCTGGTGCCTGGTGTAGTGCTGCTCGTTACCGGATATCGCCAGCGGGCGTGAAGTGTGCGGTGGGCTCAAGCTGCAGGCCATTCAAGTACAAAGAAATTGGCGCAGGAACCGCAGACTACGAGGTGGTGGGCTCGAAAAACCTCTTGATTGATTTCTTGTTATTCGATTTGCATTACATTTGCTTTGAGGATTTCAAGCATCAGAATGTGGTTGACGCTATCGCGTTCAATCTGTTGGAGAACCAGTTAATCGAAGTCACTGTAGCCTCCATACTCGGAATAGGTGGTGTTATCAGGTGCGTGCGGGGCGAGGTAGGTGGTGTCACCAGCCAGCTTTGAGTTCTATGTGATTTGCAGCCTAAGCCTTTAGCGGCGCATGCACCACGGCATCCCGCCTATCAGAAATCCCCTAGAGAGAAATTGACCGCAAGGCTCGCAGAACGTTAACTGTACATTCGTACAGTATTTTCGGAAGTCGTGCGTCATGAGCTATTCAATCATAGGCCCAATCACTGAGGGTGGCCTGAAGCTGCCCCTGTGCCTGTTCCATGTACCGGCCGGGTTTCCGTCGCCAGCGGCCGATCACATCGAGGCGCACATCTCCCTGGACGAGGTGCTCAATATCCGGGCGCCCCACGTCTACCTGGTCTCCATCACTGGCGAGAGCATGCAGGGCGCCGGCATCTTCGACGGTGATCTCGCCGTGGTCGATCGCTCGCTCGAACCGGTGCACGGACACATTGTCGTGGCCCTGCTGAACAATGACCCGGTGTGCAAGCGCCTGTGCATTCGCGGCAAGGACGTGATCCTGCTGTCCGAGAACCCCAAATACCCACCGCGTTACGTGCTGGAAGGGGACGAGCTGTCGATCTGGGGCGTGATCATCGGTAGCGTGCGCAGCCATGTCTAACGCGCCGGTGTTCGCCCTGGTCGATTGCAACAGATCCGGACCCTTACTAACCGTTAGAATTGATTTTGTTATTGTAATTCAATGCTTTACTGTTTTTAACTATTTATAGATTTTTCGAGGCCTGTATTCTACTGAATCCAGCCAATGGCAAGGATCTGTATGGCACCACTCGAAATGCTGCTTCCTTCATCGGCAGCAGTCGCCTCAAACCGTTCGGTCGCAACGGGCGGCAAGCGGCCAAAAGTGGTCATCAAGGTACATGCGGTCTCTTGGATGGCGCTCCCGACCTGATAATTGTTCAGTTAGCAGGCTGTAGTCGATGGCGCGTCAATGTAGAGGCGGCTTACATGGGGCGGCTTTCGGAGCTACAAGAGCTTGCCTATGTAGACCTGGCCCCCGGAGATGTCCTCTACCTACCTAAGGCGTGGGTCGGTGGCGTCTGCTCGGCGGAGGACTTTTCGGTCTGCGCGATTTTGCGAGTCTTTCCCAAGACCCAGGCCGATTTGTTTCGGGCCCTGATCGAAGCCGTCACCGAACAAGATGCGGGTTTCCGTCGGACGGTATCCCAGGACCTGGGCCGGATGGCTCGCTCATATGCCGAGGCGCTGCAGGCGCTAGAGCTCTACGGTAAATCGGCTGAACTGTTGCGCAAGGCGTGGGAAAAACTGCGGCTCAGATTGGCCGATGAGCATCGCCCACTTCCTGGTGGGCATTTTGCGGCAGTGCGTGTTGCGGCCCAGTTCGATACCAACGATCAAGTCCGCCAGAGGTCAGGTATTTCGATGGCTGTCTCCCAGACTCCCACTGACGTTTACGTCTATGTGGCGGGTCTGGGCGGTATTTGTGCCCAGGAGTCGGAGCCCGGAGGGCTGCTGTTTCCGCCAGACGCTTTGGGGCTGGTGAGCGCCATAGCGAATAGCCAAGGGACATTCCGCATCAGTGACCTACCGGATGAGTATTCCGAACGGGCGCGTTTAGCGACGGTGCGGCGTTTGATTCAAGAGGGCGCCCTTGAGGTCGTGGTCTCTTCAAGCCGAGAGTATGGCGCTTCTGGAACCTGCCTATGACAGATTTAGGTGATCTATTGGGGCGGGTGGGGGTCGACGATTTCTTCTCTTCATATTTTGAACGCCGCCCGCTGCACGTTCGGCGAGCGATAAACCAACCTTGGCTTACAGAGACCGACGTGGACGGGCTAATCCGAGCGACCGCGCAGGTCGATTCACGCCGGCTGCGGGCAAATGTTAGAGGGCAGGTCCTCGTGCCTCCTTCTAACTGCGGCGCTTCGGATACATATGACTGGGCCATATCTTCCTATGCCAGCGGCGCGACTCTAGTGCTCAACTATGTGGAGGCTCTTGATTTGCGATACGCGAGCCTAGCATCCGCGCTGGGTGTATCGCTTCACGCCAAGGTGACGTTCACAGTGTTCATGACGCCGGCGGGTGCGCAGGGGTTTGCGCCGCATTTCGATACGCTGGACGTGTTCGTGATGCAGATGGCTGGACAAAAGGAGTGGCATCTTGGCGATTTCGCCGTTGAGCTTCCTACACTGCGTCAGGGTTACCTAGTGGCCGGTAACCCAGAGTCGCGATCGACAGTCCAGATGAAGTCCGGCGACATGCTCTACATTCCACGGGGCACAATCCACTGGGCCCATACGCAGGAGCAGCCTTCTCTTCATGTAACAGCCGACATTGACACGGCGACGATGGGTGACTTGCTCGATGCGGCTGTTGCTCATTCTGCCTTGCTGAACGACGAATCGGCTTTTTCGGTCCGCGCCGCTGAAAGGCTCGCGCAGAACAAGGGTGGTGTAATGGATCATGATTTAGCTGGGCTGTTGCGCTCTGTGCGCGACTTGCCGGAGCTCTGTCGTCTCGCCCGTGCCGATAAATGGTCGCGGCGTAGATAGCGAGACGACCGTAGCACTCAGGGGAACAGTCTCGCCTCGTAACGCGTGGTGGAAGGGCATCGTGCCTGTTTAGTTTTCGAGAGTGAGTTCATCGTCGCTGTGTTCGATATCCGTAAGATCAACGTATGCGTCCAGCCAAGTCACCTTCCGAACTCCAGCATTAAGGGCGATGGTGTCC
>OLII01000222.1_pt1 | contig 22905 bp, 19 predicted proteins | sample 1609481 | NCBI WGS metagenome assembly OLII01 (sample SAMN05416859, study PRJEB24817) | seawater metagenome | isolation source: Sea water | place: Canada:Atlantic | collected 2013-11 | reverse complement strand
TTTTGAGGCCTATCGGCCTACCTGAACAGGTGTAAACCTATTTCAGGACTAGACATCGCTGCAGGGCCACCCACTTTTTCGCAGGCAAAAAAAAGGGGCGGTATGACCCGCCCACATTTTTTTCCGTAGTCCCTGTATTCCCTATCATCATCCTGATGAATCGCATCCCGCGATGTCCTTGGCGCTCATCCTTGAGAACCTGTGTCAGTCCGTAGACACAGTTCAGATACTATCCCCTGCAGCCGGCAGAGCAACTGGTAAAAGCTCTCAAAAAAAGTCCGGAAGGTGACGCCACCTCACAATAAACTCTTTCAATATCAATTGGTTAGACAAAATACCACGTCAAAACCGACTGGAATTTACACCCGCTTGATATAAAGGCTTACGGATCTTGTAAGCGATAACCTACAAATCCAATAACAATACGCAACCGGGAAAGGTTGCCGCCGTGGTATCGGTGTTTCTGCGCGTGTCTGAGCGCTTGAGACAGCCACGAACAAAAACGCCTCGACTGGGTCGAGGCGCCTTTTCACAGCCGTCGCAGTTACTGGAACAGCGACTCGCTGGACAGACCGTTCTTCTCCAGGATCTCCCGCAGCCGCTTGAGGCCCTCCACCTGGATCTGACGTACCCGCTCCCGCGTAAGACCAATCTCCAGGCCGACATCCTCCAGGGTGCTGCTCTCATGCCCGCGCAGGCCAAAGCGGCGAATCACCACCTCACGCTGCTTGTCGGTCAGTTCGCTCAGCCACAGGTCGATGCTCTGGGACAGGTCGTCGTCCTGCAACAGCTCGCAGGGGTCGGTGGGACGATCGTCGGTGAGGGTATCGAGCAGGGTCTTGTCCGAGTCCGGGCCCAGTGAAACGTCCACCGAAGACACGCGCTCGTTCAGGCCGAGCATGCGCTTGACCTCGCCTACGGGTTTTTCCAGCAGGTTGGCGATCTCTTCCGGTGAGGGCTCGTGATCGAGTTTCTGGGTCAGCTCGCGTGCTGCACGCAGGTAGACGTTCAGTTCCTTGACCACATGGATCGGCAGGCGAATGGTGCGCGTCTGGTTCATGATGGCGCGTTCGATGGTCTGCCGGATCCACCAGGTGGCGTAGGTCGAGAAACGGAACCCACGCTCGGGGTCGAACTTCTCGACTGCGCGAATCAGGCCCAGGTTGCCCTCTTCGATCAGGTCGAGCAGCGATAGACCGCGGTTGACGTAGCGGCGCGCAATCTTCACCACCAGGCGCAGGTTGCTTTCGATCATGCGTTTGCGCCCGGCAGGGTCGCCACTTTGCGACAGACGCGCAAAATGAACTTCTTCTTCCGGGGAAAGCAGGGGCGAAAAGCCGATTTCGTTGAGGTAGAGCTGAGTTGCATCAAGTGCTCGAGTGTAATCGATGTACTTGTGCTGTTTGAGCGGTGAGCCTTGTTTGGCCCGGGTCCGAACCGGAGATACAGCAGGTTCGTCTGACACCACATCCGTTTCCAAAACGATGCCGGTTTCCATAAGGAGCACCTCATCGTCGATGTCAAACTCCGGCACTTCTTTACTGAGAGCCATTGTTATAGTCCTTTGCTGAGTTCGAACTCAGACTCAAGCGGCGCCTTTATCCTTGGCAACGCTGAGCCTGTCCCCACTACGCGAAGGAACAGGCCGGGTACATGCTTATCAACGACGTGGCAGGAATTGCAACGGATCTACAGGTTTGCCCTGGCGGCGAATCTCGAAGTGAAGCTTCACCCGGTCGGTGCCCGTGGACCCCATTTCGGCAATTGTCTGCCCAACCTTGACCTGCTGTCCCTCCCGAACCAACAGCCTGCGGTTGTGACCGTAGGCACTGACGTAGGTATCGCTGTGCTTGATGATTACCAGTTCGCCGTAGCCCCGCAAGCCACTTCCGGCGTACACAACGGAACCATCCGACGCAGCAAAAACAGGCTGTCCCAAATCACCGGCGATATCAATGCCTTTATTCAAACTACCGTTTGAAGCGAATTTTCCAATCAGCACACCGTTGGCCGGCCATGCCCAGCCACCGGCCGAACGCTCCGAAGCCGGCACCTGGACAGGGGTGGTGGCGACGACGGGCGGCGCGCTGGTACCGCCTGAAGACGTGGTTTTTGCCGGTGCCGGGGTACCTGCCGGACGACGGGTGACCGTGGTCTTGCTGGAGGGCGAGGTGGAGGTGACGACCCGCGAGCCGCTGCTGGTAGCCGTGCCGGAGCCGAAGCGGATCGCCTGGCCGGGCCGGATGGTATAGGGCGCCGGGATACCGTTGCGCGCAGCGAGCTCCTTGTAGTCCCAGCCGTAGCGAAAGGCAATCGAGAACAGCGTATCGCCCGGGCGAACCACGTACTGCCCTGTAGTGACCACCGGGCGCTTGGGCGCGGCGCTGTTGCGGTCGACCACCCGCACGCTGCTCGAAGATGAACTGGAACACCCTGAAACCAGGGTTCCCAAGGCGAGTGCAATCACCAGAAGCTTTAAGCTCGATAGACCCATGCGCTGCCGAATGACTGTGTGACTCACCCGCCGCTCCCTTATGTGGTGACCGATGTAGGAATGCAATATTGTTGCAATTATAACCGAGCGCACAGGCAATGCAGATCAACTGCTTGCCAGGTTGTGCGATCGTTCAAGAAACCGCACGCCCCATAGACCCGGCAATGCACCGGGAATTCGACGCCCGCGAAAAAAATCGACTCAGCTCAATGTGCCATTGAGCAACGGCACGAAGCGTACGTCGCACAGTTTGCGCCGCGAGAAGCCCTGTTCTTCGCGCACGATCAACAGCAATTGCTGTGTCTCGCCACTGGCGCCCACCGGTATCACCATGCGCCCGCCCGGTGCCAGCTGGTCGAGCAAGGCCTGGGGCACTTCGGGTGCGCCGGCGGTGACGATGATGCCATTGTAGGGGGCCAGTGCCGGCCACCCCTCGAAACCGTCGCCCCAGCGGAACACCTGGTTGCGCAGGTTCAACTCGACCAGCCGTTCCTTGGCGCGGTCCTGCAGGGGCTTGATGCGCTCTACCGAGAACACCCGCTCCACCAGCCTGGACAGCACTGCGGTCTGGTAGCCAGACCCGGTGCCGATCTCCAGCACCTTGTCCAGCGGACCGTCCTCCAGCAGCACCTCGCTCATGTACGCGACCATGAACGGCTGCGAGATGGTCTGGTTGTTGCCGATGGGCAGCGCGGTATCTTCATACGCACGGTGCGACAGCGCCTCGTCGACGAACATGTGCCGCGGGATGTTGCGCAAGGCCTCGAGCACTCGCTGGTCCTTGATGCCTTCCTCGATCAAACGCTGGATCAGCCGTTCACGGGTTCGCTGCGAAGTAAAACCGATACCATGGCGCATCAGATCCTCCGGCTCTCGCATCAGAGCAGCCCCTCCAGCCAACCCTCGAGACGGTCGAAGGCATCGTTGAAGGTGCGGTCAAGCTGTAGCGGGGTGATCGAGACATAGCCCTGCATCACCGCGTGAAAATCGGTACCCGGGCCGCCATCCTCGGCGTCGCCGGCCACCGCGATCCAGTAGCCTTCCTTGCCGCGCGGGTTGACCACCTTGGTCGGCGCCGCCGCACGTGCACGATGCCCCAGGCGTGTCAGCTGGATGCCACGGATGTGCTCCAGCGGCAGGTTGGGAATGTTCACATTGAGTACGGTGCGCGGTGGCAGCTCAAGGCTTGCATGCGCCTCGACCAGCTTGCGCGCGAAATAGGCGGCAGTGGGCAGGTTGTCCGGCAGGCGCGAGAGCAACGAGAAGGCAAACGAGGTGCCCCCCAGGAATCGACCTTCCAGCGCCGCGGCGACCGTGCCCGAATACAGCACGTCATCGCCCAGGTTGGCGCCCAGGTTGATACCCGAGACGACCATGTCCGGCGGATGCTCCAGCAGCCCGTTCAGGCCCAGGTGCACGCAATCGGTCGGTGTACCGTTGAGGCTGATGTAGCCGTTGGCCAGGGTCTGCGGATGCAGCGGGCGGTCGAGCGTCAGCGAACTGCTGGCGCCGCTCTTGTCCTGGTCCGGGGCAATCACCACGCACTCGGCATAATCCGCCAGCGCAGCATGCAGCGCGGCGAGACCGGGTGCGGTGACCCCGTCGTCGTTCGAAATCAGAATACGCATGGGCTGTCCGTCTGCCCTGCCGGCACCAGATCGACGAGTTCGCGCACCACCACGGTGGCGAAGCATCCGGCCGGAAGGACGAATTCCAGTTGCAGGATATCAGGCTCGGGATAATGCCACGTCAAGCCGCCAATGGGCAGCCGCAGAATGCGCCGTTCCTGTTTGAGGTTGGCATTGCCCAGCCATTGGCACAGGGCTGCCTCCTGTTCGGCCACGCGTTGCTCGATCGCACCGCCTGCCCCACTGGTGGCCGGCAGGCCCTCGCCCCACAGCGGCCCGGTAGGGTGCAGGTCGAGTATTGCCAGGCGCGGATCGCTGCACTCGGCCTCGCCCGCCGCGAAAAAGCTGCGGCTGTCGGTGAACGCCAGCAGGTCGCCGACCTGAGCCTGTTGCCAGCTGCCATCGGCAACCCGCTCGGCCAGCACCCGGTTGAACAGGTAGCTGCGTGCGCTGGACAGCAGCCGCGAGCGCACATTGCGCTGCTCGGGCAGGGCCTTGCGCTCGGCCCACTGGCGCGCATCGTGCACGTTGCCGCCCGCAAAGCCAAATCGCTGGCTGCCGAAGTAGTTGGGCACGCCTTGTATGCGCAATTGCTCGAGGCGTGCGTCCAGGGCCTGGTGATCGGCGCTGAGCGCTGTGAGGCGCAGGGTGAAGCCGTTGGCCGAGTGCGCGCCACGCTGGAGTTTGCGCGAGTGGCGGGTGTGTCTGAGGATGCTCAGGGTTTCGTTTTCAGCCGCGCTCAGGTCAGGGTCGGCCTTGCCCGGCAGGTGCAGGCTGAACCATTGGCGAGTCAGCGCCTGACGGTCCTTGAGGCCGGCATAGCTCACGGTGCGCAGCGGTACGCCGGCGGCGCGGGCCAGGCGGCGGGCGGCCTCCTCGGTGTTGAGGTCGCGTTTCTCGACCCACAGCCACAAGTGCTCGCCTTCACCCGACAGGGGAATGTCGAGCACTTCATCGACCTGGAAATCTTCGGCCGTGGCCTTGAGGATGGCGCTGCCCAGCGCCGGCCCGGCTGCCTGCGGGCCGAGCAGTTCGAGTTCGGTCATGCGCGCAGCAACAACGCGACGGCGTGAACGGCGATGCCTTCTTCACGGCCGGTGAAGCCGAGCTTCTCTTCGGTGGTGGCCTTGACGTTGACCTGGTCGAGCTCGACCTGCAGGTCCTGGGCGATCAGGGTACGCATGGTTTCGATGTGCGCGGCCATCCGGGGTGCCTGGGCCACGATGGTGGCGTCGACGTTGCCCACCTTCCAGCCCTTGGCATGGATGATCGACAGGATGTGGCGCAGCAGCACGCGGCTGTCGGCGCCCTTGAACTGCGGGTCGGTATCGGGGAAATGCTTGCCGATGTCACCCAGCGCGGCGGCGCCCAGCAGTGCATCGCTCAGCGCGTGCAGCAGCACATCGCCGTCGGAATGGGCCAGCAGGCCGAACTTGTGCGCAATGCGCACCCCACCCAAGGTGATGAAATCGCCTTCCGCGAAGCGGTGCACATCGTAGCCGTGGCCAATACGCATAAAAAAACGCCCTGATTGAGTCAGGGCGTGATTCTACCTGCTTTGCCGGGGGTTTGGCTTATTTGTAGGACTAGCCCTACGCCCGCCCCAGTGCCGCCGCATGATGGCGCAGGTGGTCATCGATGAAGCTGGCGATGAAGTAGTAGCTGTGGTCGTAGCCAGGCTGCAGGCGCAACGTCAGCGGGTAGCCAGCCGCCTGCGCGGCCTGGGCCAGCACTTCGGGCTTGAGCTGGGTTTGCAGGAAGTCGTCGCGATCGCCCTGGTCGACCAGCAGCGGCAGCGTTTCCTGCGCCTGCGCGATCAGCACGCTGGCATCCCATTCGCGCCAGCGCGAACGCTCCTCGCCCAGGTAGCGACCGAACGCCTTCTGGCCCCACGGGCAGTCCATCGGGTTGCCGATGGGCGAGAACGCCGACACCGACACATAGCGCCCGGGGTTGCGCAAGGCGCACACCAGCGCGCCGTGCCCACCCATGGAGTGACCGCTGATGCTGCGCGCAGCGGAGGCCGGGAAATGCGCCTCCACCAGTGCCGGCAGCTCATCCACCACGTAGTCGTGCATGCGGTAGTGCTCGGCCCACGGCTGTTCGGTGGCATTGAGGTAGAACCCCGCGCCCAGGCCGAAGTCCCAGGCGCCGTCCGGGTCGTCCGGTACCTGTGGCCCGCGCGGGCTGGTGTCCGGCGCCACGATGATCAGGCCGAGCTCGGCGGCAAGCTTGTGCGCGCCGGCCTTCTGCATGAAGTTCTCGTCGGTGCAGGTCAGCCCGCTCAGCCAGTACAGCACCGGCAGCTTGCCGCCCTGCTCCGCCTGCGGCGGCAGGTAAACGGCAAACACCATGTCGCACCCCAGCACGCTGGAGCGGTGCCGGTAGCGCTTGTGCCAGCCGCCGAAGCTCTTCTGGCAGGAGATGTTTTCCAGGCTCATGGCAGACCTCAGAAGTGGATGACGCTGCGGATGCTCTTGCCTTCATGCATCAGGTCGAAGGCCTTGTTGATGTCTTCCAGGCCCATGGTGTGGGTAATGAAGGTGTCCAGCGGGATCTCGCCCTGCTCGGCCATGTCCACATAGCTTGGCAGCTCGGTGCGACCACGCACGCCACCGAATGCCGAGCCGCGCCAGACGCGGCCGGTGACCAGCTGGAACGGACGCGTTGCGATCTCCTGGCCGGCACCGGCGACGCCGATGATCACCGACTCGCCCCAGCCCTTGTGGCAGCACTCCAGGGCCGCACGCATCAGTTGCACGTTGCCGATGCACTCGAACGAGAAGTCCACGCCGCCATCGGTCAGGTCCACGATCACTTCCTGGATCGGGCGATCGTAGTCCTTGGGGTTGATGCAGTCGGTGGCACCCAGCTGGCGTGCGATCTCGAACTTGGCCGGGTTGATGTCGATGGCGATGATGCGGCTGGCCTTGGCCTTGACCGCACCGATCACGGCCGACAGGCCGATGCCGCCAAGGCCGAAGATGGCCACGATGTCACCCGGCTTGACCTTGGCGGTATTGAGTACCGCACCGATGCCGGTGGTCACGCCGCAACCAAGCAGGCACACCTTCTCCAGCGGGGCCTCTTTCTGGATCTTGGCCACGGAAATTTCCGGCAGCACGGTGTATTCGGAGAAGGTCGAGGTGCCCATGTAGTGGAACAGCGGCTGACCCTTGTAGGCAAAACGGGTGGTGCCGTCGGGCATCAGGCCCTTGCCCTGGGTCGCGCGGATGGCCTGGCACAGGTTGGTCTTGCCCGACTTGCAGAACTTGCACTGGCGACATTCCGGGGTGTAGAGCGGGATCACGTGATCGCCCACCGCCACCGAGGTCACGCCCTCACCGATGGCCTCGACGATGGCGCCGCCTTCATGGCCCAGGATGGACGGGAAGATGCCTTCCGGGTCGGCGCCCGACAGCGTGTAGGCGTCGGTGTGGCAGACGCCGCTGGCGACCACGCGCAACAGCACTTCGCCGGCCTTGGGCATGGCCACGTCGACTTCGACGATCTCCAGCGGTTTCTTGGCTTCGAAGGCAACGGCAGCACGGGACTTGATCATCAAGGTTCTCCACAAAGGTTTCAGTTCAGGCGTGAAGTGTAATTCATCGTCTTTTGATTAATAATCGAGTCAAACACAAAACATTATTGCCATGCAGGGATAATCGATGAGCAGCCGCTGGGAAGGGATCGACGAATTCGTCGCGGTGGCCGAATCGGGCCAGTTCACCGCAGCAGCCGAGCGCCTGGGGGTATCGTCGTCGCACGTGAGCCGTGCGGTGGCGCGCCTGGAAGATCGCCTGCAGACGCGCCTTTTGTACCGCAGCACGCGCAAGGTGACCTTGAGCGAGGCCGGGCAGACCTTTCTTCAGCACTGCCAGCGCCTGCAGGATGGCCGCGAAGAGGCCCTGCGCGCCATAGGCGACCTGACCAGCGAGCCCAAGGGGCTGCTGCGCATGACCTGTGCGGTGGCCTATGGCGAGCGCTTCATCGTGCCGCTGGTCACCCGCTTCATGGCGCAGTACCCGCAGTTGCGGGTGGACATCGAGCTGACCAACCGCACCCTCGACCTGCTGCACGAAGGCATGGACATGGCGATTCGCCTGGGTCGGTTGCAGGAGTCACGCCTGGTGGCGGCACGCCTGGCCCCACGGCGCATGTACCTGTGCGCCTCGCCGGCGTACCTGGAGCGCTATGGGCGGCCCCACAGCGTGTCGGAGCTGGCGCGGCACAACTGCCTGATCGGCAGCACGGATATCTGGGCCTTGCAGCAGGAGGGCCGGGAAATCAGTCAGCGGGTGCAGGGCAACTGGCGCTGCAACAGCGGGCAGGCGGTGCTGAATGCGGCGCTGCAGGGGATGGGGCTGTGTCAGTTGCCGGACTACTACGTGCTGGAGCATCTGGGCAGTGGCGCGCTGGTGTCGCTGCTTGAAGCGCATCAGCCGCCGAATACGGCGGTGTGGGCGTTGTACCCGCAACAGCGGCACCTGTCGCCGAAGGTACGCAAGCTGGTGGATTATCTACGGGAGAAGTTGGGACAGCTGCCTGAGTACCGCAGCGTGTAGAAAACGTCGCGGGCTCCCACAGGCAGTTCACCAGCCCTTGAACGTACTGCAGTCCCTTGTGCAAGGCTGGCTTGCCAGAGAATGGGCCACCGTGGTCAATTGCCGCGATTGGCCCAGCGCTGCCTCAGCCACTCCAGGTCTTCCGGTCGCGTCACCTTGATATTGTCGTTGCGCCCTTCGACCAGGCGTGGTGCCTGCCCCGACCATTCGATGGCCGACGCCTCGTCGGTGATCGCCACGTCCGCCACCAGGCTGTCTGCCAGCGCACGGTGCAATGCCCCCAGGCGGAACATCTGCGGGGTGTACGCCTGCCACACCGTGCTGCGGTCGATAGTGGCGCTTACCCGCCCGTTGGCATCGGCACGCTTGAGCGTGTCGCGCGCCGGCACCGCCAGCAGCCCGCCCACCGGGTCATTCGCCAGCTCGCCCAGCAGGCGGTCGAGATCGTCGCGCGCCAGGTTCGGCCGCGCCGCATCGTGCACCAGCACCCAGTCGTTGTCGGCCGCGCCCTGGGCATGCAGCAGCAGCAAGGCGTTGAGCACCGAATCGGCACGCTCGCGCCCACCTGCCGCACGCTGGATGCGCGTATCGCTGGCGCAGGCCAGGCCCGGCCAGTAAGGGTCGTCGGCAGCAATGCTGACCACCACGCCCTTGAGGCATGGATGGTCGAGAAAACAGTCGAGGCTATGCTCGAGAATCGTCCGCCCGCCCAGTTGCAGGTACTGCTTGGGACGGTCGGCAGCCATGCGGGCACCAACACCCGCGGCAGGAATCACTGCCCAGAAGGCAGGCAGGGACGCCGTCATTGGGCCAACTGGTAGAGGGTTTCACCCTCCTTGACCATACCCAGCTCATGACGAGCGCGTTCTTCGACGGTTTCCATACCTTTCTTCAGCTCCAGCACTTCGGCATCAAGCACGCGGTTACGCTCCAGCAGACGCTCGTTTTCAGCGTGCTGGTCGGCGATCTGCTGCTTGAGGTCGGCAACCTGGGCCAGGCTGCCGTTGCCCACCCACAGACGGTACTGCAGGCCACCCAGCAACAGGAGCAAGACGAGGAACAACCAATAGGGACTACGCATCAGGGTATCCACTGGAAAAAGGCCGCCCGTGCACAAGGGGCTGATGGCACGAAGCCTGACCGAAGCCAGGCTTTGTGGGGAAAGCACTTGCTGCACAGGGTTGCTGAAAGATTAGCTGCGTCTTTCAGCCTCACACTGCGGCCTTTTTACCATCTCTGGCTTAGCCGCGAAACTCGCCGCGACCACGGTACACAGCCTTGCTGCCCAGTTGCTCTTCGATACGCAGCAATTGGTTGTACTTGGAGACGCGGTCGGAGCGGCACAGCGAACCGGTCTTGATCTGGCCGGCAGCGGTACCCACGGCCAGGTCGGCAATGGTCGAATCTTCGGTTTCGCCCGAACGGTGCGAGATCACCGCGGTGTAACCGGCGGCCTTGGCCATCTGGATGGCTTCCAGGGTTTCGGTCAGGGTGCCGATCTGGTTGAACTTGATCAGGATCGAGTTGGCGATCTTCTTGTCGATGCCTTCCTTCAGGATCTTGGTGTTGGTCACGAACAGGTCGTCACCGACCAGTTGCACCTTGTCGCCGATCTTGTCGGTCAGGATCTTCCAGCCAGCCCAGTCGGACTCGTCCAGGCCGTCTTCGATCGAGATGATCGGGAAACGCTCGGTCAGGCCCTTGAGGTAGTCGGCAAAACCGGCTGCGTCGAACGACTTGCCTTCACCGGACAGGTTGTACTTGCCGTCCTCGTAGAACTCGCTGGCCGCACAGTCCAGCGCCAGGGTCACGTCGGTGCCCAGGGTGTAGCCGGCGTTGGCGATGGCTTCGGCGATGGCCGACAGCGCGTCTTCGTTGGAAGCCAGGTTAGGTGCGAAACCACCCTCGTCACCCACGGCGGTGTTCAGGCCACGGGCCTTCAGTACTGCCTTGAGGTGGTGGAAGATCTCGGTGCCCATGCGCAGCGCGTCGGAGAAGGTCTTGGCGCCGACCGGCTGCACCATGAACTCCTGGATGTCGACGTTGTTGTCGGCGTGCTCGCCGCCGTTGATGATGTTCATCATCGGGACCGGCATCGAGTACTGGCCAGGGGTGCCATTGAGGTTTGCGATGTGCGCGTACAGCGGCAGGTCCTGGTCCTGTGCAGCGGCCTTGGCGGCAGCCAGGGACACGGCGAGGATGGCGTTGGCGCCCAGGTTGCCTTTGTTTTCAGTACCGTCGAGCTTGATCATCGCCAGATCGAGCGCTTTCTGCTCGACCGGGTCCTTGCCCAGCAGCAGGTCGCGGATCGGGCCGTTGATGTTGGCGACGGCCTTCAGTACGCCCTTGCCCATGTAACGGCTCTTGTCGCCATCACGCAGCTCCAGCGCTTCGCGCGAGCCAGTGGAAGCACCCGACGGCGCACAGGCGCTGCCGATGATGCCGTTGTCGAGCAGTACGTCCGCTTCGACGGTAGGGTTACCGCGCGAATCGAGAACTTCACGACCTTTGATGTCGACGATTTTTGCCATTGTTGTAAGCACTCCAGAATTGACGAAAACAACGCAGCTGAGAAAAAAACCGGGTCCGTCACAGGCGGTCGGCGCACGGGCAGGCCTGACGAGGACAAGCCCCTGACCCGGGGGTCAGGGGATGAACGGGCGGTACTTTACCGGAGAATCGAGGTTTACGCGGTTTCTACCGTCGGAAAACTCTTGACCAGTTCGTCCAGTTGCTTGAGCTGGGCCAGGAATGGCTCCAGTTTGTCCAGGCGCAGGGCGCACGGGCCGTCGCACTTGGCATTGTCAGGGTCCGGGTGGGCCTCGAGGAACAGGCCCGCCAGCCCCTGACTGAGGCCGGCCTTGGCCAGGTCGGTGACCTGGGCACGGCGGCCACCTGCGGAATCGGCGCGACCACCCGGCATCTGCAGGGCATGGGTCACGTCGAAGAACACCGGGTACTCGAACTGCTTCATGATGCCGAAGCCGAGCATGTCCACCACCAGGTTGTTGTAGCCGAAGCTCGAACCACGCTCGCAGAGGATCAGTTGGTCGTTGCCGGCCTCTTCGCACTTGCTCAGGATGTGCTTCATCTCCTGGGGTGCGAGGAACTGCGCCTTCTTGATGTTGATCACCGCGCCGGTTTTGGCCATCGCGACAACAAGGTCAGTCTGGCGCGACAGGAAGGCCGGCAGCTGGATGATGTCGCACACGTCGGCCACGGCCTGCGCCTGGTGCGGCTCGTGCACGTCGGTGATCACCGGCACGTTGAAGGTGCGCTTGATCTCTTCGAAGATCTTCATCCCCTCTTCCAGGCCAGGGCCGCGGTAGGAGTTGATCGACGAACGGTTGGCCTTGTCGAAGCTGGCCTTGAACACGTAGGGGATACCGAGCTTCTCGGTAACCCGCACGTACTCTTCGCAGACCTTCAGGGCCAGGTCACGGGATTCCAGCACGTTCATGCCGCCGAACAGGACGAACGGCTTGTCGTTGGCGATCTCGATGTTACCGACGCGAATGATCTTCTGGGTCATGGATCAGGCCTTGTTCTTTTGAGCCAATGCAGCTTTGACGAAGCCGCTGAACAGCGGGTGGCCGTCACGCGGGGTAGAGGTGAACTCCGGGTGGAACTGGCAGGCCACGAACCACGGATGGTCCTTGGACTCGACCACTTCGACCAGTGCGCCGTCGCCGGAACGACCCGAGACCACCAGGCCCGCCTCGATCAGTTGCGGCAGCAGGTTGTTGTTGACCTCGTAGCGGTGACGGTGACGCTCGACGATCACGTCCTTGGCGTAGCAGTCGTGCACCTTGGAGCCGCTTTGCAGCTGGCACTCCTGGGCGCCCAAACGCATGGTGCCGCCAAGGTCCGAGGCTTCGGTACGGGTCTCGACCGCGCCGGTGGCATCTTCCCACTCGGTGATCAGGCCCACCACAGGGTGACCGCTGGCGCGATCGAACTCGGTGGAGTTGGCGTCCTTCCAGCCCATCACGTTGCGGGCGAATTCGATGACCGCCACCTGCATGCCCAGGCAGATACCCAGGTAAGGCACCTTGTTCTCGCGAGCGTATTGAACGGCAGTGATCTTGCCTTCCACGCCGCGCAGGCCGAAACCGCCCGGTACCAGGATGGCGTCCACGCCTTCGAGCAGGCCGGTGCCCTGGTTCTCGATGTCTTCGGAGTCGATGTAGCGCAGGTTGACCTTGGTGCGGTTGCTGATGCCGGCATGGCTCATCGCTTCGATCAGCGACTTGTAGGCATCGAGCAGCTCCATGTACTTGCCGACCATGGCGATGGTGACTTCGTGCTCGGGGTTGAGCTTGGCATCGACCACCGCGTCCCACTCGGACAGGTCGGCGCTGCCGCACTGCAGGCCGAAACGCTCGACGACGAAGTCGTCCAGGCCCTGGGAGTGCAGGATGCCCGGGATCTTGTAGATGGTGTCGGCGTCTTCCAGCGCGATCACCGCACGTTCTTCAACGTTGGTGAACTGCGCGATCTTGCGGCGCGACGAGCTGTCGATCGGGTGATCGGAACGGCACACCAGCACGTCCGGCTGCAGGCCGATGGAGCGCAGTTCCTTGACCGAGTGCTGGGTAGGCTTGGTCTTGGTCTCGCCGGCGGTGGCGATGTACGGCACCAGGGTCAGGTGCATCAGCATCGCGCGCTTGGCGCCCACTTCGAAGCGCAGCTGGCGGATGGCCTCGAGGAACGGTTGCGACTCGATGTCACCCACGGTACCGCCGATCTCGACCATGGCCACGTCGGCATCGCCGGCGCCCTTGATGATGCGGCGCTTGATTTCGTCGGTGATGTGCGGGATCACCTGGATGGTGGCACCCAGGTAGTCACCACGGCGCTCCTTGCGCAGCACGTGCTCGTACACGCGGCCGGTGGTGAAGTTGTTGTTCTGGGTCATGGTCGTGCGGATGAACCGCTCGTAGTGGCCCAGGTCCAGGTCGGTCTCAGCGCCGTCGTGGGTGACGAACACTTCACCGTGCTGGAACGGGCTCATGGTGCCCGGGTCGACGTTGATGTACGGGTCCAGCTTGAGCATGGTGACCTTGAGCCCCCGCGCCTCCAGGATGGCCGCCAATGAAGCCGAGGCAATGCCTTTCCCCAATGAAGAAACAACACCGCCCGTGACGAATATGTAGCGCGTCATGAAAAACCCTAGAAGTCTGCGTTAAAGCGGTCAGTGCCGCCGGGGAAAGCGAAGGAAGGCCGAAGCCCCCGATCACCTGCGTCAATCACAGTGCATCTTAAAAAACTGCCGCGCCTGGTCAGACCGGGGGTTGAAAACCCGGTAAGGAGCTCGCTAAACATTTTTAGAATCGCCCAGCAAAAAACTGCTTGGTAATCGGCAACTGCCGTGATTCAGATGAAGTCACAGAAGTTGTATCAAGAAGGGAGCGTAGTCTACCGGAATGTCCCTTTCATCTCAAACCTTGCGCGCTTGTCGGTACGCACCAGTACAGTTGCCCGTCGGCAAGCCCCAGCCCCGGCAGGTTGGCCACCGCCAGCAACTGCCCGTCGCGGTACAGCAGCGGCACGCGCTGGCGGGCGAACAAGGGTAGCTGGCGCTCGTTGAGCAACCGCTTGAGGTCGCGATGGCCTCTGCCCTCGATCGCCATCCTCTCGCCGCCCTGGCGATAGCGCACCTGCAGCGGGCCCTGCGGCAACCTGCCGCTTAGTGTCAACTGGCCATTACCGGGCAGTGCAAGCGGCTGGCGCGGGTCGAGCCAGGGGCCCGGCTGCGCCGGCGGCTTGAGCCAGTGCGCACCCAGCCAGTAGATGCGCAGGCCACTGCGGTGCAGCTCGCCATCGGCCAGGCGCCATACAGGACGCCCTTCGCCGCCGGCATCGCGCACGTCTTCCCAACCCGACCAGTGGCGAGTGTCCGGCAGGCGCGTGCGCGCCGCCAGCCAGTACTGCAGGGCGTTGCGCTGGCGTGCCGGGGACAGTTGGCGCAGCACCTCCAGATCCAGCGACGGGCAGCCCAACCAGGCGAAGGCATCAGGGGTCGAGGCTTGTGCGAGGTCCTGCTGCGCCACTTCATCGAGCAGGCCCTGCGCCTCGGCCAGGTGCGCGGCGCTGCGCGCCAGGCTGCGCGACGCCTGGGGCCAGCGTCGGGTCAGCGCCGGCAGCACCTGGTGGCGCAGGTAGTTGCGCGAGAACTGGGTGTCATCGTTGCTGGGGTCTTCTATCCAGTGCAGGCCATGCGCGGTGGCGTAGGCCAGCAGTTCATCACGCGGGGTATCCAGCAAGGGTCGCAGCAGGCTGCCCTGCCCCAGCGCCCGCTGCACCGGCATTCCCGACAGGCCACGCAGGCCGGCCCCGCGCAACAGCCGAAACAGCAGCGTCTCGGCCTGGTCGTCGCGGTGCTGGCCGGTCAGCAGCAGTTCGCCCGGGCGCAGGGCCCGGGCGAAGGCTGCATAGCGCGCGTCCCGGGCGCCCTGCTCCAGGCTGGCGCCTGGGGCGACGTGCACATGGATGATGTCCAGCGGTACGCCCAGGCTGTCGCACAGGCGCTGGCAGTGGGCCGGCCACGCATCGGCAGCGGCTTGCAGACCGTGGTGGACATGGAGGGCACGAAGGGGCGCAGCCGGCTGTTGGGCCAGCAGGTGCAGCAGCACGGTGGAGTCGAGGCCGCCAGAGAGGGCGACGCACCAGCCGGTAGCTTGGTGCCAGGGGGACAGGGTGTTGCGCAGGTCGATCATCGGTGGCCCTTCGCCGGCAAAGCCGGCTCCTACAGAAGCGAAAGGGCCACCGATGAGTTCAGATCAGAGCCCGTAGCTCATCAGGCGATCATAACGGCGCTTGAGCAGCGCGTCGTTGTCGAACGCCTTGAGCATGTCCAACTGCTCGATCAGCGAAGCGCGGATGTTGGCCGAGGCTGCCGCCGGGTCACGGTGTGCGCCGCCCAGTGGTTCGCCGATCACCTTGTCGACGATACCCAGGCCCTTGAGGCGCTCGGCCGTGATGCCCATCGCTTCGGCTGCGTCAGCAGCCTTCTCGGCAGTCTTCCACAGGATCGAGGCGCAGCCTTCCGGCGAAATCACCGCGTAGGTGGAGTACTGCAGCATGTTCAGCTGGTCGCAAACGCCGATGGCCAGTGCACCGCCCGAACCGCCTTCGCCGATCACGGTGGCGATGATCGGCGTTTTCAGGCGAGCCATCACGCGCAGGTTCCAGGCAATCGCTTCGCTCTGGTTGCGCTCTTCGGCGTCGATGCCGGGGTAGGCGCCCGGGGTGTCGATGAAGGTCAGGATCGGCATCTTGAAGCGTTCGGCCATTTCCATCAGGCGGCACGCCTTGCGGTAGCCTTCAGGGCGTGGCATGCCGAAGTTGCGGCGCACCTTCTCGCGCACTTCACGGCCTTTCTGATGACCGATCACCATCACCGGCTGGTCGTCCAGGCGGGCGATGCCGCCAACGATCGCGGCGTCGTCGGAGAAGTGGCGGTCGCCATGCAGCTCGTCGAACTCGGTGAAGATGTGGTCGATGTAGTCCAGGGTGTACGGACGACGCGGGTGACGCGCCAGGCGCGCGATCTGCCAGCTGGTCAGGTTGCCGAAAATGCTCTCGGTCAGCGTGCTGCTCTTGTCTTGCAGACGGGCGATTTCATCGCCGATGTTCAGCGAGTTGTCATTGCCGACCAGGCGCAGCTCTTCGATCTTGGCTTGCAGGTCAGCAATCGGCTGTTCGAAATCCAGAAAATTCGGGTTCATAGGCATCCGTCTTGGGTCGACGGCCAGGCGGCCGGCCGGTTGATCCGTTTGGCGCCCTACCTTAAGGGATCAGGCGCATTCAGGTCGAGATTAAAAATTCATCAATTCATCGATATTGCAGGAAGACGTTCTCACGCCCGAACTGGTCACGCAGGGCCTGAATCAGTCCGTCCGCGGGGTCGATGCGCCAACCTTCGCCAAACTGCAGCAGGGCGCGCGCATCGTTGCCGGTGTATTCCATGCTGATCGGGCACGCGCCGCGATGGCGCTTGAACAGCTCGCCCAGCCACGCCAGGCGGTCGCCCTTGAGGGCGTCGGCATGGATCTTCAGGCGCAGGCTTTCGGCCAGGTTGGTACGTGCATCTTCCATGCTCATCACGCGCTTGACCCGCAGGCGCAGGCCACCGGAGAAGTCGTCATTGCTGACCTCCCCTTCGACCACCACCATCGCGTCGGTCTGCAGCAACGGCTGCGCGGCCATGAACGCATCGGCAAACAGCGACGCCTCGATGCGCCCGGAGCGGTCGTCGAGGGTCACGAAGCCCATCTTGTCGCCCTTCTTGTTCTTCATCACGCGCAGCGCAATGATCATGCCGGCCACGGTCTGGGTATCGCGGGCCGGCTTGAGGTCGATGATGCGCTGACGGGCGAAACGGCGGATCTCGCCTTCGTACTCGTCGATCGGGTGGCCGGTCAGGTACAGGCCCAGGGTGTCCTTCTCGCCGCGCAGGCGTTCCTTGAGGGTCAGCTCGCGGGCGTTGCGGTGGTTGGCATAGACGTCGGCGTCGGCCTCCACGAACAATCCGCCGAACAGGTCCGAGTGCCCGCTGTCGTGGGTGCGTGCGGTCTGTTCGGCCGACTTGATCGCCTCTTCCATCGCCCCGAGCAGCACCGCGCGGTTACGGTCGATGTTGGCCTGGTAGGCCTTGATCTCGTCGTGGAAGAACGGCCCCAGGCGATCCAGTGCACCGCTGCGGATCAATGCATCGAGGGTGCGCTTGTTGATGCGCTTGAGGTCGACCCGCTCGCAGAAGTCGAACAGGTCCTTGAACGGCCCGCTGCTGCGCGCCTCGACGATCGCGTCGACAGGGCCCTCGCCCACGCCCTTGATCGCGCCCAGGCCATACACGATGCGGCCGTCGTCGTTGACCGTGAACTTGAAGTCGGAGGTGTTCACATCCGGTGCATCGAGGCGCAGCTTCATGCTGCGCACTTCCTCGATCAGGGTCACCACCTTGTCGGTGTTGTGCATATCCGCCGACAGTACCGCAGCCATGAACGCGGCCGGGTGATGGGTCTTGAGCCAGGCGGTCTGGTACGACACCAGGCCGTAGGCGGCGGAGTGGGACTTGTTGAAACCGTAACCGGCGAACTTTTCCACCAGGTCGAAGATGTTGCCCGCCAGGTCCGGGTCGATGTTGTTGGTGGCGCAGCCTTCGATGAAACCGCCACGCTGCTTGGCCATTTCCTCGGGCTTCTTCTTGCCCATCGCCCGGCGCAGCATGTCCGCACCGCCAAGGGTGTAGCCGGCCATCACCTGGGCGATCTGCATCACCTGTTCCTGGTACAGGATGATGCCGTAGGTCGGCGCCAGTACCGGCTTGAGGCCTTCGTACTGGTAGTCGGAGTGCGGGTAGGCCAGCTCGGCGCGGCCGTGCTTGCGGTTGATGAAGTCGTCCACCATGCCCGATTGCAGTGGGCCCGGGCGGAACAGTGCCACCAGTGCGATAAGGTCTTCCAGGCAGTCGGGCTTGAGCTTCTTGATCAGCTCCTTCATGCCGCGCGACTCGAGCTGGAATACCGCAGTGGTCTCGGCCTTCTGCAGCAGGTCGTAGGTCTTCTTGTCGTCCAGCGGGATGAAGTCGATGTTCAGGTCCGGCAGGCCGGCCTTGGCCTGCTCGCGGTTGATCGTCTCCATCGCCCACTTGATGATGGTCAGGGTACGCAGGCCGAGGAAGTCGAACTTCACCAGGCCGGCCGCCTCCACGTCATCCTTGTCGAACTGGGTTACCAGGCCGCCGCCCTCTTCGTCACAGGCAATCGGCGAGAAGTCGGTGAGTTTGGTCGGCGCGATGACCACGCCACCGGCGTGCTTGCCGGTGCCCCGGGTAACGCCCTCGAGCTTGAGGGCCATGTCCCAGATTTCCTTGGCATCCTCATCGGTCTTGAGGAAGTCGCGCAGCATTTCCTCCTGCTCGTAGGCCTTCTCCAGGGTCATGCCGACTTCGAACGGAATCATCTTCGACAGGCGGTCGGCCAGGCCGTAGGACTTGCCCTGCACCCGCGCCACGTCACGCACCACCGCCTTGGCCGCCATGGTGCCGAAGGTGATGATCTGGCTCACCGCATTGCGCCCGTAGGCATCGGCCACGTACTCGATCACGCGGTCGCGACCGTCCATGCAGAAGTCGACGTCGAAGTCGGGCATCGAGACCCGTTCAGGGTTGAGGAAACGTTCGAACAGCAGGTCGTAGGCCAGCGGGTCGAGGTCGGTGATCTTCAGCACGTAGGCCACCAGCGAGCCGGCACCCGACCCCCGGCCCGGACCTACCGGCACGCCGTTGTTCTTGGCCCACTTGATGAAGTCCATAACGATCAGGAAGTAACCGGGGAAGCCCATCTGGATGATGATGTCCAGCTCGAACTTCAGCCGGTCGAGGTAGACCTGGCGCTTCTCTTCATAGTTGGGCGTGGTGTCCTTGGGCCAGAGCACCGCCAGGCGCTCTTCCAGGCCTTCATGGGACACATGGCGCAGGTATTCGTCGATGCCCATGCCGTTGGGCGTGGGGAAGTCGGGCAGGAAGTGCTTGCCCAGCTGCACCTCGATGTTGCAGCGCTTGGCGATCTCGACCGTGTTGGCCAGGGCGTCGGGCAGGTCGCTGAACAGCTCGGCCATTTCTTCCGGGCTTTTCAGGTACTGCTGGTCGCTGTAGTTGCGCGAACGCCGCGGATCGTCCAGGGCACGGCCTTCGCCGATGCACACCCGGGTTTCGTGGGCGTCGTAGTCGGTCTGCTTGATGAAGCGCACGTCGTTGGTGGCCACCAGCGGCGCGCCCAGGCGGTCGGCCAGGGCCACGGCGGCGTGCAGGTACTCTTCGTCGCCGCTGCGGTTGGTGCGCTGCACCTCGACATAGAAGCGATCGGGGAACATCGCCATCCAGTCGCGCAGCAGGGCCTCGGCTTCCTGCGGGTTGTTGCCCAGCAGTGCCATGCCGATATCGCCTTCCCTGGCCGCCGACAAGGCGATCAGGCCCTCGCTGGCCGGGGCGATCCACTCGCGTTCGATGACCACCACGCCATTGCGCTGGCCGTCCATCCAGCCACGGGAGATCAGCTCGGTGAGGTTGCGGTAGCCCTTGGCGTTCATCGCCAACAGGCAGATGCGCGACAGCGGCAGGTCGGGGTCGGCGTTGGACAGCCACAGGTCGGCCCCGCAGATCGGCTTGATCCCGCTGCCCATGGCGGTCTTGTAGAACTTGACCAGCGAGCACATGTTGCTCTGGTCGGTGACGGCCACCGCCGGCATGTTCATCCCGGCCAGGGCCTTGACCAGCGGCTTGATCCGCACCAGGCCATCGACCAGCGAGAATTCGGTGTGCAGGCGAAGATGAACGAAAGAAGCCGACATGATGATCCTATAGCAGCACAAAACAACAAGGCCCGGATTGTACCGGGCCTCGATCAAAACTACAGCCTGCGCGGGAGTGGTCAGGCTGAACGGGGGTTGCCTCTACACCGGCAACAGGCCGTTGGCCTGCAGGCCACGGGCCTCGAATGCAGCCCGTACCGGGGCGAACGAGCGCCGGTGAATCGGCGTTGGGCCAAGCCGAGCCAGGGCTTCAAGGTGCAGCGGGGTCGGGTAGCCCTTGTGCCCGCCGATGCCGTAGCCAGGGTAGATCAGCTCGAAGGCAGCCATTTCCCGGTCACGGGTCACCTTGGCCAGGATAGAGGCCGCAGCGATGGCCGGCACCTGGCTGTCACCCTTGACCACCGGCGCCGATGGCACGTTGAGCTTGGGGCAACGGTTGCCGTCGATCAGTGCCAGCTTGGGCGTGATGTGCAGGCCTTCGACCGCGCGCTGCATGGCCAGCATGGTGGCATGCAGAATGTTCAGCTGGTCGATCTCGTCGACCTCGGCGCGGGCGATGTGAAAGCTCAGGGCCTTCTCGCAGATCTCGTCGAAGAGCTTTTCGCGGCGCGCCTCGGTGAGTTTTTTCGAATCGTTCAGGCCCAGGATCGGCCGGCCCGGGTCGAGAATCACGGCAGCGGTCACCACCGCGCCACACAGCGGGCCGCGGCCGACTTCGTCAACCCCGGCGACCAGGTCTTCGACCAGGTTGAAATCCAGTCCGATTTGCATTTATCGATGTTCCAGCAAGGCCAGTACCGCGTCGGCTGCCTGGTTGGAGGCATCGCGGCGCAGGGTACGGTGAATCTGATCGAAGCTCTCGGTCTGCTGCTCGCCACCGCTCACCAGTGGTGCCAGGGTCTGCGCCAGGGCCTCGCTGGTGGCGGCCTCCTGCAGCAGTTCGGGCACCAGCAGGCGCTGGGCCAGCAGGTTGGGCAGCGATACATAAGGGCTTTTGACCAGGCGCTTGAGAATCCAGTAGGTCACCGGGGCCACGCGGTACGCCACCACCATGGGTCGCTTGAACAACAGCGCCTCCAGGGTAGCGGTGCCCGAGGCGATCAATACCGCATCGCAGGCCGCCAGGGCCTGGTGCGACTGACCGTCGAGCAGGGTCAGTGGCAGGTCGCGGCCTTCGAGCATCTGTTCGAGCTGGGCACGGCGCACCGGGTTGGCGCAGGGCGAGACGAAGCGCACCCCCGGCACCAGCTCGCGAAGCCGCTGTGCGGTATCCAGAAACAGTGCACCCAGGCGCCCTACTTCGCCGCCACGGCTGCCTGGCATCAGGGCCACCAAGGGTCCGTCGGGCAGGCCCAGCGCTTCACGCGCTGCAGTGCGGTCGGCCTGCAGCGGGATGGTATCGGCCAGCGGGTGGCCGACGAAACGCACCGGCACGCCCTGCTCTTCATAAAACCGCGCCTCGAACGGAAACAGCGTGAGCATCAGGTCGCAGCCTTCGCGGATCTTCAGCACACGCTTCTGCCGCCAGGCCCAAACAGAAGGGCTGACGTAGTGCACGGTCTTGATGCCGGCCTGGCGCAGTTTCAGTTCGATGTTGAGGGTGAAGTCGGGCGCATCGATACCGATGAACACGTCCGGCTTCTGCTCGATCAGCGTCTGGATCAGCAGCTTGCGGCGCTTGAGCAGCTCGCGCAGGCGACCCAGCACTTCGACCAGGCCCATGACGGCCAGGCGCTCCATGGGAAAGTAGGAACTCAGCCCCTCGGCTTCCATCAATGGGCCGCCGACGCCGATAAAGCGTACCTGCGGATGGCGGGCCTTGAGTGCACGCATCAGGCCGGCGCCAAGAATATCGCCGCTGGCTTCGCCTGCCACCAGCGCTACACAGAGTGGCGCCATGTCAGCGGGTGATGCCGCGGGCAGAGTTCTGGATCGACTTGACGAACAGGTCGACCTCGGGGAACTGCTGGGCGGGCTCGGCAAGTTCGGCGATGGCCTGGTCGACCGTCAGGTTCTGGCGATACACCACCTTGTAGGCGCGGCGCAGGGCATGGATAGCTTCATCGCTGAAACCGCGACGGCGCATGCCTTCGAAGTTCATGCTGCGCGCCTCGGCCGGGTTGCCAAACACGGTGACGAAGGCCGGCACATCCTTGCCGATGGCGGTACCCATGCCTGAAAAGCTGTGGGCGCCGATATGGCAGAACTGGTGCACCAGGGTAAACCCGGACAGTATCGCCCAGTCGCCCACATGCACATGCCCGGCCAGCGCGGTGTTGTTGACCAGGATGCAGTGGTTGCCGATCACGCTGTCGTGCCCGATATGGGCATAGGCCATGACCAGGTTGTGATCACCCAGGGTGGTTTCGCTACGGTCCTGCACGGTGCCACGGTGAATGGTCACGCCTTCGCGGATCACGTTGTGGTCGCCGATCACCAGGCGCGTCGGTTCACCCTTGTACTTGAGGTCAGGGGTGTCTTCGCCGACAGAGGAGAACTGGTAGATGCGGTTGTGCTTGCCGATGCGGGTCGGCCCTTTGAGAATCACATGCGGACCAATCACGGTCCCTTCCCCGATCTCGACCCCGGCACCGACGATCGACCATGGGCCGACCTCGACGCCGTCGGCAATCTTTGCCGATGGATCGATGATTGCCCGAGGGTCAATCAAACTCATAGTTTGCGTTCCGCGCAGATGATCTCGGCCGAGCATACCGGCTTGCCGTCCACCGACGCCTGGCACTCGAACTTCCAGATCTGGCGCTTGCAGCTGATGAACTTGGCTTCGAGGATCAGTTGATCACCCGGCAGCACCGGCTGGCGAAAGCGCAACTTGTCGGAACCGACGAAGTAGTACAGGGTCTGTCTCTTATACACATCTCCGAGCCCACGAGACCGT
>OLII01000221.1_pt1 | contig 22996 bp, 21 predicted proteins | sample 1609481 | NCBI WGS metagenome assembly OLII01 (sample SAMN05416859, study PRJEB24817) | seawater metagenome | isolation source: Sea water | place: Canada:Atlantic | collected 2013-11 | reverse complement strand
CACAGAGTAGATCGTCGGCAGCGTCAGATGTGTATAAGAGACAGATTTATTACTTATATCAGCCGCCACCGAGGCTTCTAATATTTTATTTTCAATCAGTTGTATTAGAAATTTTTCTTGATCATATTCTAAGCCCAAAGTGGGCAATACATCTTCTACGGTACGATTTAAATCTTCTAGTATTGTTTTTAAAATAGTTTGGCTTTCTTTTATTAATTTTCTTTCTTCATCCATCGCTTCATTAATTTTTAAAATAGATCGCTTAAGTTGATCATTATCTGAAATGGTTTTTCTATCTTCAATCGAGACCATGCAAGCATTGGTGGCATCTAAAAAGAAGGGCAACAAATCTTTATAACGCCCGTATTTATTTTCATCTTCTATGGGCATGTTTTTTACCAATAGATTAATACGATCAAAATTAAATTGAGTTCTATGCTCAAAGCTGAAAATACGATCTTTTTTCGACAGTATTTCAACCAAACCTTTTTCCAACGGAGAAGGTTCACCAATACATTGATGAAACTGATAATTATCATTCACCTTTAAGCGTATAATGGCATTAAGGCCAAAGTTTTTTAAGCAATTGACAAATAAATCCATCAAAGCAGATTCAGATCGAATAGCATAGGTTTCTTTGGAAAATTCTAAAGCCAAACCAATTTCCTGAGAATTAGTCATGGCTTCCATAGCCACGCTGGAGGCCATTTTATAATTTTCTTCTAACCCCTTTTTCTCTCTTTTAAATTTTTCTAATATGTTAATTTTGGCAAGTAACTCATCGCATTCAAAAGGCTTAACTAGGTATTCATCTCCACCTGATTGATAACCTAGCATTCTGTCCTCTACAGCACCACGAGCGGAAATGAACACCACAGAGATATGATCCCATAAGTCATTATCTCGTATGCTATTACAAACCTGATAACCATTCATATCAGGCATGCTCACATCAAGCAAAACCATGTCGATGTTTGAATGCTCTTCTAATACAGCCAAGCCTTCAGTACCGTTGTTAGCCAAGAGCAATTCATATTTGTCTTGAAGGTAGTGTTGTAATATTTCTAAATTGTAAGGTTCGTCATCAATTGCCAATAATGTTAATTTATCGCTCATTCATCTCTCCTCTAGATGCAGGCGTTTTTCGCCAGTTAATGGCATTAACAGGTAAACTAAATGTAAAGCATGCCCCTACGTCTGAATTATTTTTTGCACCTATTTTTCCACGATGAAGCCCTATAATTTCCTTACAAATGGCTAAACCAAGGCCAGTTCCACCTGCGTCAGTTTTCGTTTTAGAACTCTGTATAAATTTATCGAAAATATCGTTTATTTCACTTTCGGGTATTCCAACCCCCCTATCCCTAACACTTACTTGTAAGGAGGGTACAAAATACGGGGCATTGCCCCGAGCATCCACGTTAACCTCACTTGCCTCTAGCCTTATGTCTATTATCGAACCAATTGGAGAAAACTTGCATGCATTGGATATTAAATTAAGCATAACTTGGGTAATCTTTTCATCATCGGCATTAGTTTTCGCATCAGTCACTTGGCAGTCTACTTCGATCTGAATGCCTTTTTCCTCAAGTAGTGGCGAGAGGTCAGTCTTAACCAGTTCAATCACGTGCAACATATTTAAGGTATTTTTTTGAAGATTACCATGGCCGGATTCCAATTTTGAAATGTCTAATAAGTTATTAATAAGCCTGAGTAATCGTTTACTACTTTGGGAGATTCTTAAAGTAAAACCTTGAATTTTTTCCTGTATTTCACTAGGCAAGGATTGATGAGTGGCTTCTTTATCAATAAGTGAGTTAAAGCTCATGATGGCATGCATTGGGGTTCTTAGTTCGTGTGACATATTGGCTAAAAAATCTGACTTTGCCATATTTGCCCGTTCGGCCTCTAACATGGCATCTTCAATTTTCTGAGTGCGCTCAACCACCTTACTTTCCAACTCTTCATTAATAGACAATAAATTATTTTCCACCGATTTTTGCAGAGTAATATCTTGAATAACTAATATGTAGCTGCCTTTCAAAAAGTTTTCACTTCTTTTTAAGGTTAAGATAGCCGGAAAAATACTGCCATCTAAGCGCTGTATAACACCTTCCTTACTCGTCTCTGGATGAGAGTCTAAACACAGTGTAAGCAAGCCCTGCCAGAGCTGCTTAGACATTAAAAATGTAATGGGGCTATTTATAATCAATGCCACATTATGTTGGGTTAGTTTTGTCAGTGCATTATTAGCCGAGAGCACTGAAAACTGATCATTAAGAGTTAATACCGCTTCATTTAGGCATTCAAGGGTATTATGTAAGGTATCCTTACCTTCTTTTAAAGACGCGTTTTTTTCGGTTAACTTAACCAATAATCGGCTGTTTTCTTTTCGCATATTGATGGTTTTTTCAAGCCGAGTAAGCGTCGATTGTAATATTTCAAGATCGACGGGTTTTTCAATGAAGGCATCCACACTAGCGCTGATGGCTTCTAACACTACTTTTTTATCTCCAAAGCTGGTAACTAAAATACTTTTTATATCTGGAAATATTTTTTTAGATTGTTTAATCAATTCAATGCCATTCATTTCGTCCATTTGATAGTCACTGATTAGAATGTCAAACGCACCACTTTGGATGTTAGTCAATGCCTCTTTAGGGGAAACTGTAGCATAACAAGGCAGCCCCAAATCTTTTACATAATGCTGCAACACTGCCAGCATGGTGGGACTGTCATCCACCAATATAACTTGGTTAATATGATTCACTTGGTTGGTTGGTAAATGCGTAATAATACCCAGTTGACGAGCTAGGTGGGCAGAGTCATAAGGGGGATATATAACAGGTATTTGCTCACCAAAAATATTAATCGCAAGTTTTACACATGGATTATCGTCAATATCGTGTTGGCAAGGGGAAGCAATGAAGCAAGAAGCTTTTGCTGCCAATCGCTCATGAAGATGTCGCTGTTCTAGCTCGCTCCACTGGGGACGGGCCAGGAAAACAATCAAGTCATTAGAACCGGCTGGCTCTAAGTCGGTTAACAAACGAACTTCATAACCCAAAGATTTAAGCCCATAAACGATAGGGTGTTCTAAATCACCCTCGTCTGTTGCCGAGTAATACGCCACTTTTTGAGCTCTACTCATATTGGCCAAACATTTCCATTGCTTAATAATTAGATGTCTTATTAAGTGTAGACAGTCTGGTACAAGGAGCAAAAACCCATTTACAAGGGAAAAAGTGTCGCCCTAAAAGTGCCGAAAACCCTTAAGCACACGGCCTTTCACAGCAAGGAGTATAGATAAGGCTAAGAACAATCCAGCGATAACATACAAGCTTGTGGGCACGTTAATACCCTCTGCCATGGCGCCAGCCGCTACCCCTGCCATGGCAGAAATAACCTGAGAGATAATTGTATAAATGCTCATGACTCGCCCCCTTATGGAAGAAGGAGTGTAATGCTGTAAGCCAGCCATAATTAAGCTTACTACTATGCCTGCCAACGTAGTGGAGATCACCAGCACCACACAGCTTAGCCATACAGAAGTAATGTATCCGATTAATCCAAGACCCAATCCACATATACTCAGCATCACAATGATGGCGGGGCCGATGGGGAAATAACTCTTAAGCTTCATGGCCGCTACCCCACCTAAAATAAGAGACACAGCAATCAACCCTAAATACTGGCCCTTTTGTAAATTATTCAAACCCAATTGTGTTTCAGCCACTTGCGGCAATATTACTTGCATGGGCCCATGAGCAGGTAACCAATAATGGCGGCAAACAATAACTGAGCGATCACGGGAATTTGCTTAATTTGCGAGAAGCACTCCTGCCATTCATGTAATAGATGATTATGGCTGGTGCGAGTATGTTGATTAGGGGCATTCAATAATAAAACGCTGGAAATAATAAATAAGCCAATACTGGTTAAAGCCACCCCTTGCCAATCGAAAGCTTCCACTATTTGCGTTAATAAAATCGGCGCTAAACCAAAGCCAATCATCACCAATAAGTTATAGGTAATGGTGGCTTGCGGTAATTTATCTATTTCAACGTATTGCCCTAATGAAGCCAACCTAGCAGGCGCCACAAATCCCCAAGCAATGCCCACACTAAAACTTGAAATTAAAAATAATAATACTGGCCAATCAGGGTGAAACACTTCCACCAACAACATACCAATACCGCCTAATATAAAAAAATTTTGCGCCAACAGCAGCACTTTTTTAGCCGAGTAACGATCAATATAGGCCCCTGCTAACCACCCAAAAACAATGGGGGTACCAAAACAAAAACCATAAGCCACTCCAGCCAGTAACGAGGAATCAAACTTGGCTAGGCTGTACATAATGGCGCTGTAATTTAGCATGTGGCCAGCCACAAATGCCAAAAAGCACGACAGGTAAAAAACAAATATTTTCATTAAACGCTCAACTTATTCTAAAGCGTGATTTTTTGACAAGCATTTAACGTTAAATAAATAAGCATTGCACTGTTATTTTAACTAAGATGGGCGAGTATATTTACAGCCATAAATTCAATATCAGCCCTGAAAGAATCGCCATCCCCAATACCACCACTAGAAATGCCAGAATCATTTGATTTTTAAATAATGATTTCAGCAAGATCACCTCGGTTAAGCTGGCCCCTGCACTGCCAATAATTAAAGCCATAATCGCCCCTAACCCCATGCCTTTAGCTAGCAAAGCTGCACTTATGGGAATCACGGCTTCCGCTCTTATGTATAACGGCACACCAATAATGGCCGCCACCGGTATAGCAAAAACATTATCTTTACCTGCATATTGCGCAATAAAATCTGTGGGCATAAAACCATAGATCATCGACCCTAATGAAATGCCCACCAATAAAAAAGGCAATGCACTGCGAAAGTCTGCCCATGTATTTCGCCCTATTCTTTGCCACTTATTCACAGGAGCCATTCCCAATGATTGACCACCACAACCATTCGATTGCGGCTCTACATAAGCTTGGGGTTTTATAAATCTTTCAAACCCCAGTTTCTCTAAGGTAAAGCCCGCGATTACAGAGATCACCAATGCCAAAGAAAAATAATAAACAGCCACGCCCACCCCAAAGGTCACCACAAACAAGCCGATGATAATGGGGTTTAATAATGGGCTTGAAAATAGAAAAACCATCATGGTGCCAAAACCGGCATTAGCCCTTAACAAGCCTTTTAGAAATGGGATGGTAGAGCACGAACAAAACGGAGTAATTGCCCCTAAAAGAGCGGCTACCACATAGCCTTTGCCGTTTTTAGAGGCCAGTATGCTCTGTATTTTTTGCGGCGGGATATATTCCTGCAATACCCCCACCAAATAGCTCACCGCTAAAAACAGCAAGGTTAGCTCGGTGGCTAGAAAGGCAAACATGTAAGCGGCCTCCTGAATTGCACTTGTAAACTGGGGATTCATGTTCAAAAACCTTTTAATTCTATATTTCTGGATTTATCGAAATATAGAATTATAAATAGTCTAGGTCAATCTATTTCTGGTAATATCGAAATAGGAAAATAATCATGACTGAATTGAACATATGAACACAGAACTGGTTGCAAAAGCCTTCAAAGAGCTGGGACACCCTTCACGGTTAAGCATTTTTCGCAGCTTAGTAAAGGCTGGGCCTAATGGTTTAGCGGTGGGTGAACTTAAGCAGGCCCTTGATATCCCCAGTTCTACCTTGTCACACCATGTTTCGGCCTTAGTAGCAGCAGGGTTAATCCTTCAAAAACGACAAGGTACTACCTTATTTTGCATCCCCATATACGAAACCCTAGAAGGGTTAATTGAATTTCTAATGAAGGATTGTTGCATGGCATCGAGTGAAGCCACAAAATAGTGACAGAAAGCGTTAAATTTTCACCACGCTTTAGCGGTAGAGGCTTTTGATTTTCTCTAAGCGACCATCGTTTTTCATGACATGCAGCTCTCGATTAAAAAGCACTATAAAATTCTGCCATTTTTTAGAAAACTGTATACGAAAATCAAAGCTGCCAATTTCTTTTTTAGAGATTGTGAATTTACCCTGCCACCCTGGAGTATTTTTTATTAACCACTGTCCCACAAATTCATTCACTACCGCCCCTTGGGTTCGTTCAACCAACACCTTACCTAGCATGGCCTTTTCACTGTTGGCATGACTTGAAGTAATTTTTCCGTTATTAAAACTTTTCTGCAAAAATGGATAACTGTAACCCAGATGAATCCCTATGGTTTTTCCGTATAAATCTTCTAGCGTATTAAAGTTAATAGGGTCGCTTCTTGCTGAAAATAACACATCACGAGCGACAACGATTACATCTGTAAATGCAAATTCTTCAGGGTTTTTCACCCATTCAATGGCCTGTGCATTGGCATCTATGTCACCAGACTTAAGCTGAATGACTTCGCGATTTTTGGGTATACCCACTACAGTTACCCGGTAACCCAACTTGCTAGCGATGGAATGTAATACATCATAGATAATGCCTTGGGTTTGGCCAGAGGCGGATTTAATCATATAAGGCGGGTAGCCTGATGAAGATATATTAAAAACAATATCTTTATTCTGGGCATTTACAGTAGGCACCCATAATATTAGCAACCAACACATTAGATTCAATTTCATTATGATACTCTAAAGCTGCTTTTAACGTTTCAATAATAAGTTTGTATCAAACTAAATCACGACTCACCAATTAAAAATTCCAATTAATGCCCATTAAAATTTCACGGCCTCTACTGGCTACACCATCGGTTAACGCAGCCCCTAGTGAAGGCGAACTGTATTCCTTATCCGTTGGGTTTTTCACTTGAAAAAAGCTTTGCAATTGTTGACTATGTTGAATACTAAACTTGGCAAACCATAACCAGTTACTGGCTAATTTAATTCTTTTTGATTGTGTATCAGTGGCCGCCAGTTCTCTTTCATCGTGCCAAGTGGCCACTAAATTTGCGTTGTATGCTTGATGTTGAAAATTAACCGTGAAAGAACCCAATTGCGCTGCCTCTCTAAAGTTAATATCGGGCTTGTCGGTAATATGGGTATAAGTGGCTTTAATTAAAATAACATCATTGAATTGTTCGGAGTATTCTAATTCAATACCTTTAGAAGGCTCTTGATTTACATTTTCAAAGCGAGGTATGCCCAGCTCGCTTGGTGTTTCAATAATGGCATCGGTAAAATGGTTTTCAAAGTAGCCTAGGGTAACCGCCCGATTAAACCAGTGTCCCATCCAAATAAGATCCACCGTTTGTACTGACTCGGCCTTTAAGTCAGGATTACCTAACAAAACTGGGTTATTTTTTAAAAATAGTTCTGATTCAGAGGGCACTCGATAGGCTTCTCCGTATAACAATTTAATTTGATGTTGATCATTCACAGAATGCACCAAACCCAGCCTTGGGGTTAATTGTGAACCTAAGTCATTAAAATCATCGTGACGCAATCCAAAAGTCAGCTGAGTATCCTTAGTGAATTCATGCTGAAGCTGAAAGTATTGTCCTGAAATATTGCGGCTAGATTTTTCTTGAATCACAGTAGTGGCTAATAGATCGTCATAATAATCTATGGGGAAATTACCTGTAGCCAAATCACCTAGACTAAAATTATTTTCAGCCACCGTGCCTGGTGCATACACGTACCGGTATTCAAAACCAAACTGAATATTACTCGCAGGCCAAGCAGATAGACTAAAACTGTTATGCCATTGCACGTGGGTTTCGGTGTAACGTTCAAAATTGGCTATAACAAATAGTGCATCGTTGCTGCTCGGGTCACTAATCGATGCTAATCCACCTACAGGCGTTAGCTGGCCCGCCAGTTTAATATCTGTTTCCCGATAATCTACCTGCAACCAAGAATTGACTTCATTCCAAATAAAATCACGTTTCAATGCAATGCTGCTTATACTGCCATTACGTTCATTAAACCCATTAGAGATGCCATCTAACTCATAGAAATTTTCACTTTCAAACTGATGCTGCTGAATATTTAAATAGGTGTTTTGATAGTTCACTTTTAAAATCGCATCATCTACTTTTCTTGGGTCATCGGTTTTTACCTGATTACTACTAAAGGTATCATCTAGTAAATAATCTTCGCCATCATCTTGCTGACTTTGTATAAACCCATCAAATTGAACGCCACCACTTTCATGAGAAAACAATAGGTTAAGTTTTTTTCTATTAAAAGACCCAGCTGCCAATTGCAATGAATTGACATTTTGACGGCTGATAATATTGATAATACCCATCATGGCGTTAGATCCATAAATTGCCGAACCTGGCCCACGAATGAATTCTACCCTTTCAATATAATCTAACGAAATTTTAGGCAAAGGGACGGTGATACCATTACTGCGAGGGCCGTCAACTCGCTGGCCATCTATCATCACCAACAACTCAGATGCTTCTAAACTAATTAAACGACCGCGGGAAGAAATAGGGTTTTGCAAAGGACTTTGTGCAGAACGATAAGATTGAAAACCCGGTACCAAGTTCACCAATTCGTCTAAATAATCCAAACCCAGACGTTGAATTTCTTGATGACTATAAACCGTCACCGCAGACGGTACCGACAATAAACTCTCTTCAGTAAGAGTAGATCCTGTAATAGGTACCTGACGCAACTCTTCAAGGGTCATTGAGAAAATTTTGTCATCGCTAATAGCGGCCAATAATGGCTCGCATATTAAAATACATAACAACGGCCAATATGGCTTCATTTAACGGCCTATTCCAGACTCTTCCCCTTAATTATAGTAAAGCTTTGCCATACACCTCCCACTATATAGACCCAAGTGGCATTAAAAATTTATTACTAATGCTTTATGCATGATTAATACAAACAAACAGTCTGGCCACTACATTTGAGAAATTCGGTAATTGAGCATTAAAGGTTTAAGGCCGACACTGAAAGATAAAATAACAAATATTAAAAAAGGTGACACATGACAACCACCGCTTTCACGTCTGGCCATACCCATCAAGTACAGAATCAACCTGGCGTACTTGAAAACTACAATGCTTATACCTCTGATACTGCCTTGCAAGAAGCAGTTAGACGCGAAGGCGCTGGCTGGAGTGAAGACACATTAAAAGAATGTGGCCAAGTATTAGGAGCCGCTCACACTTTAAAGCTAGGCTTTGATGCCAATGAAAACCCACCACGCTTTAAGTCTCACGATCATTTAGGGCGCCGCATTGACGAAGTAGAATTTCATCCGGCTTATCATGCTTTACATCAATTAAGTCGCCAATACGGATTGCACGCCCAACCTTGGAACGAGCCCAAATCTGGCGCCCATGTTTTACGAGCTGCCAAAGGCTACATGATGAACCAGGTAGAAGCCTCTCATTGCTGCCCTGTCACCATGACCTATGCCTCTGTGCCCTTGCTTCGCGACTATCCAGCCCTTGCCAAAAAATGGTTACCACTCATTACCAATGAACATTACGACCCACGAAACTTACCCATTGAGCAAAAACTCGGTGCCACCTTGGGCATGGCCGTTACCGAAAAACAAGGGGGCAGTGACGTTTACCAAAATTCCACTCAGGCTCGCGCAGTGGGGCAAAGTGGTTGCGGGCAAGAATATGAATTAATTGGCCACAAATTTTTTGTATCAGGTTGCATGAGTGACGCTTTCACTATGCTTGCCAAAACCGATAACGGCCTATCATGTTTTTTAGTGCCCAGATGGAAAGCAGACGGCACTAAAAATCCATTAGAAATACAACGCTTAAAAAATAAAATGGGCAACATTGCCAATGCCACCGCCGAAGTGGAATTACGCGGGGCCACGGGCTGGCTAATTGGCGAAGAAGGCAAAGGGCTAAACACTATTTTAAAAGCCATTGCCTATAACCGTTTTGATTGCATTTATGGCAGTGCCGCGGGTATGCGTCAAGCAGTGGTGCAAGCCATTCATCATTGCCAAAACCGCGTGGCGTTTGGCAAAACCCTACACCAACAGCCCCTCATGCAAAATGTGTTAGCCGATTTGGTTATTGAAAGTGAAGCCGCCACGACCTACGCCTTTAGAATGGCCCGCGCTTTAGATGAAGTTGAGAAAAATAAAGAGGTGCAGTATTTAATTCGCATGGGCACAGCCTTAGGAAAATACTGGATATGCAAGCGCGTAGCGGGACACGCCTATGAGGCCATGGAGTGCATTGGTGGTAGCGGCGCCATGGAAGGCCACATGATGCCGCGCTTGTATCGTGAAGCGCCCATTAATGCCATATGGGAAGGCAGCGGCAATGTACAAGCGTTAGATGCCATTAACTCTTTTTACACCAACCCTAAAATTAAAAATGCTTTGATCAATGAATTATCTCGGGCCAAGGGTCTTCATGAGCTTTATGACCACTACCTTGATAACTTGTATGAGCAATTACAAGACACCAAACAATTAGAATTTCGAGCCCGCACGCTCACCACCCACATGGCATTGGCCTTACAGGCCAGCATATTACTCACCTCTAATAATTCACTGATTGCCCATGCCTTTTGTGTCTCACGGTTAGGAACACAAGACCATCACTTGTATGGCAATTTACCTAGCCACATCGATTGCGAAGCCATCATTGCTCGCGCAAGCGTGGCGGCTAAATAAGGTTAAAGTGATGGATAAAAAATCCCAGCCTGTGCTGGGATTATTTTTTATTGATTAAATTTTGTGTAAAACGCGAAAACTAAATATCACGCACACAACGAATATAATTGTCTAACCGTAAAATATCCCCTTGGGGCCCTTTGTAATAAAAAGTTTCATTGTTTAGCGTTGCCACATTGGCACCGGGTTCAGTGGCCACGCTTAGCTTATCATTACTGCGTTGTGCCCCTGCTCCGTGTACATCTAATATTGAATTATTCATGTAACCCAATGCCCTGCCAAACGAAACATAAGTGGCGTTACTGCCGTTATCATCATTATCCACATGAGTGGTGGACGCCCAGTAATAGCCCCAGTCTAATTCCCCATCTTCATTATTAAATGATGTGGTATTAAAAATAGGATTAATGGCGGCGCTATTATCGATATCGGGCGAGCGTGTGTAATCCACAAGGCTTTGTAATTCTTTTACATTGGGTAAACGCCAATCTGTGTACTGTGCCGTAGTAGCGGTTTCACATTGCTCAATGGCATCATCAAAGTCATTGGCTAGGCTGTCATCTTGTTGCCACATTAAACCCGTGGCGTTATCACTAATGGTGGCATCGTTATTGTCAGTAAAATCATTCTCACCGTACATTTCATTGCCCGCCACACAGCGCACATAAAACTCTTTCATATCTAATGGGTAACCCTTAATACGGCCATCCACGTAGTTCACCCCAAACATGGTGGCATCAGCTTGCATGGTAGTTGATACATACAAGGAAGTGGAAGCGTATTGGCCATCAATGATGCGATCGACGCCCTCAGCCGGTGTGAAGCCATTGCTGGTTTGGGTGGCGCTTAAATCCCCAAAGGCACGATCAAAAGCGCTGTCTAAAAATAGTGTTAAGCCTGAAGTATCCGTGCCTTGATAATTACTGGCGTCTTTTCCGCTGAATAAAATAAGTGAATAGGCCTGCTTAATGTTGGGCAAACGCCAATCCGTGCGCCCTGACAGACTCAAGTTATCACAATAATTCACCGCCTCAGCCTGGTAGAGTTTGTCATCATAGTCCACAGTGCCATCTTGGTTTATGTCGGTACTTTGCGTCCACACCAGTTCGGTCACATTATCGGTGATAGTTAGTCCGTCGCCACTCATGCTATAACTGGGTTGGTGTCCGTCATAGTCAGCGTCTAAGCCTAGGCCAGTGCAGCTGATAACAGCACCCGTTGCGGACGAATAACAATTGCTTTGCTGGGTATCGACAATTTTATAGCTGAAGGCGCTGCTGGTTTCATTTGCAGTATCATCTGTGTTATCCGTAGCATCACTCGTTGAAGAATCACCTGCTACTGCAGCCTCACTTGAACTCCCTCCGCCGCTACTGCCACAGGCGGAAACTATCAAGGAAAGGGCTAAACACATTATAATTTTTTTCATGGAAGACCTTTTAGGTAATGACGTTACCATTAGCCTATGGGGGAATTGTGTAAACAATGGGGACAGGAGCATCATGACAAAGCCATCTCATGAGTCCTTTGATGTGGGTCAATTTAATAGTGAGGTTTAGGCTGGCGAGCGAGGAAAACCGAGGGACGACATGGATCTAAAGGCCATTCATTCACAGCATAAGCCCATGACTGCTTGTGAGGTCATTGTCGAATTGCACCATAAGTTAGAGACTGCTCAAATAAGGTGTTAGGCCTCGTGCAAAAGCACGCATTACCTTCTCGATAGCGAGTTAAATTTGTAGTGTGATTTTTTAGAAGGGTTTATTTACTGGAGGAAAATATTCTTCTCGGGTTTGGTTTTCCCAGTCTCTTTTGGTATTTGAGGGGCCGCGTCCACTTTTCTATCTGTGTAAAATTTCTCGGCCACAGGTGTCGGTTCATAATTTGAAAAATAAAAATAGGCCCCCGCAATTAGTCCTAGGCAAACCGTTAAGAATATTTTTGTTGTTTGTTTACTCTCGGAGTCTTTCTTTTTATTACTCTTTATTTTGCTAGTTTTATTAGGACTATTTTTCATAACACCAATTAGGTTTGGGGTTGCTATTGGAAATCCTTTTCTATTGAAATTTCACTTAATAACTTTCCAGTCAATGGCCAGAACATCTGGTATTGCTCACTCACCAAGAAACAACATTTAGTGATCCGCTCTAATAGCTATATAGGCCCCATAATTAACTTTATCGCCAAATTCCCTTTTTGCCACATCCGTAAGGCTCGTATAAGTAAACTATGGGAGCAAGTACAAAAATATCAAAGGGGTTTAAGTCAGCCTTCTCTTGATATGGTATGCCCTTCTTTAAGCATTTTTAGAGCTTGAGCAAATTCAATCAAAGTACAATCAATGCTCACAATACCGCCAATATAATGATATTTTTTAAATATAGATCACCTAAATAATTCTTCAAATAACGCGTTTGTGACATAAATTAGGCAATAACCATAGAAGGCAATCATTATAGAGCGGCACACAAATGAATTTATTAAAAATGAGTGTGTGGCTATAACACCGGTTAATGAGGTGATACTGCCCTAAATATATGTTTAACGACTGTCGGTCATGATCAAATCTAAATCTTTTTGAGCTTTTACTGAGTCTTTTAAATCCTTCGCTTCAATCATTTCACATTCATCACGAATCATTTCTGCAATATTACTGGGGTAAAGTTTGCAATCATCTGGGCGGTCGTAATAAATATCACAACTATATTGGTTTTGATTGGGCTCTTTTTTTAAAAATGGGCACAGGCTTAATTGCTGGCCGGTTTTTGGGTCCATCCAAATTTTACCATTGTGTACATATTGATAAATATCAGGACGATAATTTTCCCAATAATCAATCTCGCTAGGCTCAGCTGATAAATCGCCATTACTGTATTTAATGCAACACTTACCACAAGAGTTACACTCTTTCATAATATTGAATGCCGCTTAGATGATGAATGCAGTAACAATAAAAATGGTAAATACAATGGCACTTTGTTAAACATGAATTTGCCCCACAAGGTAATCCACACACTGGCCAGTTAATAACACCCTATTATCTTTTAATTCACATTTTAATTGTCCGCTGCGCTTTGAAGCTTGTTTTGCGTTAAATGTTTGTTTATTCAACAGCTCATGCCAAAAAGGCACCAGCTGGCAATGGGCAGAACCGGTAACTGGGTCTTCATTAACCCCCAACTTAGGAAAGAAACAGCGGCTGACAAAATCACAATCCATGCCTTTTGCCGTTAAGATTACCCCTCTACGATCTAGCTTAAGCCAATGAGAAAAATCAGGCTCAATGTTCATTAGCTGTTGCTCATTATCTAATACCACTAAGTAATCGCTGCCAGCCAATACCTGCGTGGGGGTTATGCCTGTTAAGCCAAGCAACAAATCATTGGGCGCCACAACCGCAAGACTAGGCACCGCTGGAAAATCCATGCAAATGCCTTTAGTGGTTTGGCGCACCTGTAATTCACCACCGTTACTATAAAAAGTAATGTCACGATCATTTTTTAGTAAATGTGGCAGGTGGTTAAACAACACATGGGCGGTAGCTAACGTGGCATGACCACATAAATCCACTTCTTCTAATGGGGTGAACCACCGCAACTTAAAGCCACTTTTAAAAGGAACAAAAAAAGCCGTTTCCGATAGATTATTTTCTTGAGCAATTTGTTGAAGCAATTGATCATCTGGCCATTCATCCATTGGACACACCGCCGCAGGGTTACCGGAAAAGGCCTGCTGGGCAAAGGCGTCTACTTGAAATAGTTTAAGTTTCATAGATCAATAATTAATAGTGATAATGGCATGGAGGCTTTATTTTAGTACAGTTGCTGTTTGGTTGCGCGCCTTCAATTTGATGCACTATAAGCCATATAAAAATACTTTTAAAATAACCTACTAACAAGGTCATACATTTTGGGACAATTCGTCTGCAATAAAATCAAACACGCGGCGAACTCTAAGGCTAGTGTGCAGCTCTTGATGGCAAACCAGCCACACGGGTAATTGAATGGCTGGCCCCAGATGCTCAAATGCTCGCACGAGTTTTGGCTCTTTTCTGGCTAAATCTTCAGGAAAGAAAATAACCCCTAACCCTTCTTTGCAAAGCTCTAGCTGGAGCATTTGAAAAGAAGTAATTAACCGAAAATTCTGGTCTGTTAATTTCCAACCCTGCTGATTAAGTACTTCAGAAACCCCGTTACTTTGGTTAAAACCAATAACTTGGATATCCGTGAATTTAGCTGGGTCCGCCTGTGGCGGTATATGTGCTAAATAGTCTTGCGTACCATATAGCCAAATAGTTTCTTCGCTGAGCTTTTTGGCAATTAAGTCAGGTTGGGTGGGGCGAAAATTGCGAATGGCAATATCTGCTTCTCGGCGTTTAAGGTCACTGGCTTCATTGGTGACCACCACTTCTAATTCAATGCCAGGCTCTTCTTTTCGCAACTTTGCCATGATTTTAGGCAAGCGAAATACCGCATCTAGCTCCCCTACCGATATCGTCACCGAGCCTTCTATTAGTTGAGATTGTCCCGCTGCGGATAATGAAAACTGTTGGGCTGCGGTGCACATAGACCGAGCATGTTCTAATAACTCCATGCCGCTATGGGTTAATACCAAGCGCTGCGCCACCCGCTCAAAAAGGACAATTCCTATTTCAGCTTCAAGTGCCGCCACTTGGCGACTTAAAGTGGGCTGTGTCATGCCTAACGCCTTGGCAGCAGCCGATAAAGTGCCCTCTTCTGCGGTCACTAAAAATGCTCGCGCGTGGTTCCAGTCAAATTGGATCGGTTTCCAGTTCATACAAATATGTATACCTATATACATTTACGGTCAATTTATACCCTATTACTGTATGTGTATAGTGATCTCTATTGAATTGCCTATTTACCTACTCATTTAAATACAAATGTAATGACTAACTGGAGATCAACCAAATGACGACACTTGTTGTGGGTGCCAGCGGTGCAACGGGCCAATTGCTGGTGGAGCAATTGCTTAATCAGGGAGAGACGGTAAAAGTCATTGTGCGCTCAATGGACAGTCTTGCTGATTCAATTAGGCAAAATGATCGCCTAACGATTACTGAAGCCAGTCTATTAGACATGAGCGATGCGCAATTGTTAACACAGGTTGAGAATTGTGACGCAGTGGCTTCATGCCTTGGTCACAATCTAACCTTTAAAGGCATGTTTGGTCACCCTAAGCGTTTAGTCACCGATGCCGTTCAACGCTTATGTCACGCCATTGAGCAAACAGCACCAGCCAAACCCATCAAATTTATATTAATGAACACCACAGGCAATAAAAATACCCAGGCCGGTGAAACCGTATCACCGGCACAAGCAATAGTAGTTGGCTTAATAAGAGCCTTGTTACCACCCCACGCCGACAACGAAATAGCAGCAGCCTATTTGCAAAAAAAATTTGGGCCCCACCAAAAAATCATTGAATGGGCTGCGGTGCGCCCCGATAGCCTCACCGACGAAGTATCAGTGAGTGAATATAATATTCACCCATCTCCCATTCGAAGCGCTATTTTTGATGCGGGACAATCAAGCCGAATTAACGTGGCCAATTTTATGTCACAGTTGATTATTGACCATGCGCTGTGGGAAAAATGGAAATATAAAATGCCAGTGATTTACAACGCTTCTTTTTCAAAAAAAGAAACCTTGCCACAAAACTAAAGAGCCATTTTTAAAAACCGACTATTCAAAAAGTGCAGAGTACCAAGCCTTGGCTTCAGGCTTTTTAGCAAGTGTTGGTTTGTATTCTGTATGGCTTATTGTGGTGCCACTGCTTTGCGCAAACCAGTCTGATACGGGCTTGCTTGCGGTATCTTGGTTAGCCGACGGCAAATCAAGAGTCGCTAACCCTGAAAATTTAAACTGCTCAATCACACTGTTCGCAGCAGACCCGGCAATAAGCCCTAAGTTTTGATTGGCTACGATTTGTGCATCCACTTCATTTTCTTGCAGATGACTGCCAGCCATAATGCCCGCTACACCACCCACTTTGCTCGTGGTGGCGTTAATGCTTCCACTAAATAGACTATGACGAATGTCGGAGCCTTTTAGGTTTCCAGCAAGACCACCCACGGTTAGATATATTCCCGTTACCGATGCCTCTATTATCACTTGGCGAAATAATGAATTAACCACCTCACCAATACCACCGGCCGTGTTGTATCTACCAATAATATAACCTTTCACGTCTATATCATGAAATTCAGAGCTTTCCGATATACCAGCGATCAGACCACCACCATGACTGGCCGTGACCTTACCCTTAATTTTGCAATTGGAAACAATGATTTTTTTTGCTTCGCCCATTAAAAGGCCCACGCCGTGAGAGCCTTCAACAACGCCCTTTACGTCGCAATTATTAACTTTAGAAGCACGCATGATTCTGGCCATTAGCCCCTTTAAAGCATGACTCTCTTTAATGGTCACATTGTTAAATTCACTGTCAGATGCATTGTCCACCAAAACAGCGTTTCTACTCATGGATTTTGGATTCATTGAAAGCGTGATGTTTCGAAAGATGGCGTTGCTTGCAGTATTGAACATGGCTCGTGACTGATTACTGAAACTGATATTGGATATCTGGTAACCATTCCCTTCAAAAACAAGCTTGAACCGTTTAATCACAGGCCAGTTCACTTGTGAATATGGCGAGGCTTTTGCGGGCTTTTGTGCATTCACCCCTTGATAACCAATGGGTTCTTTAACCTCTTGCGCTGGTTTACTGCCACTAGAAAAATTTATGTCTTGCGTCAATTCAAAGCCAATGCATTTTTGTTTAGGGCAACCAGCGTAAGGTTGACGCCTAAGTTGGTCGGCTTTGGTGAGCATTTTATGAATATCATCAATTGACTGAATTTCTACCAGCCCGTCGTCGTCAATATCATAGTCTTGCCGAGACTGTGCAACACTTACCCAGGCACAACAAACCAAGACTATGATGAGTTTAGAAAGCGCTAAGCTATGTGCTTGTATGCATGAAGAATTTAAGGTCACAGGATTATCCATTCCAATTAGTGGGGTAATTATTCACTTCAATAAAACCCAGGTCAAAGAGATAAGCACATCTTCAGATAAAGATGATTGGTTTGAGACACAATGCTCACGCAAAATAGACACTCAGGCCAATTGATTAGCAACACCCGCCATATCATGTCAGCGACCGTTTTGGGGGCGTAAAGATAATGGAGGCATCAATCTGATTATTCCTAAATTCATAACGCAATCTTTACAAATGATAATGGCATGTGTGGCTTATTTTAGTACAGTGACCTCTTGAATATCTGCGTGCTCTTTGCAGAGCAAATCTTCACCACACCCATAAAACACTTAGGCGACTAGGTAATACAATTTAAAGGTAAGACGCTGTGCAAAAAAATACTTGGGTACATTTAGAGTCTCACCCTGAAATTCAAGTGGGGCAATATATCGTGCCCAACTTTGTGTCAAATTCGGTGGCCATAAAAATAAACCAATATGAATACGTTTTAATTAGCCCTGGTGCTTCACTATTAAAAAGTTGGCCTGATGAATTAAAAAGCCCTAACTGTAAAATTCATATTATCATGCCCAATGCTTGGCATTTTTTAGGGGTCAAAGCGTGGCAAGAAGCATTTGAAAATGTTGTCTTGTATGCCAGTTATCAAGCCAAAGACAAGCTCATTGAAAAAGGCGCCTTTACGCCCAGCGATAATATTCAAGTATTACAAGACCAACAACCGCCCTTACCTGAGGGGTATGGGCTTTTATTCCCACCTGGGCATCGTGCTGGAGATGTTTGGTTAACCAAACACGTAGGCAAAGATAACAGTACCTGGATCACCTGTGACAGTTTTTTAAACTATGAACGTCTTTCTAATCAGCCCGTGGCTCGTACCATGCAAAAATTATTGGGAGCAGCACCGGGTTTAAAAATGAGCATGGTCATAAAGTGGCTTATTTTAAATGATAAAAAAGCTTTTAAGACATGGGTATTAAAGCAATTAGAAATTGACAAACCCACCACATTAATCCCTTCTCATGGGGAAGTGGCACAAGATGAAAACCTTAAAGATAAAATCAAAAGCATGGTCACATCGCGCTTATAGATTGAGTCAGGTTATATAAAAATTAAGGGGGGGGATTAGCCTTTGCAAGGCATTAATAAGCGTAAGGAATTATGCCGTATTTTTGCCATAAAGGAAATAACACCCCTGCATTTTTCATTTTAATCAACAACTCGTTAAGTTCTTGGGCAGTGGGCGAGATGCCCTTTCGAATCACCATCGTGAAATTATATTCTTGATCCCATTTATCTGAAATGAGTAATTTAGCTTTGTCTTCAGGATATAACACCAACCAGCGGCTTAAAAAGGCATCGCTTAAAATCACCATGTCCACACGACCACTTAATAGTTTTAACAGATTGCCTTCATGGCTTGAGGTTAATTCCATATTATGTCTTTGCAACATGGTTTTTGGGTCGTTGTTAAAACTGGCCATGCCGTAATGATAGCCTAGAAATGCCCCTATTTTTTTACCGTGAAAAACCTTGAAATATTCCTGCCCCCTATGGGGCTTAGCGAGTGCCACGTATTTTTCACCACCATGCAAATACACATCTGTGGTGTCCACTGCATCTTTATTCCAACCCCAATGCAAATGATCAAATAGAGATAAGTCGTATTTGCCTTCTTTAAAAAGCTGAAAGCGCCTCATGGTGGGACTGTTTACAAACGTAAAGCGATAGGTGTTTTGAAACTTATTCATAATGGCCACTAAATCTACACCGATGCCAGAACGTTTTGAGCCCTCTAAAATTAAATAAGGGGGAAACGAGTCGAAATAGACTTTAACTTCAATAGCAGCACTGGCCACCGTTAAACTTGGCTGACATAACAGCCCCAAGTAAATAAGGGTTAAGGCTAAAATTTTCTTTAAAAGCATCATATTACGAGTTACTTAAGCACCCTAAACTTATGATTAAGATTACTTTGCAAAACCTTAATGACTAATAATACCCAAGCTATGTGATTGAGTGTGGGCAAGCGCATCCTCTAAAGTATAGTTAACTATAAGTGCACTGGCAGTCAAACCGCCTATATTAGGGGGGATTGAGCACTGTGGGCATCAAGTTCATCTCCCGTGGCCCATATTACATAGACTTTGGCTGGCTCATGTTTTAAGGGTTACTTATAATGGCGTCCTAATATTGATTTCATTACCTAACGCTACTTTGAGCCCATTTTCATGAGCAACACCACTAATACCTTGCAGCCCTCCCTTAAAGATCAAAGCCCTTGGAGAATTTTCCTCATCTTTTTGCGCCTAGGCTTAACCTCCTTTGGCGGGCCCGTTGCCCATATTGGATATTTTCGTGATGAATTTGTGGTGCGCCGCAAATGGTTAAGCGAGCGCAGTTACGCTGATTTAGTAGCCTTGTGCCAGTTTTTGCCGGGTCCTGCCAGTAGCCAAGTGGGCTTGGCGTTGGGGTTATCACGCTCAGGTTACAGTGGTGCCTTTGCGGCATGGCTGGGCTTTACGGCTCCGTCGGCCATTGCCCTTATTTTATTTGCACTAGGCATTAGCCATTACGCAGATGCCATGCCCACAGGCGTGTTACACGGTTTAAAAGTGGTGGCCGTGGCCGTAGTGGCACAAGCCGTCTGGGGCATGGCCCGTAACCTTTGCCCAGACACACAACGCATTACTCTTATGGCCTTGGCAGCTTGCGGGGTACTAATGATTCCTTCAGCTTGGGCCCAAGTGAGCGTAATTCTACTGACTGCCCTTGCGGGTTTATATTTGTATAAGCCAGGTGCGGGTGCCAGCCAAGATGCCCTACCCATTAGCATTAGCCGCCGCTCCGGCACTGTTTGGTTATCTTTATTTTTTATATTGCTATTGGGTTTGCCAGTTTTAAACCAATGGTTTGAAAGCCACACTCTTTCAATCATTGATGCTTTTTATCGTGCAGGTTCATTAGTGTTTGGTGGCGGCCATGTGGTTATGCCTTTATTACAAGCCGAAGTGGTGCCCACAGGCTGGGTGAACAATGAAGCTTTTCTAGCCGGTTACGGTGCTACTCAAGCGGTACCTGGGCCACTGTTTACCTTTGCTGCTTTTCTTGGCGCATCCATTACTGAAACGGGTAATGCAGGCATTAATGCCTTGATATGTTTAGTGGCTATTTTTACCCCTTCATTTTTACTGGTAGCAGGAGCCCTGCCTTTTTGGGAAGCCATTCGCAGCAACGTGCGCACACAAGCCGCTTTAATGGGCGTGAACGCCGGTGTAGTAGGCATATTGTTAGCAGCGCTTTTCACACCAGTATGGAGCAGCGCCATTTTATCCCCACAAGATTTTGCCTTAGGATTATTTGCCTTTATTGCCTTGATGTTTTGGAAACTGCCCCCTTGGTTAGTGGTATTGGGCAGTGCTTTAGTAGGTGGACTGATTAGTTTAGTAATGGCTTAGTAAAGCTGCTATTTAATATTTTTATAAAAAAGAAATATCATAATAAGTGCCCTAATTAACAAATTGGTGGTACTTATTTCAATTACCTCTTATGGTCAACTCATTCCTTTATTGTTCAATAATCTAAGTCATACCCTTCATTCACAGCCATAAAACAGCTGCATTCACAACCAATACATTTAAACTTCGCTACTAGATTTGCTTGTATTGCTTATAAATTATGCACGAATTACACTGTGCGAAAGATTTTAAATATAAAACTCACGAAATTATATTTATAAAATATAATTTCTATTATTAAAAATGCTGTTATTTGGTTATCCAACACATCACTTTTGCAAGTTAGAAAACCTCGGAATGGATTTTGAGTCTTACCTAAAACCCCTTCTAAATTAAGAATCTAGAGCAGTGTGGCTAGTGTCGAATATGGCATTAGAGAATTCTCTATTAAAAACGTTATAACTCATGAAACTCGAATGCCCTAAGTGCAAACAAATTGGAATCAAGAAAAGCTTCTTTAACTCAGGCGATCACTTGAGCTGTAGTTACTGCTATTCGCGTTATAAATATAAAGAGAAATATCCGTGGCTTTTTAATGTTGTCCATTTAATTGTGACACCTATTTCAGCAGTCGTTGGGCTAGCATTCTCCAGTTGGCTGATATTCTTTACTGCTTACTTTGGAATGCATTTTTTAGTCCATCACTTTTATCCGAATAAGAAACGGCTCGTAGCTACCGGACTTAGAACCAAATAAAGCATAAAGCCGTAACATTAAACCCTCTTCTTTCGGCCACCAATAATTAATGAGCCACATATAATGAAATACCTCATGCTATTAATGTTATTCCTTACTAATTTCACGTTCGCTGACATTACCCTAGTGAAAGTTGATAAGTCCATTAGCAAAATGTACCTGCTTGATGGCGAAACCATTGTAAAAGAATATCAAGTGGCGTTTGGCGAAAACCCAAAAGGCCATAAACAACAAGAGGGAGATGAAAAAACACCGGAAGGCACTTATACACTGGACTACAAAAAAGAAGACTCCTCGTTTTATCGAGCCATGCATATTTCTTATCCCAATCAACAAGATAGCGAGAATGCAAAAATACTGGGAGTGCCTCCTGGTGGTTTTATTATGGTACACGGGCAGCGCAACGGGTTAGGCTGGCTCGCCTTTATTACACAACAATTCAACTGGACAAATGGCTGCATCGCTTTAACCAACAAGGAAATGGATGAATTCATGGACTTAGTAAAAGTTCGCACTCCCATTAAAATTAGCTGGTAGGTATCACATTTTAAAAGCAGCCAATGTAGTCGATAGAAAACGGTTATAAGGGAGTAAAAATTGAACACAGTACAAATAGCCAGAATGGTGGTGGGATTAAGCTGGATTTACCACGGTATATTTCCAAAGTTAGTCCATGTGGCACCATTAGAATTAGCCATGACCAGTAGCATTGGCTTTTCAGATGAAATTTCGTATCTCATTACAAAATTTGCAGGAGTATCTGAAACTATATTTGGTTTAGTATTTATTGCCTATTACAGAGTAAGGAGCATTATTTATTTAAATATCGCAGGCCTTACCATGCTGCTCTTGTTTGTCATGCTGAATATGCCCAAGCTACTCATTGAAGCTTTTAACCCCATTACTACAAATATCCCACTTATTGCGTTGAGCTTTATTATTTTGAATTGTATTAACGATCAAAAAGAGGCTTAAAAAATACTAACCCCATTAATATTGATAAAACCTTTAGCAATATTTTTTGGCTATTATAATCAACAAAATGGTATCTATTGCGCGCTTCTTTAAAACCGCCATGAGTATTAAAACTGTCTCTTATACACATCTGACGCTGCCGACGATCTACTCTGTGT
>OLII01000220.1_pt1 | contig 23065 bp, 17 predicted proteins | sample 1609481 | NCBI WGS metagenome assembly OLII01 (sample SAMN05416859, study PRJEB24817) | seawater metagenome | isolation source: Sea water | place: Canada:Atlantic | collected 2013-11 | reverse complement strand
TTGTAGTTTGTCCATTATAGGTCCTTAAGTTGTAAACCTATTTCAGGACGGGACAACCAAATAAAAAAGGGCTTAGCTTTTTCAAGCTAGCCCTTTTTTTAGATTACAACCTACTAAAAAATAAAATCTAACGCCACGGCAATGGTTTCAGAATCACCATGGTAATCATAGGAATGGTCCACATCCCCTTGGTCTTCAAAATAATCGTATTGCACTTTTAAGGCCGCGCTAGAGCTTAAGTTATAACGCACCCCTACACCTGCCGTAAAATGCTGTTCCCAGCTATTGGTTCCAGCTGGGTCGTCACCGTGAGTTTCATCGGCTTGAGAATAAACCACATAGGGTTGGTACTTACCAATGTTGTACACCAAAGACACCAACCAAGTAGGATATTCCAATTCCACCTCGTTATCATAAATAACCAGGTTCATATCAAACAAAATGGTAAACATGTCTAAATTAACGTTGCCGCCAAAGCCCATAAAGGTTTGATCGAAAGGTACCATTTCAGTAACAGTTCCATCTACATGATAGGTTGTACGGTTTCTATGATTTTGAAAATATACAAATCTCAAATCAAAAAATTCACCCACAAGGCTGTAATTAAACCCAACAATGTCTGTCCAAATTTCATCAATGGAGGACGCAGCCGGAGTAGCAGCAAAAAGTTTGTCGTAAAACAGCATTTCTTTATTATCTATTGAGTATTCATTCCCATAAAAAGCGGTGATGGTATTGCCAAGATCGCCAATCTCAAAATCGTATGAAGCATGTACGCCGTTAAATTGGGTGATCTGCCACCAGTATAAATTAGCCGGTGGACGAATCCATGGGTACGCAAAGCCCACTTCAGAAAATTCAGAATAATAATACATGGGAATGTTGCGACGCCCTGCCATAAACGTCCAGTCTTCTACGCCACTGAAAGTAAGGTAATACCAATCTAATTCAGTTTCAAATTCATCGGTTCCCTTAGTTAAGTACTGACCCGTAAACTTAAGGTCTTGGCTAACATCAGCCGTTGCCTGCAGAGCAAACACTGTTTCAGGCTTAAAAGAAGGCTTATCAGAGTACTGACCTACATCGTAAAAATCAGCTGTAAAAGGCGCTTGATGTGTGAGAGTTTGGCCCATCACAACAGAGCCAAAACCATTAAACTTAACTTCAGCATTGGCCATCGGTAATAAAGATAGGCTTAACAAAGCAAGACATATGACTTTTATATATTTCATTTTTATGCTCCGTTAGAATTTAGCAACGACTTTAACGCTGTCGGTTACTGAAGCGGCATCAACGTAACTGATTGCCCCCTGATTTGAAGAAACCGTCTTAACAATTTCGGCGTCTGAAGCCAAGTCCTGAGGCTGTGTTCCTTTTCCTGTAAAGACAAGCCGTGCCCAATGAGAGCTGATTTGGGTCGCAGTTCTCCCAATTATTACTTTATTAAAAGACTCTCTAGAGGAAGTACCTTCGACAGAGTTCAAAGGAATAACAACCTGTCCATTAGGGAATTTTTTCTGTTTTCCTAGAAATATCTTTTTGATCATTTTTTCATTAATAGTGGAATCATTTGCAGGGTTTACAATCACAGCCACCTCTGCCAAAGCAGGTTGCATAACTAGCAGACTAAAAATAATCAAAAGATTAAATTTTAAAGCGTTACTCAGCTTCCATTTAGAATGTCGCATTATTAAGGTTCCTCAAGCAAAGAATCGTCAATAACTCCCATATATCATCTATATAGAGGTTAATCCTTAAACGAATGATTTTTGTAAAGTATAGAAGAGATTTTGCTATTAAATCTGGACACCTTAGATTGCTTTTAAATATACACAGCCTTCTTTCGTATACTATTTGGAATTAAAAATCCCCCATTAAAAGATGGAAAAATCATGAAGGCTTTCGTTTATTGGTCTTCTAACTGCATAGAATTAATTTCTAGTTAGATTAATTAGAATTACTAATACTTTTTCTTATAACAAACTACTGGTAGTTATTTCGGTTTTTAATCGCTTTAGAGTAACTGGGGCTGATAGTGCGCAGTCTAAGCACCCTATTATGAGCAGCATGACTACCCTATCCCAAATGCCATAATGGTAAATCGTCAAGGAAACACGAATGCATGGCAGGGTTAAGGTTTGCTAACCAAGAAGAAATTAGGCCGTAATAGAACAGTACAGTGCCCATCATTATTGGTGCATATTTGATATTTCCGGCTTTATTCAACCGGTATGAAAGGGTATTACTCACAACTTATCTGGATAATACTTCACACACTAGAAGCTATACACATGAAGCGCTATTAAGCAGATCTGCAAACAAGTGCATTGAGCATTCGTATTGCCAAAACCGAATCACTGGCGCAGCTGCACCAAATATTATGCGACATATTAACGAGCTGCACGGCTAGGCATCATTAAAAAGGCCCCGCTAGCAAGAGCTAGCGGGGCCTTTCTGCTTATATACTAAATGCTATTTCCACCAAGGATAAAATGCAGGCATGTCCGTTGACGCTTTAGATTTAAATTCAGGCTCACGCTTTTCAAGAAAAGACGCAACCCCTTCTTTGCCATCTACTTGGCTGGTGTAAAAAATAGAAAGGGAGTCTACGTTGTGGGCATCTCTAGGATGAGGCGCGGCCGATAAACGTAACATCATTTGGCGAGCTAGGGCGATGCTCACTTGGGACTTTTTAGCAATGCTGCGCGCTATCTTATAAGCTTCTTCTAATAAATCTTCTGGGGCATGTACCGAGCGCACAAAGCCTGACTCTTTAGCGGTGTTAGCATCGAAAATATCTCCTGTATAGACCCATTCTAAAGCCTGACTTACTCCCACAATACGGGGTAGAAACCAGCTTGAACAAGCTTCAGGGGTAATGCCGATTTTCTCAAACACAAAGCCAATTTTTGCTTTTTCAGATGCTAGGCGAATATCCATGGCCGCCAGCATGGTAGCACCAATGCCCACCGCCGCACCATTAATGGCGGCAATAACCGGTTTTTTACAATCATAAATACTTAAATTTACTTGGCCGCCAGTATCACTGATACCTGGCAACATTTTAGAGTTTTCCATGTCGGCCACAGTAGGGGTTTGATTTTCATCTAAACCAAATACATTGCCTTCGCGGGTTAAGTCCATGCCCGCGCAAAAAGCACGCCCTGCACCGGTTACTACTATGGCGCTCACCTCATCATCATCGCTGGCACGATTAAAGGCATGCACCAATTCACTGGCCATCTCCACCGTGAATGAGTTCATTTGTTCTGGACGGTTAAGGGTAAGGGTTAGGATTAAACCTTCCACTTGGTAATCTAGGGTGTTGTATTCCATGATGAATCTCCATGAGCTGTGCATTCTATTTTTATTATTCAGCAGTTTAAGGCATGACTTTACCCTGCTCTATAGCCAAATCTACACTTAAAATGGCCAAAACTGCCAAATACTCAGCCTTAGGAATGTGTCAGGGCATGCTTACAAGAGGATTTTGAAAATTAGCCCTTTATTCAGGGCCTGTATTAATGGGGCTGCTTTAAATTAGAAACTTTGAAATGCTAGGGTGATCACAATAGTTATCCAGAGCCAACGTTATTATTTAAGCATTATCGCAAATTTAGTTTTCAAAATAATAAACAAACCCTACCTATGAAATGTTAAGCAGAACTTCACTGTAAATTTCTAAGGGGCTTTACAATGAATGGGCAATAAACGAATACAAAAGATGAAAATATTAGAAGAGAGTAAGCTTTACTTAGTTAACCATTCACGCAGTTTTTCTTCTAGCAAAGAAGCATCAATTGGTTTACTTAAATAATCATCCATGCCCGCTAACAAGCATTTTTCCTTATCTCCTTTCATGGCATTAGCTGTCATGGCAATAATAGTGAGTTCTTTATATTGATTACCCGCTTTACCGTTTCGTATTTGGCGACTAGCCTCGTAGCCATCCATTTCGGGCATTTGGCAATCCATTAGCACCACATTATATGGGCTACTGTCTGGGGCCAGCTTTAACGCATCTAACGCTTCACGACCATTGGCTGCCACATCAGCACTTAAGCCCATCCCCTCTAGCGTGCCTTGCGCCACTATTTGATTTATTTGATTGTCTTCCACTAACAATATGCGTGTACCCTTTGGCCAAGTTTTTTCACTTTCAGCATCGTCATTATCTGCACCCTCTTGTTGAGTATGAGAGATTTTATCCACTTCACTATGATCCAAACTTTGCAAATAATGATGTGTAACCAAGGGAGTGGCTTGCTCCAATACTTCCCCTCCGGCAATCACCACGGCTAATGAGTCAAATAAATCTGAAGTTGTAGTGGGCTTAGGAAAATAAGCATCGAAACCCAAATTCGCAAAATATTGAGCATCACCGCTGCTGCCCATTGATGTCATCATAATTAGTCTTGTGCCATTAAAACGTTTGTCACGACGTATGGCCTGGCCTAATGTTGCACCGCTCATACTGGGCATTTGCATATCTAAGAAGGCTACTTTAAAAGTATTTTTCATTAACTGTGCCTCCATTAATTTCAATGCATTTTCGCCTCCATCAGCCTCCTGAACAATTGCTCCCCATAGTTTTAATTGGCCAGATAATACTTCTCGATTCGTGGCGTTATCATCCACCACAAGCATTTCAACACCTTTTAAATCAACCGTGGGCTGCACCAGTTTTGCATGCTCGCTGGCGTTTAATAAGATATTAAAATCAAAGCGGCTTCCCTTACCTAGGGTACTGCTTACAGATATCCCCCCGCCCATGATCTCACACAGTTTTTTAGAAATGGCTAAACCTAATCCTGTACCACCGTATTCCCGAGTGGTAGATGTATCCACCTGGGTAAATGAATCAAATAAAGCATGTTGTTTATCATCAGGAATACCAATGCCGGTGTCTTCTACCGAACAATGCAATCGAATTTTATGCCCTGCTTCTTCAATGGCACTTGCGCGAAGGATAATCTCCCCTTGATGGGTAAATTTAATGGCATTACTCACTAGGTTATTTAATATTTGGCGTAGCCGACTGGGATCCCCCATCACCATAGATTGATGAATACCACTGACGTCTAAAATCAGCTCTAAGCCTTTTTCTTCTGCTTTATTACTAATGGATTCAGAGAAGTCTCCTAATTGGCTGCGTAAATCAAAATCAAGTATTTCCAATTCTAACTTGCCCGCTTCTACTTTTGAGAAATCTAAAATATCATTAATAAGCGATAATAATGAGTCAGCACTAGAGCGAGCCAGTTTAGCATGACGGCTTTGCTCTACATTTAACTTACTTTGCTGAAGCAACCCCAACATGCCCAGTACTCCGTTCATAGGCGTACGTATTTCATGACTCATGCTAGCCAAAAACGCTCCCTTGGCTTGAGCGGCTAATTCAGCTTGTTCCTTTGCATTTATAAGCGAATGCTCGGCCTGTGTTCTTTGGGTTATATCTCTAAAGCTCCACACTCGCCCTTGTACTTCATCCTCTACAAACATGGGCCGTGATGAGCGTTCAAAAATTCTGCCATCTTTAAAATTCAAGGTATCTAATACCTCAATGGTTAAATCATCATTAAATTTATTCAGCTCATTTGTAAATTTAAAAGGATCCGATAATTTTTCTAAAATATGTTTCATCATTATTCTATCGTTACCGCTATCTAACAGGTCTTCGCTTAAATTCCATAACCCCCTAAAACGTGTATTCGTTCTAAGCGTCTCTCCCTGCACACCGGTTACCAGAATTCCGTTGTCGGTACTTTCTAAAATCGCTTCCAATAAAGCCAAGCTTTTATTTTTTTCCCATTCGGCATTTTTTTGCTCGCTAATATCTCGAACCAACCCAGTATAAATAAAACCATCCCCAGTGGTTACTTCAGATATACCTAAATGAATGGCAAATAAATTACCGTTTTTATGAAGGCCCTCTAATTCACGACCCACACCAATAATCTTGCTTTTTCCGGTTTTCTGGTAGTTTCGTAAATATTCATCATGTAACCTTGAATGATTGAATGGCATAAGCATTTTAATATTTTTACCTAGCACCTCTTCCAATTTGTAACCAAACATTTTTTCAGCTGCCAAATTAAAGGTTAATATTTTTGCCCCTTTATCCATGGTTATAATGGCATCTGTAGCAGTATCAACAATGGATTGCATGCGTTGGGCTGTTTCTTTTTGATCGTATAGCGCATTATCCATGCGTAACAGTAAGTTATTAAAACTTCGCGCTAATACGCCCACTTCATCTAAACTTTCGGTGGGCAAAGTATTCATGGCACCAGTGGTTTCATATAATTGTAAAGCGCTGGCCATTCCTATTAATGGGCTGGCCAAACGCCTTGATGCCAATATGGCTAATCCCAATGCTAACAAAGCGATGGCGCTGCCTAGTAATATGCTGCGATTTCGAAACGAGGCTAATTCTTCATTTATGGATAAATCCTTATTTTGCAGCAATAAATGAAGAGGGTAATCGCTACCGTATTTTTGCAGTGAGATATGACGATAAAAAGCAGGGTACCCTCCACCATGGTCATCTTCCAATATGGGAAAACCCTTTGTTTCTTTTTCTTGTGAAAATGCAAAAGACAATGCTGGAAAATGGTGCTGTATGTTCTCGCCTTTTTGAAGCTCTATATCTAGCTCGCTTTCAGGGTTATGGAGGAATCCACCATCCTCTTCTGCCAAGTAGAAGGTAAGTGCCGACAATGCGCCATTTTTCAGGCTAATAATGAAGGATTTAAAATCAATATTAATCACTACAATGCCAAATATTTCACCATTGGCTTTGCCATATATGGGCGTCGCGACTCTCAATACTGGCTGTAAAGGCACCACTATTTGGCCATACTCTCTATTTAATTCTACATTTGAAAAATGTATTTCTCCTGGATATTTAGTAATGCTATTTTTGAAATAATTCGACTTATGCTTACTTTGCATTAATGAAGAAGGAATCCGTTGAACACCGTTTAAGTTGCGCTTTACATTTATAATTTCTTTTCCATTATTACTCACCCCTATATATCTAATTTGTAAATAATTTTCTTTGGCCTTCATCATTTGCTCAAATATTTGCTCAAGGCGATCACGCCATAAGCGTTTACTCTCTATATCATTTTTATTAATTGAATTTATTAAACCTTGTATGGGTGGAGTATTGCTTAGAAACAACACATCTGAGGAGCCTTGCTTATATAGCTCGGCCAACAAGGGTTCAACCAAATTACTTTGCAAACCAAGCTCTTTCACTTCCTGCTCATGAATTAATCGTTCACTCTCGTAATAAAAGCTACCCCCGACTATTGTTGCCACTAGCAGAGCTAATAAAAATGCAGCCACCGGTAGCTGTAATGCAATAGGGCGTTTTGCAATTCCAACTTCAAGTAAATCTTTATTTGTTTTTTCTTTAAAGGTGTTCGGGAAAGAGGGCGTATTACTTTTATTTTTTTCTGACTGTGGAATAAATTTAAGTAAATCAATAAGCATTCCCACCAACATACAGCCATAGGCAAAAACCTTAAAAACATGAGCTATGTTGAAATGAGCGTCAAACAATTGAATGGAACCAAAAGTCATATGAAGCTGAGTGACCGTTTCAGGTATTATGCTTAATACAAAAACAAACCGAATAATCGAGTTATCTTGTTTATACCAAATCCAAAACAGAGCTCCTGCCAATAAAAAAAGAGCTAATGGCAAGACATCCAAAGGTCGGCTAATCAATGCGTTGGGATAAATAGTTTTCGGCAAAGTTTCACTTGTCGCCATGAAATACACCAACATAAAAGACAGGGCTAGGAAAATAGTGCCAATACAAAATAAGAGTTTAAAGTTAGAAGTATTCAAACCACTGGAAAGAGAATTTTGGGAATTTAATAAGCGTTTTCGAGCAAGCCAAAGGCCAATGCTAACGCCTATAATCATATAACTGGCCATTAAAATTCGTGACAGGGCCCAGGTAAATGGTATGTGCTCAGCGTCAGCACTATTAGCTTGAATAATTCCAGTGGCACTTAAGGTATGAAAAATATCCACTATCCCAGCGCACATTAATGCCAAACCGATAATGGGCACTGTAATATCGCCGCGTACACGATAGTGCAGAAACGAAACAAGCGAGGCAATAATCGCAATGCTTACTGCGCTCCATTCCAACAAAGCATGATGTAACATACCCGTAAGCTCGGGCTTAACCATATCTGCTGACAATGCAACGGAAGAGAAGTTGGCTCCTACTAAAAGGTAAGCTGCATAGGGCAATACACACAGCACTAACACAAAGCAAACCACTTGAGCACGACGACTTAATTTAGCAGGCATCCATTGCATTTTGTAAAAAGTCACTCCATTTACTTGTCTTTTATTGCTTAAAACTAGCCATGTTAAAGGGAAAAATCATTGGCACACTAAACGACCTGTACTTTATAAAACGGCCGATTTTATACAGATTACCAGTCTGTTTAATGTGTAAATTAAATTGAAATTTATAGATATGTTCAGCTTAGCTGATAATGGCAAGGGTGCAGTCAAAGTCTTGCCCGCTAGATGCATTGGTGGGGTCGTTAAAGAGTTTGAACGGCAGGTTTGAAGGTGCTTGGTAGCCTAGTTTTTAAATAATGAAAGCTCATTGCCCAATTGTGAGCTAAATTTGATAAAAATGGATGAGTCATTCAAAGCACTAAATGAATAAGGTGTTAGGCCATAGCCATATCAGTTCCTAAAGCTATTAGGAGTACTGCCTTTCCAGCGCTTAAAAGCATGAAAGAAGTTAGCTGTGTCGGCATAGCCTAAACGTAGCGCTATTTGCTCCATGGTTAAATTGGTAGATTGAATAAGCTCCATGGCAAATGTTTCACGTACTTCATCCATTAGGGTGCGAAACGAAGTGCCTTCGCTCGTTAATTGGCGTCTAAGGGTACGCAGTGACACACATTGCAATTTAGCCACAGCTTCCATATTAATATTTTGATCTAAATTGGCCACCAAGTGGCGCCGCACATGATCGGCCACGCCACTTCGTGAACACCTTTTTTGTAATAAGTGTTGGCATTGATTGATTAATAGTTGGCGAGTGGCTTCGTTGGCGGTGGGCAAGGGAATATCCATTAGGTCACGATGAAACACCACGCAGTTTTTAGGCTGATCAAAGCGGCCCTTCATGCCAAACACCCGTTCATACTCTTCTAAATTTTCAGGCGCTGACCATTTAAAGTTCATTTCGCTCACAGGAATATCATGGCTAAACAGTTCTTTATGAATATTCACAATGGCCGAACCATCGCGCTCCACCACAAAGCGTTGTAGTTTTTCAGGTAAATGATCACCATCTACATATAAGTACACCAGTTCACCCTCTTCTTTGAGGTAAATGTGGCTAAAAGCAAAGGTGAGTGACAAAAATCTCAAGCCCACCTCGGTGGCCGCGCGCAAGGTAGGGCTACTGGCAAAGGCAAACCCCCAAATACCATAAGTGGTGAGGTGATAACGGGGGCCTATTTCCAAAGCAATATTGGTCTCCCCTAGGGCGTCGACAATATTTTCAATCAGCTTCAGCTCTTGAAACGCTTTAATTTCAGCTTGGCTGTCATTGAGCATGGCGTCGGTAATACCGGTATTGTTCAGACATGCTTGCTTAGACATGCCCCGCGACACAGCCACATTAATCATTAGCAGCACACTGCTGGTATTGCGGGTGTCACTCCAATTATTCATATTCTCTCACTTCTCAACTCACTTAATGGCACAAAGTCGTCTCGTTTGGCCGCTAATCACAATTCGATTGTCCCACTATGCCATAAAAATCCACAAGAAAAACCTGAACAATGGGCCTGAATTAATCATTACTGACCGAGATCAATCATGGCAGAGCAAAATAGTGTAGGTAGCCAAGTCCAATATAAAGACGTGCTCATCATCGGTACCGGTTTTGGTGGACTGGGCATGGCCATTAAGCTTAAAGATGCTGGCTTGGATGACTTTGCTATTCTAGAAAAAGGCTCAGATGTAGGTGGTTGCTGGCGCGAGAATACTTATCCGGGGGCAGCTTGTGATGTGCCCTCTTTATTGTATTCCTTTTCATTTGAAGCCAAGTCCGATTGGACACGACACTTTGCCCCACAAAACGAAATTTATGGTTATTTAAAACACTGCGCCAGTAAATACCAGTTAACGCCGCACATTCAATTCAATACTCAGGTCACGCAAGCCAACTTTGATGAAGATACAGGTTTATGGACCATCATCAGTAGCACAGGGCAAACCTGGCAAAGCCGAATTTTTATTTCAGCCTGTGGACAATTAAGCCAACCAGCCATGCCCAACCTAAAAGGCATGGACAGTTTTGCTGGTAAAGTGATGCATTCGGCCACCTGGGATCATGAGTATGATTTAAAAGGCAAAACCATCGCCGTTATTGGTACAGGGGCCAGCGCCATACAGTTTGTGCCTGAAGTGGCCAGGCAAGTTAAGCACATGACCGTTTTACAGCGTAGCGCCCCCTATATTATTCCCAAGCCCGACCGCGCTTATGGCCCTTTATTAAAATCACTGCTTAAAAATGTACCCTTATTTCAAAAGCTATATCGTTTAAATATTTACCTGCAACACGAAATCCGTTTATTGGGTTTTACCTGGCTACAAAAAATGATGCCCTTGGCGGAAAAACAAGCCAACAACTACATGGGTAAAACCATTAAAGATCCTGAATTACGTGAAAAATTTACACCCGACTACGGCATAGGCTGTAAGCGCATATTAATTTCCAATAATTACTATAAAGCGTTTACCCAATCTAATGTGGCCCTAGAAACCACAGGTATCAGCCATATAGAGCCTGATGGCGTAGTGTTAAAAAATGGTGAAAAGCTTGTCGTTGACGCCATCATTTATGGCACGGGCTTTAAAGCCACGCAATTTTTATCCCCCATGAAGGTAACGGGTTTAGATAACAAGGAATTAAATAAAGAGTGGGAAAAAGGCGCCGAGGCATTTTTGGGCATTACCGTTAAAGATTTTCCTAATTTTTATATGTTATACGGCCCAAATACTAACCTTGGCCATAACTCCATCGTTTACATGTTGGAAAGCCAAATACATTACACGTTAAAGTCTATTAAATTGCTGAATAAAAAAGGCATTAAGTATTTAAATATTCGCCAAAACAAACACGATAGTTTTAATGAGCGAATTCAGAAACAAGTGAAAAATACTGTATGGGAAAAGGGCTGTGAAAGTTGGTATAAAACAGATGAAGGCAAAAACACCATTAACTGGCCTGATTTTACCTTCAAGTACCGACATAAAACACGCAACGTGAAATTAAAGGATTATCATATAATTAAACAGGCCAGTTAAGCTGACCGCGTTTTAACGCCTTAAGCACGCTACATAAAACCTAGTGTGAAACTAAAGGATTATCATATTATTAAACAGGCCAGTTAAGCTGGCCGCATATTCAACCTTTAAATACGCAACATAAATCGTAATGTTAAGCTAAAGGACTAGCACATTATTAAACAAGCCAGTTAAGCTGGCTGTGTTACACACAGATAGCCACCCAATAATATAACGACAATAAAAAGGATTAGCCTCTTGAAAGAAGCCAGTAAAATCATGTTTTTTAAAGGGCTAAACCGTCTATTTCTAAAGCCTATATTTGGCCCTCCTTGGCCCTATGCCGTTCAGCGGGCTTGGTTTAAGTTAATGGCTTCTGTGATGTTATTGCCTAAAAACATTTTTATCAGCCCTATTGAAATGGCTTCCATTCCGGCAGAACTCGTAAACCCAAAACAATTATCAGCCAGCGATAATGGCGAAGATAACCGCTTAAAAAAAGTGATATTGTATTTACACGGCGGCGCCTATTGTATTTGCGCCCCTAAAACCCATCGTAGCCTTACCTGTAATTTGGCTAAAAAAACACAAGCCATGGTATTTGTTCCTGATTATCGCCTAGCGCCAGAACATCCATTTCCAGCAGGCATAGATGATTGCTTAACAAGTTATCAATGGTTATTAAGCCAAGGTTTTAATTCCAATAATATCACCCTAGCCGGAGATTCGGCAGGGGGCGGGTTAGTGATGGCCACTGCTTTGCGCATTCGTGAATTAAACCTTCCTGCCCCCTGTGCATTAGTACTTATCTCCCCATGGAGTGATTTAACCCTATCTAGTTTACACAGTGTCAGCGACAAAATAGATCCATTATTACGTTGGTCAAATTTACAAGCTGGGGTAAAGGCTTACTTACAAGGCCAAGACCCTAGCCTGCCACTGGCTTCTTCGTCATTAGCCGATTTAAGTGAATTACCCCCTATGCTCATTCAAGTGGGCAGTGAAGAAATTATTTTAAACGACTCTAAAAAATTGCACCAACAAGCAAAGAAATATCAGAATGATTGCACATTAACTATTTATGAAAATGGCTGGCATGTTTTTCAATTACAGGCAGGCTTACTGGATATGAGCGATAAAGCCATTGAAGAAATTGATCAGTTTATTTCAAAGTGCATACAAAATAGTAATGCCCCCAACCAAATGACTAAGCAGTAGAGACACTAAAATGGTTAATCTTAAACCCAGTATGATCATCACCGGTGCCGCCTCAGGCATTGGCCGTTCTGTGGCTGAAACCCTATTAAAAGATGGCTGGTACATTGGTCTATTCGATTTATCAAAACAGCCATTACAAGAGATTCAAGATACTTGGGGAAAAGACAACTGCAGTATTCATATTGTTAGTGTGAGCGATGGGAATGCTTTGGAAAAAGAGTTTAACTCTTTTGTAAAAAATGCCGGCAAGTTAGACGTATTATTTAATTGTGCAGGGCTATTACAAGCTGGGCATTTTGAAGATATTAGCCTTGAGCGCCACTATCAAATATTAGACGTGAATAATAAAGGGGTCATGAACTGCTGTTATCTTGCGTTGCCCTTTTTAAAGCAAAATAAAAAATCTCGTGTTATTAATATGTCTTCGGCTTCTTCATTGTATGGAGTACCTGGGCTTGCCTCTTATTCTGCCAGTAAGGCTTGGATTAAATCCTTTACCGAATCCCTTAATATTGAATGGGCTAGGCACAATATTCACGTACTGGCCATTGAACCGCCGTTTGTGAACACCAATATGATCAGTGGTGACAATACCCGTGTTATGGAGAAAATGGGGGTGAATTTAACCGCACAAGACGTGGCAAACAGCGTTAAGAAATCTTTAACGTCCAGCCATACCCATGTAAGGGTTTCGCTAAATTATAAAATTCAGTGCTTTCTTTCAGCCATTAGCATTCGCCCAGTTAAAAGATTAGCCATGCGCTACTTCACAGGATATTAATATCATTAAAAAAGGCATTCATTGAATGCCTTTTTATGTGTGATTTTTATATTTTTAAAATGGTTTAACCGTTTATTTTTTTACGGTATTCACTGGGGCTACTGCCCGTCCAGCGTTTGAAGCTTCTTGAAAAACTGCTTGAATCTAAAAAACCTAATTGATAGGTAATAGTGGTAATAGATAAATCGGATTGCTTGATATACTGCATGGCCAAATGCTTACGAGTGTCATCTAAAATCACTTTATAACTGGTATCTAACTCATTTAATTTGCGATGCAAACTGCGACTACTGGTGCCTAAAACCGCCGCTACTTTTTCACGAGTGGGCTCACCATGGGGCATCAGTTCAATTAAGGCATTGTAAACTGAGGCCACAATGTCACTTTTATTAAAGCGTGATAAATATTCTGCCATAACCTGTTCATTAATGCGCACCAGTTCAGCATTACCTGTGGGCACCAGCTGATCAACAAATTGCTTGGCTAAGCGAATCTCGTAGATGTCACTGTTAAAGTAAATTGGGCAGTTAAAAATTCCTTCATGTCGCGAGGTATCTTTTGGTTTATCACGCTTTAGCCTCACACTTAAAATGTTATTAGCGCTATTGTTTAATAAGGCTTGAGTGGCTTCCACCATCAATGCCATAAAAGCATCTATGGCATGAAAGTTTGGCTCGAAAATATCCTCTGCCATATGAAACTTCACCACTACTTCGTCTTTTTCATCATGTATATCCAAACCCACGGCAGTACTGATGATGCTTGAGAATTTTTGCAAGCGCTCAAGACTTTCTCGCATAGAACTTGAAGCATGATGGGCATAAGTGATGGCATGGAAACTGGTAGGGCTAATGTGCTTGATGGCTTCAAGGCCAATGCAGTCGTCACCCGATATTTGTTCGGCAAATTCCCAAAGGGTGCGCATTTTATCAACTGCCACCCGTTGATTAGAGTCCTGAATACACTGAGCGTCTATTCCGGCTTTTTTTAAGGCGGTAGCAGCATCACAAAAAGGTTCGATGGCTGCCAATATAGGCATCACCCAAGTGGCAATGGTGGTGTGGTTGGTTTCAGACATCGACTACATTGACCATTTTTGTCCCGTTTAGTTTATACCTTGTCCCAATATGTTCTGAAGACAGGCAATAACTTATTTATCATACTATGTAATAACTGCTTATAACCTTGATAACAACAAGCAGATCAATAAAAACAATAACTTACTCGCCCTCACAGGCGTTTCAATTGGCCTAACCGCTCACGCTGTTTACCCAAATAGCTCATAACTGCTTTTAAAGGCAATGAGTGCCTATTATTCACTTTGGAAATGGGCTCATCTATGGTGTAAAGCAAGCCCAAACAGGGCTGATGAATAAAATAGGTAATACAGGCTAACTGGTGACTCTAAATTTACTGATATCTAAGCAGATAAAACGCGCCACGCCAAGGTGTCTTGGCTGGGTGTATAGAAATACACCACTTTACTTTACAAGATAACCCGTAAATAAAGATGAATTATGAAAATAACTAACTGATAAAACATCTGTTTGTACAGCCTTTAATGGCGACATTAAAAAGTTAACAGAGCAGTGCGATATTTTGAATATGTTTAATCGAGCCTAAAAATCAAAAGCGGTTCTAATAAAGAAAGCTATTTAAGGAGATCAATACATGAAAATAAAAACAATTCTCTTACCCATGATAATAGGCGCTAGCAGCATAAGCGTGGCCAGTGAGTCACCAACAAACTTGTACTGGGGGGACACTCACTTACACACCTCTTATTCATTTGATGCATTTTTAAATAAAAATCAATCTGCCGATCCCGATACCGCTTATCGCTGGGCCAAGGGCAAACCTGTTATTCACCCTTACACCAATAGCCGTATTCAAATTGAAACGCCATTGGATTTTCTAGTGGTGTCTGATCATGCCGAAGGCATGGGGGTGATCCGCGCTATCACCAGTGAAAAAGAAGAATATGGTGAAGAAGGCTTTTTTAAGAACATCGTGCGTTGGTTTACAGTGCAATACATTCAATATGTATACGATGATGGCAAAGGTGAAGGCATCACCCTGTTTAACGAAGTACTGCCTGAAAAAGCACAAAACCCGGGAACCGATCCGGTGCAAGATCCATCCAATATCATGTATGACAACTTGGGAGACATGAGCCCTACGGAAATTACTGCCTGGGGGGAAATTGCCGACGCCGCCGATCGTCATAATGAACCAGGAAAATTCACCGCCATTTTAGGCTGGGAGTGGAGCTCTATCCCCACTGGCGCCAACTTGCACCGCGTGGTCATGTCACCTAACGATGCTGCCACCGCCAAACAATATTTGCCTTATGGCTCCGATCAAAGCCAATACCCTGAAGACCTATGGGCATGGTTAGATAAAACCAGCAAAGAAACTGGCAGTGAATTTATTGCCATTCCTCATAACTCTAACGTCAGTAAGGGTTACATGTTCCCTGAAGTGACGTTAAAAGGAGAACCCATTAACGTGGCCTATGCCAAAACACGCATGGCGTGGGAGCCGGTGGTGGAAGTCACGCAAATTAAAGGCGACAGCGAAACCCACCCCCAGTTATCTCCCGATGACGAATTTGCCGACTTCGAGTCTTACGGTTTTTATCTGCAAAAAACCCCACAAGACCCTATTGTTACCAAAGCGGATTACGTTCGTGCTGGCTTAAAGCGTGGCCTAGAAATAGAAAATAAAATTGGTGTAAACCCCTATAAATTTGGCCTTATTGGCAGCACCGATTCTCACACCGGTTTATCCACAGCTGAAGAAGATAATTTCTGGGGTAAGTTTGCTCATGACTCGACCCCCGACACCAAGCGCAAGGATATTATCGGTGGCACAAAAGCCTCTGGCTGGGATATGTCAGCATCAGGCTTAGCTGCCGTATGGGCCGACGAAAACACCCGCGATGGAATTTTCTCTGCCTTTAAACGCCGCGAAGTCTACGCCACCAGTGGCCCTAGAATTAAAGTGCGCATGTTTGGCGGCTGGAACTTCGATGCCAAAGCCTTACAGGGTGAAAATATGGCCAAGTACGGATATAAACAAGGGGTGCCCATGGGCGGCGATTTAACTCGACCATCTAATAAAAATGCCAAAGCACAGTTTTTAATTCGCGCCACAAAAGATCCAGTAAACGCTAATCTAGACCGCGTACAAGTGGTTAAAGGATGGTTAGACGATCAAGGCATCAGCCATGAAAAAGTGTTTAATGTAGTGTGGAGTGATGATCGTAAATTGAATGCCAGCGGTAAACTGCCTGACGTTGGTAACACTGTAAACCTAGAATACGCAAGCTACGACAACAGCATCGGCAGTGAAGAGCTTTCAACCATTTGGGAAGATGAAAGCTTTAATGCCAATCAACGTGCTTTTTACTACGTGCGAGTGTTACAAATTCCAACGCCCCGCCATTCATTATATGACGCCATATCCTTACAAATTGACGCCCCCATTGAAGGGCCTGCCACCATTCAAGAGCGTGCTTATACTTCACCTATTTGGTATACGCCTTAACGCTTAAAAAATTATTTCTTGCCCTGTGCCTTGGCATTATAAACGTGACTTTACAGTTTCTTTTAAAATGCTAAGGAGCGATCACAGGGTGGGAAATATCTCAAATAAGTTAAACAGAATAATAAGCAATAGATGTAAGGTGACAAAGATAATGAATTTTTTAAAAAAATACGCTCATGAGCCTTTACTTCATTTCGTTGTCATTGGCTTAGTACTATTTTTCTTAGTGGAAGCCTTCTATCCCAATTCAGATAGCTACACGCAATCGCAAAATACCATTGCCTTTGACCAAGAAAAAATCATTCAATTTTTACAATTTCAAAATAAAGCCTTCAATGTTGCCAATGCCAAGGCAAAATGGCTAAGCATGAACGACACAGAAAAAAGTCAACTCATGACTGACTATATTCGTGAAGAGGTTATGTATCGCGAAGCACTTTCATTGGGTTTAGAAAAAGACGATCAAATTATACGCCGCCGCCTTATTCAAAAAATTGAATTTATCAACCGTGGCTTCCAGTCTGACATGGCTAAAATTAATGAAGAAGAAATAGAGCAGTTTTTTAAGCAACATAAACAAGAATACCAAATAGATCCATCAATCACCTTCACTCATGTTTTCTTTGACAAAAAATTCTATGATTCAGAAGGGCAAGGCGATCAAACCCTACAAATAGCTACGGAAACTCTAAAAACCCTCAATGCCAGTAAAGTGCCCTTTGAACAAGCCTCTCAATATGGTCAAAGATTCTATTTTCACCGCAATTATGTAGATCGCACCCCGGCTTTTGTGGCCAGTCATTTTGGCGAAGATTTTTCACAAAATACCTTTAAGTTTCCACAAGCGAATAAATGGGTTGGACCTGTTACTTCAAAGTATGGCCAGCATTTAGTCATGGTGTCTAAAAACCTACCAAGTCGTTCCCCTAAACTAGGAGAAGTGGCAGGTCAGGTATTGAATCATTTACAACGCATTAAACAAAGAGAATTAAAACAAAAATCCCTTAGCAAAATGATTGAGAAATATAAGTTAGAAAACAACACATCCTTTTCTTTCATTGAACCATCTGTCATGGAACAAACTGCCACCCAAGAGCAACAAGCCAATGCAAAATAATCTCTTGATGCAGGGTTCACAGAATTTAGGCGTTCGCTCTATGTTTCGCTTACCTCTTCGCTCCACTGTGCGATTAGCTTTACGATTAACAGTCGCCTTATTATTAACTGGGCTGTTTTTTCACAGCAATTGCTATGGTCATGAAGGCCGGCCTGTGTTCATTGATTTAAGTGAAACACAAAATGGCCAATACATTCTGCGTTGGAAAATTCCGCCTGTCATGAGCCGTGGCAGTGAACCAACCATCAGCTTACAAGGGGTTGGTTGCCAGCGGGTAACCACTCAACATAGGGTAAGCTTAACAGGTAGCAGTTTGTTCACTTGCCACAAAGGTCAGCAAGACACCCTAAAGGTTAATATTGACTACCCGAATAACAACCCAGTGTTATCCAGCTTAATTCAGTTCACTAAACTGTCGGGGGAATCTTATAGCTTGTTTAATGGCCCTGATATTGTAAAAATTTCTCTCCCCAAAAAGGTAAGCTTTTTACAAGTAAGCCAGCAATATATTGAAGCGGGTTTATTTCATATATTAGAAGGGTTTGATCATTTGTTGTTTGTGTTATGCCTCATGCAAATAGCCGGTGGCATTAAACGAATTTTACTTACTATTAGTGGCTTTACCCTTGCCCACTCCATCACCTTGGCCCTAGCCAGTCTAGAACTAATTAATGTGAGGATTGATATTGTAGAAGTGTTAATTGCCCTAAGCATCGTTATGTTGGCGGTGGAAATGGTAAAAGGATCAAAGCAACAGGCAAAAAATAGTCTTATCTGGCGCCATCCTGTTAGCGTAGCCAGTTTATTTGGTTTACTGCACGGCTTGGGGTTTGCAAGTGCCCTTGGAGAGTTAGGGTTGCCTCAAGAGATGAAACTACCCGCATTAATCTTTTTTAATGTAGGTGTCGAGCTTGGGCAAATACTCTTTATTATGGTGATGTTTGTGTTACTGGCGGGGCTTAAAAAAATAGGGATAAAAAAAGTAGCTGACCAGTTGCTTCAGTTTTTTCGCTTTAATCAACCGATACAGGGTAATTCTAAACCGTCAAAATTGACGCAACCTACCGGTCAAAAAATACAGACTAGCCAAGCTAATACTTTAACCACGGCCCAGTTTCCACTGAGTGTTATTTACATCATAGGTAGCGTAAGTGGTTATTGGTTCATAGAGCGTGTGATCTCGATTTTTATCTAACTAACGCTTTAACGTTAATTTAAAAATCTAAAAAAAAGTTAAAAACACCTTTATTAAAATTAAAACACGGAGCATCAAACGTGTCTCAATTTACATTAATGACATCAGCCTTGTCGCCTTTTTCACTAAAGATTCAAGCCTGCTTGGCTTATACCGGTCATACAGCTAAAAGCTTGCCCGGCGAGGGGGGCAAACTTGAAAATACCCTACAAGCCATTAAAGTGGAAATCGCTAAGCGCAAAAAAACCATTTATAAATACCCAAAAATGACCGAGTTAGACGAATACCCTGGGGTGCCCTACTTAATAGAGCCAAGCGGGCGAGTACAATATGACTCTTCGGCTATTTCTCGCTGGCTAGATACTCAAAATAGTCCAATACAAGGGCGAAAATTATGGCCCGTAAACCCAGAGCTTCAATTTATCGCTCAACTCATTGATGAAGCAGGCGATGACTTTATGATTCACCTAGCCCATCACCTGCGCTGGTTTCATTCGGCGAAAAGTAATGATGCCGGTCAACGCTTGTATACAGAATTTTCACGCTTTCCACTGGTGAGCCTTTTAAAAAAATTCCCCATAGGCTTTAGCCAACGCCAAGTGCGAAGGTTACCTTACTTATTTAGTATGCCACCTCAAAACACACAACAAAATGTGCCCAGATATTTAACGGCGCCTATTAAGGCTGGCTGGCCTGAAACCCATACATTGCTGGATCAGTTATGGCATGACTGTATTCGCTCACTAGATGATATTGTACGTCACCAGCCTTATTTACTGGGCGACAGTTTCACCATAAGCGATGCCAGTATTTACGGCATGTTTGGCATGTTATTGGACGATCCAGCGGCTGAACAAGACATGCTAAAGCACACCCCAGCATTACATAAATGGCTATGGAAAATTAAAAACAACCAACATAAAGACGATATGAATGGGAGTGAAAGCAATTTAAGGGTTTCCGACAAATTGGTCAATTTCTTAGACATCATCATGAATACTTTTGTACCGCTAATGAAACAAAACGAAACGGCCTATAGCCTGTATAAATCACAAGGGCAGACACTCTTTAACGAGGAAGCATGGCGAAAAGATCAAGCTTTGTTTGAAGGCACTCTCATGGGTCACCCTTTTAAAACGGTAACTAAAACATTCACCGTGCAAGTTTGGCGTGATCTTAAAGAAAATTGGCAATCTCTCACAGTGAATCAACAAGCCGGCCTTATGGCACGCATCAATGGCTTAGATGAATTTACACAAGATAATAAACAAGACATTAAGTTGTCAGCTTAATCATTGTTAAAAATTGTATTGAGCCCATGGGGTAAATGGGCTCAATATAATTTCTTGGCTTTATTCATCCTTTCAAGAGATTCCCGAATCGATTGCAATGTGCCGTCTTCATTCATCTCTTTTAACGCCGCTTCAATAACATTCACAAAAGCCACGTGCTTTTTATGCACATAACAATATAAAGGAAATGTCGCAAACACTCCTACTTCCTTAATATTGGTATTACTAAAATGCTGTCGATATAGCTGTCGGTTAACTATTCCAGGGCCAGCCAAATAAGCATCGATACGCCCCATCTTTAATAAATTAAAGGCTTGCATGGGATCTCCCAATGCCATTTTGTATTCATTGGGAAATTTAGCCAGTTCATCCTTAGCTTTTTTCTGCCATTTAAGTAACCCACTTTGTATTGATGACGCTGTGTTATTTGATACAGATTTTCGAAATGAGTAGCGCCATTAATGATTTTTTCTTGATGAGAAAATACCACGTGCTGCACCTTAAAAATTGCCTGTTTAATGGGCACAAGGTTGGAATACTCATTTTCTAGATTAACCACCCGCATGGCCACCCCATCGTAATCCCCCATGTTAGCCCCTGACAAAGCACGTTGCTTGGGTAAATTTTTAATGACAAATTTTATGTTCGTACGTGCTTGAAGTTCATTAAAAACTTGCTTGGAATAGTCATTAAGTGGCCCATCATTTTCAGGGGCCGTTAAGTTAAATGTTGATAAATAAGAATTTTGCTGTGCATAGGCAGGCTGCATACTTAGGCTTAATAAACCTAAGAGGTAAAGTATCAGAAAATAGTTCAAGGCATTCATATTAATACCCAATAGTGTTGAAAGCATTTCAAGTCATAAACGACCGGCTAAGATTCGATAGTACTTTTAAGGTTTGATTATAATTAACTGCTGTGTTTAACAAATCCCGAACATGCTCGGCATACTGTATTATGCCTTTTTCATCTACGACCAATACAGCCCGTGACATTAAACCGCGCATGGGGCCTTCGGCTATTTCTACCCCCAGCAAACGCCCAAAATCCCCTCTGAAGGTTGAGAGCAACTGAACATGTCCCAAACTAAAACTGTCACAAAAGCGCTTTTGAGCAAAGGGTAAATCTGCCGATACGCACACCACTTTCACATTAGGTATTTGCGTGGCCATTTCGTTAAACTTTTTAACCGAGGCCGAGCAAGTGGGTGTATCGATACTGGGAAAAATATTCAGCACCAATGGTTTATTTTGGTACTCGCTTAATAATACATCCCGAAAGTGACTGTCCACCGCGCACCCATTTTCAAGTGTATCGCCTACACTTGGAAAACCCTCTAACGTGGGGTAGGTTCTGCCATTAATTTCCACTAGCGCCATAGCACGTCCTATTCGTTTATTCACTCTAAGGCATCAAGCCATGTTGTATTTTTAATTTTTTAACCCAAGCGCGATTGTCTTTAAGGAATTCATTAAATTGAAGGATTACTTCGGGTTTAGAAATACTAGACAAACTAAAATCAGTTTCTTGGTAATCCAAGGTATTATCAAACACCACAAAATTGGCAGCGTATTTCGAGCCTTTTAAAAAATGTCGTGTTACGAAAATATTGGAATATATGCCATCAATTAAGTCCTCTTTGATAAGTTTAATCAAACCGGCAATGTTTTCATGCTCGTGACGGGTAATGGTGCCCTTATTTATTTGCTCAGTAAAAGCACTGCGCGTGAACCCCATAATCGTGCCTAGGCGTTTTAGCTGAAATTTACCACGCTTGTTGGGCAATACCATTACCCCATCAATAGACGTCAGTGCCGCTGCACTGTAGGTAATATCTAAGCCCTTTTTAAAATCCTTGGCCCAATTAGGATTATCAGGAAATTTAAAATCCACTTTTGCTGACTTAAATGCACCAAATAGACTTTTAACGCTAAAATATTTGAACATTAAAGTGTGATTATATTGCTTAGCAAAGGCGTCTAACAGATCACGTGAATACCCCACATAGTGACCATTCTTCACCGCAGAAATAGGAGAGTAGTCAAATTGCTCGACCCCTATTAATAACTCTTTCGCTATAACAGTTGGGCTCAATATAATCATTAAACCAATTGCCCATAGAGATTTCATGTTGGTCACCTTTGATTAACCTGCTAACTTTATCCATCCCTCTTTAGTTATAGTACATATGGCTTTTTACGGTTTTTCACCCCCAAAACCCAGCCTATTTTCATGTGACTAACAGCCAAAAAACTTAGCCATGACAGACAGAGCCTCTTTATAGGTACCCGCACTAACAGTATTCATGCACATAACGAATAACCATTTTGTTTGCATTTTTAAGCATAGCTAAAAACCCTACTGACACTGGTTGTCACTGGATGAGCATACAGTTAAAGGGTCGGGCAATTTGTTGTTTGAAAAGCCCAAGGTTCACAAGAAAAGGAAAATCATTATGTCAGCCACAATCGAAATGGTGTCGTTTAAACTAGCTTCGGGCAGTAACGAGCAAGCCTTCCTAGAAACCAATGCCGCCGTAGAGAACTGGGTCGTTAAACAAGCGGGCT
>OLII01000219.1_pt1 | contig 23119 bp, 20 predicted proteins | sample 1609481 | NCBI WGS metagenome assembly OLII01 (sample SAMN05416859, study PRJEB24817) | seawater metagenome | isolation source: Sea water | place: Canada:Atlantic | collected 2013-11 | reverse complement strand
GCTGGCGCTGCTTGCGCAGTTCGGCCAGCGAAGGAGTCTTGGCCTTGGCGGCCACGGCTGCCGAATCGGGGGCTGCCAGCGAGCGCAGGCAGGACTTGCACGACACCTGATCCGCTGCCTGAGTGCTGTTGAGGGTCTGACTGGTACGCCCGCAGGCGGCATTGGCGCCGTTCGCCGAATAGTGTGTAACCAAACCGTACATCTCCAACCTGTTGATAACAAAGGCGCTATTTTCGCACAGCCGCGCCGCTGGGTGGGCACCGGCTTCAGTTCACCAAGGAGAAGGCACATGCAATACCGCGTGATTAAAGCGCACCGCAGCGAATTCCCTCAGCCCATCACCTTTGCCAAGGGGGCCGTGCTGGAGGTGGGGGAGGTGTACCAGGGCGATGAAGGATGGGACAACTGGTACTTCTGCACCACGCCCGGCCAGCAGGGTGGCTGGGTGCCGGCGCAGGTGATCGAAAGGCTGGGCGAGCAGGCAGGCCGCGCGCGCGAGGACTACACCGCCAGGGAGCTGGACGTGGACATTGGCGATGAAGTGCTCTGCGTGAGGTCGCTCAACGGCTGGTCCTGGTGCACAAGGTCGCGCGACGCGCAGGCCGGCTGGGTGCCTTCAAGCCATCTGCGCCACATCGAACAGGCGCCGGCGGCACCGACCCGCTGAAGGGCTGCACGCGGGTTCAACGGTGCGAGCACTGATGCTCGCTGCCCCCGTCGCGTATTGACGCCCGACCGTGACGCCCACTAGGCTCGCTGCCGGTCCCTTTCATGGAGTGCTGCAATGGTTACCTGCTACCTGCGCTACATCGTCGATGCCTACAAGCTGCAAGAGTTCGAAGCCTACGGGCGCATGTGGATACCGCTGGTGGAGAAATTCGGCGGCCAGCACCATGGCTACTTCCTGCCCAGCGAAGGCGCCAACAACGTCGCCCTGGCGATGTTCTCGTTCCCGAGCCTGGCAGCGTACGAACGTTACCGCGAACAGTCGAAAACCGACGCCGAGTGCATCGCCGCGTTCAAGTACGCCGAAGACACCCGGTGCATCATCAGCTACGAGCGCAGTTTCTTCCGCCCTGTACTGGGCTGACCCCATCACGGCGCAAGCCCCCTCCTGTGGGAGCGGGCTTGACCCGCGATCGGGCCGCAGAGCGGCCCCAACTGCGGCCTACAGCTTCATTACCACCGACTTCAGCTCGGTGTAATGCTCGATGGCCGCCGCGCCCATCTCGCGCCCCACGCCCGACAGCTTGTAGCCGCCAAACGGCAGCGCCGGGTCCAGCGCACTGTGACAGTTGACCCACACCGAGCCCGACTTGATGCGCGGCACCATGCGGTGCACCTGCGCCAGGTCGTTGGACCAGATGCTCGCGCCCAGGCCATAGGCACTGTCGTTGGCCAGGCGAATCGCCTCGTCCATGTCGTCGAACGGAATCGCCACCAGCACCGGCCCGAAAATCTCCTCCTGCACCAGCGGGCACTGCTGGTCGACGTCGGCAATCACCGTCGGCTGCACGAAATACCCCGGCCCGTAATACTCGCCACCACACGCCACCTTGGCGCCCAGCTCGCGGCCCATGTCGATGTAGCGGCCCACCCGTGCCTGCTGCTTGGCCGAGATCAACGGGCCCATGTCGATGCTCGGGTCCAGGCCATTGCCCAGCTTCATGCCGTTGGCGATGCCGGCAATATCGGCCACCACGCGGTCGAAATGCTTGCGGTGCACATACAGGCGCGACCCCGCGCAGCACACCTGCCCCTGGTTGAAGAAGATCGCGCTGGCGGCACCGGCAGCGGCCACCTCAAGGTCGGCGTCGGCCAGGATGATGGTCGGCGATTTGCCGCCCAGCTCCAGCGTCACCCGAGTCATCGAATCCATCGCCGCCTTGCCGATCAGCTTGCCCACCTCGGTCGAGCCGGTGAAGGTCACCTTGTCCAGCAGCGGGTGCGCCGACAGCGCCGCACCGGCCACCGCGCCCACGCCGGTGACCACGTTGAACACGCCCGCCGGGTAGCCGGCCTCCAGTACCAGTTCGGCCAGCTTGAGCGCGCTCAACGGGGTTTCGTCCGCCGGCTTGAGCACTACGCTGCACCCGGTGGCCAGCGCCGGGCCCAGCTTCCAGCAGGCCAGCAGCAGGGGGAAGTTCCACGCCACGATGGCACCCACCACACCCACCGCCTCGCGGCGCACATAGGCATGGAACTCGCCGTCGAACAGCGGCAGCGACGGGTCGACCGTGGTGCCTTCGATCTTGGTTGCCCAGCCGGCCATGTAGCGCAGCGAGTCGATGGCCATCTGCACGTCCATCACCCGCGCCACCTGCGCGCTCTTGCCGTTGTTCAGGCATTCGAGCTCGGCGAACACCTGGGCATCGCGCTCGATCAGGTCGGCCAGCTTCCACAGCAGGTTCTGGCGCTCGCGCGGGCGCATGCGGCTCCAGGGCGAGTCATCGAACGCCTGGCGCGCGGCACGTACCGCCTGGTCGACATCCTCGACCGTGGCGGCAGGCACCTGGGCCAGCGCCTGGCCGTTGGCCGGGTTGAGCAGTTGCAGCGTGGCGCCATCGCTGGCGCCGCGCCAGTCGGCACCGATCAGCATGCGGTGCTGACGCTGCACGAACGCCTGGGTATCACTGTGAACCGGGAAGGCATGGGTCATGGGTGTGGCTCTCTTGTTATTGAAAGGAACCCGAGGCATTCAGCAACCCTTGTGCCAGCTTTTTTCTACTACCAAAGTACTTGTTTTTCAGGGGTTTGGAGGGCTTGAGGCGGTTCTGTGCGTATTAGGTCGAGACAAACGGTGAGACACATGAGACGCCCCTGAGAAACCCCGCAAAGCCTTGAAAACCGGGCCTGCAACGGGGCAGGTGGCAGCCGGGCACTTCACCGCAGGTTGACGCCCTCAAAGCGCAACCAATTGATATCAATGGATTAATTTCGTTGGCACGAAGCCTGCTACGGCCTGTGTGCCGCCCATTGGGTGGCTCATCCGACAAAAACAATAAACAGGTGACTCGATGAGCAAGACCGTACTGTCAAGCGTGCCGGCACACCGCCGTCGTACTGCATTGGGCTGGGCACAGGCCTGGACGCTGGGCCTCGCCGGCTGCCTGGGCAGCCAGGCGCACGCCGTGGATGTGGACGCCGGGGACTACACCGCGTTGCCCGAAGGCACCAACCTGGGCATGGTCTACTACCAGCATGCCGAACGTCGCTCGCTGTACTCCGGTGGCCACAAGCAGCCGGTGCGTGCCGGGCTGAACTCCGACATCGGCATTCTCAGGGGCGTGCACTTCATGAAGCTGGGCGGGTTCACCATCGACCCGCAGTTCCTGCTGCCCTTCGGCCAGCTCGAAGGCAAGCGCGACACCTCGGGCCTGGGCAAGAGCGATGGCGGCATCGGCGACCTGATCCTGGCCTCCACCGTGTGGCTGGTGGAGCGCCCGGAAGAAAAGACCTATTTCGGCATCACCCCGTTCCTCTACGTGCCCACCGGCCGCTACGACCGCGACGACGCGCTCAACATCGGCGAGAACCGCTGGAAGTTCGCGCTGCAGGCCGGCTATATCCAGGGCCTGGGCGACAAGTGGTGGCTGGACCTGATCGGCGACGTCACCTGGTTCGGCAAGAACGACGACGCCACCTCCGCCGGCCTGACCCTGCGCCAGTCCGCGCTGTACCAGGGCCAGGCGTTCCTGCGCTACCAGCTCACCCCGAGCCTGGACCTGCGCGTGGGCTACTCCAGGTTGTGGGGCGGCGAAACCCGCCTGGACGGCGTCGACCAGCACGACAAACCCGACACCGCCAAGTTTCTGGTGGGCGCAGGCTGGTTCGTCACCCCCAAGACCCAGCTGCTGTTCAACTATGGCCGTGACCAGTCGGTGGAAAACGGTTTCAAGGAAGGCGACCGCTTCAACGTACGCCTGATGCAGGTGTTCTGACCCGCACCTGCAGCCATCACCGAGGACACCGAACATGAAAAAACCTTTGCGTACTTCATTGCTGATGCTGTGCCTGGCCACCCCGCTGACAGCCCTTGCCGCCGGGGTGGACGAGGCCGCCATCCGCGCCACCGAACGGGCCGGCGGCGAGTGGCTCAGCCACGGCCGCACCTATGCCGAACAACGCTTCAGCCCGCTCAAACAGATCGACGCCAGCAACGTCAAGTCACTGGGCCTGGCCTGGTACATGGACCTGGACAACACCCGCGGCCTGGAGGCGACGCCGCTGTTCCACGACGGGGTGATCTACACCTCGATGTCCTGGAGCCGGGTGATCGCGGTCGACGCCGCCAGCGGCAAGGAGCTGTGGCGCTACGACCCCGAGGTGGCCAAGGTCAAGGCCCGTACCTCGTGCTGCGACGCGGTCAACCGCGGCGTGGCACTGTGGGGCGACAAGGTCTACGTCGGCACCCTGGACGGGCGTCTGATCGCCCTCGACGCCAAGACCGGCAAAGCCATCTGGAGCCAGCAGACCACCGACCCGGCCAAGCCCTACAGCATCACCGGCGCGCCACGGGTGGTCAAAGGCAAGGTCATCATCGGCAACGGCGGCGCCGAATACGGCGTGCGCGGCTTCGTCTCGGCCTATGACGCCGACACCGGCAAACTGGCCTGGCGCTTCTACACCGTACCGGGCGACCCGGCGCTGCCCTACGAGCACCCCGAACTGCGCGAAGCGGCCAAGACCTGGCAGGGCGACCAGTACTGGAAGCTCGGCGGTGGCGGCACGGTGTGGGACAGCATGGCCTACGACCCCGAGCTGGACCTGCTCTACGTCGGCACCGGCAACGGCTCGCCGTGGAACCGCGAGGTGCGCAGCCCGGGCGGTGGCGACAACCTGTACCTGTCGTCGATCCTCGCCATCCGCCCCGACACCGGCAAACTGGCCTGGCACTACCAGGTCACCCCGGGCGACAGCTGGGACTTCACCGCCACCCAGCAGATCACCCTGGCCGAGCTGAACATCGACGGCAAACCGCGCAAGGTCCTGATGCAGGCGCCTAAAAACGGCTTCTTCTACGTGCTCGACCGCACCAACGGCAAGCTGATCTCGGCCGAGAAGTTCGGCAAGGTCACCTGGGCCGCGAAGGTCGACCTCGCCACCGGCCGGCCGGTCGAGGCCCCTGGGGTGCGCTACGAAAAAGAGCCCATCGTGATGTGGCCCAGCCCCTTCGGCGCGCACAACTGGCATTCGATGTCGTTCAACCCCGGCACCGGCCTGGTGTACATCCCCTACCAGGAAGTACCCGGTGTGTACCGCAACGAAGGCAAGGACTTCGTCACCCGCAAGGCATTCAACACCGCCGCCGGCTTTGCCGACGCCACCGACGTGCCGGCCGCCGTGGTCAGCGGCGCCTTGCTGGCCTGGGACCCGGTCAAGCAGAAGGCCGCCTGGAAGGTGCCGTACCCCACGCACTGGAACGGCGGCACCCTGAGCACCGCCGGCAACCTGGTGTTCCAGGGCACTGCGGCGGGGCAGATGCATGCCTATTCCGCCGACAAGGGCGAGGCGCTGTGGCAGTTCGAGGCGCAAAGCGGCATCGTTGCCGCGCCCATGACCTTCGAACTGGCCGGGCGTCAGTACGTGGCGATCATGGCCGGCTGGGGCGGCGTGGCCACCCTGACCGGCGGCGAGTCGATGAACCTGCCGGGCATGAAGAACCGCAGCCGCCTGCTGGTGTTCGCCCTCGATGGCAAGGCGCAGTTGCCGCCACCGGCCCCGGCGCCCGCCAAGGTCGAGCGCGTGCCCCAGCCCGTCACCGCAGCACCCGAGCAGGTGCAGGCCGGCAAGCAGCTGTATGGCCAGTTCTGCAGCGTGTGCCACGGCATGGGCACCATCAGCGGCGGTTTGATTCCCGACCTGCGCCAGTCCAGCGACGCCACCCGCGAGCACTTCCAGCAGATCGTCCTGCAGGGCGCGCTCAAGCCACTGGGCATGCCGTCGTTCGACGACTCGCTCAAGCCCGAGGAGGTCGAGCAGATCAAGCTCTACGTGATGTCGCGCGAGTACGAGGACTACATGGCGCGCCACAAAGCCGCACCTTGAATCGCGCCGGCGGCCTGTGTACGTCACAGGCCGCCGGTCGGGTGCGTGTTGGTGCTCCGGGTCGATCTGGTCTTTTCTGAAAGAAGTCACATCGCTGGCAGTCTTTGTGACCTCAACGGAAGAACCCGACTACCTCAGGAGCCACTGCCATGTCCGCCATCCCTTCGCGCAGCCCCCGCAGGACGCCACTTGCCCGCAACAAGGACGTGACCGCGCTGGTCCCGGACTTCCCGTTCCACTACGCCGACTACCTCGCCGCCGCCCGTGCCGCCGACCAGCCGCTGTGCCGCGTGCCGCCCGAGTGCTGGGGCCGCAAGGTGCTGGTGGTCGGCGCCGGTATCGCCGGCCTGGTGGCGGCCTACGAACTGCTGAAGATGGGCCTGCACCCGGTGGTGCTGGAGGCCGGCGAGCGCATCGGCGGGCGGCTGTATTCCAGGGTCATGGGCGACCCCGGCGCCGAGGTGATCTGCGAGCTGGGCGCCATGCGCTTTCCGGTATCCGGCAAGGCGCTGTTCCACTACTTCGACAAGGTGGGCATGACCGCGCAGTCGGCGGACTTTCCCAACCCCGGCACAGCGGCCGCAGTCAGCACCGTGGTCGACTACCAGGGCCGCGTGAAGTACTACGAGCACGACAGCCCGGTGTTCCCCGTGCCGCCGGAGTACCTGCAGCTCGAAGAGCAGTTCTTCGACACCTTTCTGGCGGGCGCGCCGTTCCACTTCCATGAACTGGAAACCGCCATGACCGAAGGCAGCATCGACCAGAAAGCCATCAAGCGCCTGTGGAATGCCATCGTCCACTGCGGCGCCGGCCGCAGCTGGGACGACGTCAGTTTCTATCAGGCGCTGCTGCAGGAGTCGGGGTGGAGCCGCGAGCAGATCAACCTGTTCGGCCAGATCGGCTTCGGCACCGGTGGCTGGAACACCGACTACCCCAACAGCATCCTCGAAGTGCTGCGGGTGCTGTACACCGGGCTGGATGCCAGCCACCGGCTCATGTACCAGGGCGCCGATGCACTGCCCAGGGCGCTGTGGACGCAATCGCCCACTGCGTTGGGCGACCCCTGCGCCAACGGCCAGGGCGACAGCAGCGTCGAGTCGATGACCCGCCAGGTATTCGCCGAGCCGTTCAACCAGGAAGTCCGGCATATCAGCCCGCTGGCGAACGGTGAGTTCTCGGTACTGGTCCACGACCTCAAGCGCGATACCAGTGCCTGGCTGACCATCGGCCACGTGGTCTACACCCCGCACCTGCGGGTGCTCGACAAACTGCGCGCCAGCGGCACCGTGCAGCAACTGAAGGCCATGGACGCGCTGCTGCCCAGCGCGACCTGGGAGGCCGTCAAATACACCCACTACATGCAGTCGGCAAAGATCTTCGCGGCCACCCGGCGGCCCTTCTGGCACGAACGACCGGGGCCGATGCAGGAACGCACGCTGAGCGTGACGCTGTCCGATGGCCTCACCCGTGGCACCTACCTGGTCGATTACGCGCAGGCGCCAAGCGGCTACCGCGGCAGCGGCATCTTCCTGTCGTACACCTGGAACGACGATGCGCTGAAGTTCCTGGGCGACCGCGCCAGGCCGGCGCCGCAACATGCCCAGCTGTGCACCACGTTGCTGCAGGCCATCTACCCCAACGTGGACCTCGCCGCGCACTACAGTGCCAGCAACACCTTCGTCGAGTTCAACTGGGAGGACCAGCCGCACTACCTGGGCGCCTTCAAGATGAACCTGCCCGGGCAGTACGCCTACCAGCGCAGGCTCTTCGCGCAGTTCATGACCGGGGTGGGCAGCGCCACGCCCTACGGCTTCGTGCTGGCCGGCGACGACGTGTCCTGGACCGGTGGCTGGGCCGAGGGCGCGGTCACCAGCGCACTCAATGCGGTGAACAAGATTGCCGTGTGCCTGGGCGGCGCGAGCGACCCGCGCAACCCCGGCCCGGTGGAATCCTGGGCCGACCTGCAACCGGTCGAACTGCGCTGAAGCTATCCACAAAAAAAGTGGGTAGCTCTGTGGATAAAGCGCTACACGCTACGTACCACAAGGGCTGCGTCAGTTTGATTACAAACTGAACAGCTTCCCTGGGTGTGCGTGGGGGGCTGTTGGCCACTGTGCCAAGTTCGTCATGCCCGTGGTCCGAATCGATCAAGCCCGGCCCCGGTCGATGGGGCACGATGGACGGTCTGTCCAAGGAGCTGACCATGATTCGACTGACCCTTACCCAAGCCCATGAACTGGCAGAGTCGATCCTGCTGCACAACGGTTTCAACGCGGCGCACGCCGCAGCGGTGACGGCCACGGTGGTCGCCGGGGAGCGCGATGGCTGCGCCTCCCATGGGCTGTACCGGGTGATCGGCTGTGTGAACTCGCTCAAGGCCGGCAAGGTATCGGCGGCGGCCGAGCCGCAGGTGATCGACCAGGCGCCCTCGATCGTGCGTGTGGATGCTGCTGGCGGCTTCTCGCAGCTGGCGTTCCAGGCCGGCATGCCGATGCTGCAGGCCAAGGCCCGCAGCAACGGTATCGCGGCCCTGGCCATCAACCACTGCGTGCACTTTTCGGCGTTGTGGGTCGAGATCGAACAACTGACCGAGGCCGGCCTGGTGGCGCTGGCGTGCAACCCCAGCCATGCCTGGGTGGCGCCGGCCGGGGGCAGCCAGCCGGTGTTCGGCACCAACCCCATCGCGTTCGGCTGGCCGCGCGCGGGCGCCAACCCGTTCGTGTTCGACTTTGCCACCAGCGCGATTGCGCGCGGCGATATCGAGCTGCATCGGCGCGCCGGCAAGGCCATCCCCGAAGGCTGGGGCGTGGATGCCCAGGGGCAGCCGAGCACCGACCCGAACGTGGTGCTCGACAGTGGCGCGATGCTCACCTTTGGTGGGCACAAGGGTTCGGCGCTGGCGGCGATGGTCGAGCTGATTGCCGGGCCGTTGATCGGCGACCTGACCAGTGCCGAGTCGCTGGCCTATGACGCGGGCAGCAAGTCCTCGCCGTACCATGGCGAGCTGATCCTCGCGCTGGACCCGCAGCGGTTTCTGGGGGCGGGCGCCGAGGCGCACCTGGCGCGGGCGGAGGCGGTGTTTGCGGGCATCGAGGGGCAGGGTGCGCGGCTGCCGTCACAGCGCCGCTTCGAGGCGCGCAAGCGCAGCCTGGAGGAGGGCGTACAGATCCCCGAGGCGCTATACAACGACCTCAAGGCATTGCTGAACTGAAACCCCATCGCGGGCCAAGCCCGCTCCCGCAGGGGCTCCACTGACCATGAACACAGTGGTGTACCTGTGGGAGCGGGCTTGACCCGCGATGGGCTGCAAAGCAGCCCCAAATCAGTCAGAGCGGTTCGCGACTACTACAACCCTCCACCAACCGCACAATCCCCAGCGGGTTGCCATCCTGCAACGCTGCCGGCAGCAGATCATCCGGGCAGTTCTGGTAACACACCGGCCGCAGGAACCGATCGATCGCCAGGCTCCCCACCGACGTCCCCCGCGCATCCGAGGTGGCCGGGTAGGGCCCGCCATGTACCATCGCATCGCACACTTCAACACCGGTCGGGTAGCCGTTGAACAGCACCCGCCCAACCTTCTGCTCCAGCAGCGGCAGCACCTGGGCAAACTGCGCCAGGTCGTCGGCTTCTGCAATCAGGGTGGCGGTCAACTGCCCATGCAGGCTCGCCAGCGCGCTGTGCAACTGATCCGCATCGGCCACTTCCACCACCACCGTGGTCGGCCCGAACACCTCCTCCTGCAACAGCGCATCACCGTCGAGCAGCAAGCTCACATCTGCCTTGAACAGCTGCGGCTGCGCCTGGTTGCCCTGTTGTTCACGGCCCGCCAGGTGGCTCACCCCAGGGTGCGCCTGCAACGCCTGTACGCCCTTGGCATAACTGCGCAGGGTGCCGGCATTGAGCATGGTCTGCGCCGGCTGCCCGCCTAGCGTCGCCGCCAAGTGCGCAACAAACGCCGAAAACTGCGGCGAGCGCAGCCCGATCACCAGCCCGGGGTTGGTACAGAACTGCCCGCAGCCCATCACCACCGACGCCGCCAGCTCCGTGGCGATTTTCTCGCTGCGCACCTGCAGCGCCTGCGGCAGCACCAGCACCGGGTTGATACTGCTCATTTCGGCAAACACCGGGATCGGCTGCGCCCGCGCCGCCGCCATGTCGCACAGCGCGCGCCCGCCCTTGAGCGAGCCGGTAAAGCCCACGGCCTGGATCGCCGGGTGCTTGACCAGCGCCTCGCCCACCCCGGCGCCATAGATCATGTTGAACACGCCCTCGGGCATGCCGGTGTGCTCGGCGGCGCGAATGATCGCGTTGGCCACGTGCTCGGCCGTGGCCATGTGCCCGCTGTGGGCCTTGAACACCACCGGGCAGCCGGCCGCCAGCGCCGCTGCGGTATCGCCCCCGGCGGTGGAGAACGCCAGCGGAAAGTTGCTGGCGCCGAACACCGCCACCGGCCCCACGCCGATACGGTACTGGCGCAGGTCCACCCGTGGCAGCGGCTGGCGCTCGGGCAATGCGCGGTCGATGCGTGCACCGTAGAAGTCGCCCCGGCGCAGCACCTGGGCAAACAGGCGCATCTGCCCGCTGGTGCGGCCGCGCTCGCCCTTGATCCGTGCCGTGGGCAAGGCCGTTTCGCGGGTTACCAGCGCGACGAAGTCATCGTCCAGCGCGTCCAGCTGCTCGGCTATGGCCTCCAGAAACTCCGCCCGGCGCCCGGCCGGCAGGTTGCGAAACGTCGGGTAGGCCGCCGCTGCGGCGCGGGCGGCAGCGTCCACTTCCTCGGCGGTGGCCTGGGTGAAACGGTACGGCAGGGCGTCGCCGGTGGTGGCGTCATGGCTGTGCAGGGTGATGCTGCCGGCGGCGCTGCGCGCACCGCCGATGTAGTTGTGGCCGATGATCTCGGTCATGCAGACCTCCTGTTGAAAGGGTTGGGCTCAGGCCAGCGAGTTGCCGCGAGCGCTGGCGGTGTCGGTGCTGGCGGCAACCCGCTCGGCCGACTCGGCGTCGACCAGGTGCAGCGACTTGCCACGGGTTTCACGGGTCAGGCCGACGGCGACGATGGAGATCGCCGCGGCGCCCACCAGGTACCAGGCAATCGGCGTCGAGCTGTTGTACTTGTTGAGCAGGGTGATGGCGATCAGCGGTGCCAGGGAGCCGGCGAAAATCGGCGCCACCTGATAGCACAGCGACAAGGCGGTGTAGCGCACATGGGTGGGGAACATCTCGGCCATCAGCGCCGAGTAGGGCGCATAGGTCATCGACTCGATGGCCAGGCCCAGGGTGATCGCCGCCATGATCAGCCAGTTGTTGCCGGTGTCCATCATCGGGAAGCCGACGAAGCCCCAGAACGCGGTCAGCACCGCACCGGTCAGGTACACCGGCTTGCGCCCCACCAGGTCGGACAGGTAGCCCATCAGCGGGATCAGGAAGAAGTGCAGCAGGTGCGCGCCGAACATCAGCAGCAGAATCTGCGAGGTGTCCTTGTGCACCACCAGCTTGAGGTAGGTGATCGAGAAGGTCACCACGGTGTAGTACAGGATGTTCTCGGCAAACCGCGCACCGATGCCCACCAGTACCGAACGCCAGTGATGGCGCAGCACTTCCACCACACCCAGCTGCTGCACCTTGTGCTGCGCCTGGCGGGCCTGGGCCTGCTTGAAGATCGGGGCATCATCCACGCTGGTGCGGATCCAGTAGCCGATCAGCACCACCAGTGCCGACAGCCAGAACGCCACGCGCCAGCCCCAGGCCAGGAACTGCTCCTCGCTCAGGGTGCTCGACAGCGCCAGCAGCGCCACCGTGGCCAGCAGGTTGCCCGCCGGTACGCCGGCCTGCGGCCAGCTGGCCCAGAAGCCGCGACGGTTGTCCGGGCAGTGCTCGGACACCAGCAGGATCGCGCCGCCCCATTCGCCGCCAAAGGCGAACCCCTGGATCAGGCGCAGCAGCACCAGCAGGATGGGCGCGGCGTAGCCGATGCTGTCGAAACCGGGCAGGCAGCCCATCAGAAAGGTGGTGATGCCGACCACCACCAGGCTCAGTTGCAACAGGCGCTTGCGCCCGAACTTGTCGCCATAGTGGCCGAACACCAGGCCGCCCAGCGGGCGGGCCAGAAAACCTACGGCGTAGAGGGCGAAGGCGGCGATGATGCCGTCGATGGGGCTGTCGGTCTGGCGAAAGAACAACTGGCCGAACACCAGTGCCGAGGCCGTACCGTAGAGAAAGAATTCATACCATTCGGCGACGGTACCGGCCATGGCGGCCGCTACCACACGCTTGAGGCCCGCCGGGGCGGTGGTTGCGCGGGGAGAGGGGTGTGCAGTGCTCATGCTGGCGTTTCCTGTGCAGGCGCAAGACAGAAAAACTGGCGCGCCGGGTGGGCCCCGCAGAGAGGCCCGCCCGGCACTCACTCAGAGGCCGACATCCGGCAGTTCAGGGCGATTGGCCAGGGCCTTGGCCATGATCTGCTCGACGAACTCGCGGTCGTCCTTTGGCAGGGCCAGGCGCGGTGGACGGGTCAGTGCGCTGCCGCGACCGGCAATGGCTTCACACAGCTTGATGCACTGCACCAGGTCGGCGCGGGCATCCAGGTGCAGGATCGGCATCAGCCACTCGTAGATCGGCATGGCCTCGGCAAAGCGTCCGGCCTTGGCCAGGCGGAAGATCGTCTCGCCCTCCTTGGGGAACACGTTGGACATGCCCGACACCCAGCCCTCGGCGCCCACCGCGATGCTTTCGAGCACCACGTCGTCGAGGCCGGCGAACAGCACGAAGCGGTCACCCACCTCGTTGCGCACGTCGATGAAGCGGCGGGTGTCGCCGGAGGAATCCTTGAAGCACACCACGTTGTCGCAGTCGGCCAGGGAAATCAGGATGTCCGGGGTCACGTCGTTTTTGTAGATCGGCGGGTTGTTGTAGACCATCAGCGGCACGTCGGCATGCTTGGCCACGTAACGGTAGTGCTCGGCGGTCTCGAACGGCTTGGAGCCGTACACCAGCGCCGGCATCAGCATCACCCCGTCCACGCCCACCTTGCGCACCGCGTTGGCCACCTTGGCGGCCTGCACGCTGGTGAACTCGGCCACGCCGCAGATCACCGGCACACGCCCACGCGAGGCATCCACCGCCACTTCGGTCACGGCAATCTTTTCTTCGGCCGTCAGCGAGGTGTTCTCGCCCACCGAGCCGCACACCACCAGGCCCGACACGCCGTCGCGGATCACGTTGGAAATCACCTGGTGGGTTTTTTCCAGGTTGATGGAGAAGTCGTCGTTGAATTGGGTGGTGACCGCAGGGAACACGCCACTCCAGTTGATGCGCTTGCTCATTGGTTGTCTCCGGTGGTTGTTAGTATTTCGTATACGATATTTTATGTGTGTGAAGCAGACCAGCGTTATTTCGGGGTTTTTGCTGGTCTTTTTGCTTAGGGTTTGTGAATCAAGGGCTTAGCGATCAGGCGCCGGGCCAGGTGTCCGACAGTCGGTAGCCTTGTGGCCACGGGTCGGCAGGGTCGAGCAGCAACTGATGGGTACCGGTGATCCAGGCACGCCCCGAAATGCACGGGTAGATGGCGGCGCGCCCGGCCACTTCGGTCAGCGAATCGATGCGACAGTGGAACTCCGAGCCCAGGATCGAGCGGCCGATGAAGCGTTCGCCCACCTGCATCAGGCCCTTGGCCTGCAACACGGCCATGCGCGCCGAACAGCCGGTGCCGGTGGGGGAGCGGTCGATCTTGCCGGGCTGGATCACCACCGCGTTGGCACCGGTGGCCACGCCATTCTCCATCACGACGGGCGCGGCGATCTGGCAGAACGAGATATGCGACCAGCCGGGGTTGAGCGGGTGCACAAAACCCAGTTGTTCGTTGGCGGCGCGGGTGATCTTCAGGCCCACCTCCACCAGGTCGGCGGCCTCGTCGGGGCGAATGGCGAAGCCCAGGCGCTGGGCATCGACAATCGCGAAACTGTCGCCGCCATAGGCGGTGTCGACCTGCAGCGAGCCCACGCCCTCGACCTCTATCCAGGCGTCCAGGCGGTCGGCGAAGGAGGGCACGTTCCTGACCTCCACGCGCTGCACCTTGCCGTCCCGGCATTCGGCCACGGCCTCGATCAGGCCGCCGGGGGCTTCGAGCACCAGGCGGGTCTGCGGCTCGGTCATCGGCAGGATGCCGCTGTCGAGCAGCACCGTGGCCACGCACAGCGAGTTGGAGCCGGACATCGGCGGGGTGTCGGCCGGCTCCATGATGATCCAGCCCATCTGCGCGGCCGGGTTCTTGGGCGGCACCAGCAGGTTGACGTGGCGGAACACGCCGCCACGCGGTTCGTTGAGCACGAAATTGCGCAGGGTGTCGTCCTGCGCGATCCAGCGCGACTGTTCCCACAGGGTGTCGCCCGGTGGCGGCGCGACGCCACCGACAATCACATCGCCGACCTCGCCTTCGGCGTGGCAGCTGACTACATGAATCACCTTTGATGAACGCATTGCCTGGCTCCTGATTGATTGGGGCTGCTGCGCAGCCCATCGCGGGTCAAGCCCGCTCCCACAGGGTATGGGCTGATCTGTGTGGGAGCGGGCTTGACCCGCGATGAGGCCCCTGGTTACTTCACTGACTTGAGAAACGCCGCCGTCTCCGGCTGCTGCGGGTTGCCGATCACCTGGTCCGGCGAGCCGATCTCGTGCACCAGCCCGTTGCGAAAGAACGCCACCCGGTCCGACACATCCCGCGCAAAGCGGATCTCGTGGGTCACCAGCACCATGGTCATGCCGTCTTCGGCAAGCATGCGCATGGTGTCCAGCACTTCGCCCACCAGTTGCGGATCGAGCGCCGAGGTGGCCTCGTCGAACAGCATGTAGTCCGGCGACATCGCCAGCGCCCGGGCAATCGCCATGCGCTGCTGCTGGCCACCGGACAACTTGCCGGGGAAGGTCTTGAACTTGTCGCCCAGCCCCACGTGGGTCAGCTGCTGGATCGCCAGTGCCTCGGCTTCCTCGCGGCTCTTGCCCAGTACCTTGCGCGGCGCCAGCATCACGTTCTCCAGCACCGTCAGGTGCGGGAAGGCATTCCATTGCTGGAACACGATGCCGATCTTCTGGCGCAGGCGGTTGAGGTCGGTGGCGCGGTTGTGCACCTCGATGCCGTCCACGCGAATGCTGCCCTTCTGGATCGGCTCCAGGCCGTTGATGCACATCAGCAGGGTCGACTTGCCCGAGCCCGAACCGCCGATGATCGACACCACCTCGCCCTTGTTCACCGTCAGGCTCACGCCCTTGACCACTTCCAGGTCGCCGAAGGATTTGTGTACGTTGTCGATCTCAATCATTTTCTTGCCACCTTCTTTCCAGTCGGGCGCCCAGGCGTGCGACCACCAGGCTCATGACGTAATAGATGAGGCCCGCGATGCACAGCACCAGCAGGGGTTCCTGAATCCGTGTGACGATGGTCTGGGAGGCGCGCAGCAATTCGACGATGCCGATCCACATCACCAGCGCGGTGTCCTTCATCACGCTCAGCACCAGGTTCAGCCAGCCCGGAAAGGCCACCCGCGAGGCCATCGGCAGCACGATCCAGCGCAGGTCCTGCAGGTAGCTCAGGCCCAGCGAACGGCTGGCCCGGCGCACGCTGGGCGGCACCGCCAGCACACCGCTGCGCACGATCTCGGTGAAGTACGCCGCGGCGTACACCCCCAGCACGATGCAGCCCACGCTGAAGGCGCTGATGTTCAGGCCCACGATGCTCTTGAACGAGTTGAACAGCACGAACTGGATCAGCAGCGGCACGCTGCGAAACACATCCAGCACCCAGGCCAGCGGCAGGCTGGCGCGTGGCAGCAGCGCACGCAGCAGGCCGAACACCAGCCCGGCCACCGAGCCCAGCATGATCGACCAGAAGGTCAGCTGCAGGGTGACCCAGGCCCCGTCGAGCAGGAACAGCATGTCGTTCCAGGTAAAGCTTGTAGAAAACATGGACAGCTCCTCAGTAACGGAACAGCCGCCAGGCCATCAGCCGGGCCACCGCGACGATCAGCTTGGCGATCAGGTAATACAGCACCGCTGCAATGGCGAAGTACTCGAAGGTGCGGAAGGTCTTGACGTTGTAGTCCTGGGTCACGCCGGTGAGGTCGTTGTTGAGCCCCACGATCACCCCCAGCGAGGTCATAAGCACCGCCCACACCATCTGGTTGCTCAAGGGGTAGAACACCACCCGCAGCAACTGCGGCACGATGATCATGCGGTAGGCCTGGAACGCGCTCATGCCCAGCGAGCGTGCCGCGCGCATCTGCGTGGTCGGCACTGCCTTGAGCCCGCCGCGAAAGTTCTCCGCCAGGTACCCGGCGTTGTTGAAGGTGATGCCGGCCAGCAGTGCGAACCACGAACTCACGTGCAGCCCCAGCGAGCCAAGCCCGAAGTACAGGATGTAGATCTGGAACAGCGAAGGGGTGTTGCGCGCAATCGATACCCAGGCATTGCCGATGCCGCGCAACACCGGCTGCTGCGCTTCACGCATCACGGTCAAGGCCAGGGCGATCAGCACGCCGAAGATCATCGACAGCGCGGCGGTCTCGAAGGTGACCCAGGCACCGGCCAGCATGTCGGGCAGGGCGCGCAGGGCCGAGCGCCATTGGAAGGTGTAGTCAAACATGCGCGGGGCTCTCCTGTGGGGCGGCCGGTTGCAGCCAGGCAGGCAGGCGACCGCTGGCGCTGCCGGTGCAGGCGGCCTCGACGCACTCGCCAAGGCTGGCGAAATGCACCGCCCGGCCCGCCAGCCCGGGGGCGTAGTGGGCGTATTTGCCCGAGTTGGTCATCAGTGTGCGGGCGGCGGGCGGGATCACCGGCTCGCCGAGCATGCACCAGCAGGTGTCGGTCACCAGCACCGCGCCGAAGGCTTCGATCGGGGCAAGGTGGCCGGCGTCACGGGCCTGCTCCAGCACCGCACGGCCGCAGGTGATCACCAGGCTGACCGCCGGGTTGCGTGTGCGCCCGCGGCACAGCTGTGCCAGGTGCGCGAACTCGCCCAGGGAGAAGTGCGGGTTGCCCAGCGACACCAGGTCCACCTGGCTGTCACGGGCACTGTTCAGCTCGCGCCAGCTCACCAGCAGGTCGGCCAGGGCAATGCGCTTTACCGGCAGCACCTCGCCCGCGCTGACCGCCTGGGCCGGGTCCAGCGCTTCGGGGGTGACCCCGGCGATATGGAACAGCGGCGCCGCCGAGGTGGTTGCGAACGCGGCGCCGAAGGCCTTGAGGTCGTCGTGGGTCGGGGCAAAACGCTCCAGCCCTGTCACCAGCGGGATCCGGCTGCCGACCATGGCGCCGATGTGATAGCCCAGCAGCGGGTAGAACGCATCGTCCAGGTGGGTCAGCGCCGGCAGGTCGATCTGCACCCGCGCCTTGCGCTGGGCCTCCAGGTGGCAGCCGATCAGCGGCGCGCGGCCGGTCAGGGCGATGCAGATATCCAGGTAGTCGGGGTATTTCAGGGTACGCGCGCCGAGCACGCTGTTGGCGTACACCACGGCGTTGGACTCGGCCCACACGATCTGCTCGCCGAGCTTCGGCGCGCTGTCGAGCAGGTAGGGGGCGCAGGTAAAGCTCATCTGCGCACCCATCGCCATGTAGGCATCGCCCAGCGCACTGGCAGGTTCGCCCAGCGCCGCGTCGATACCCAGTTCGCGCCAGCGGCGCTGGTCCACGGAAATCGAGTTGAGGGTGGTCGGCACCCGCACCCTGGCGCCCCACTGCACCAGCTGCTGCGCAAAGCGCAGGCTGGCGGGGCCGGTGTAGATGCAGCCGTCGATATGCGCCTGGCTGATGTCCACCAGGCTGTGTGCGCCCTGCAGCTCGGCCATGCGCAGCACGATCTGCATCGCCACCTGCGCGGCCTTGCCCAGGTCGCCCGCGAGCAAGGCCTGGTCGTGGTCGGTAAGGGTGAGGGTGGTCGGGCGCGTCGCCGCCGGCGGGCTGGCGGGGGCTGCCGGCAGCGCCTCGGCGGGGGCCTGGTCGAACAGCACCAGGCGCTCGCCCTGCACCTGCGCGAAGGCCTTGCCGCGCAGGGCGGCAAAGGCCTGCTGGCCGATGCACAGCACCGGCAGCGAGCGCCCGAACAGCAACTGCGCCACCAGCACGCCCAGGGTCAGGATCTCATCCGGCTCGGCCAGCACCAGTGCCGCCGGTGCATGGCCGTTGCTGATCAGCTCCATCATCACACTGCTGCCGGTACACGAGCCGCGCCCGCTGGGAATGGCCAGCACGCGGCCGGCCAGGTGTGCGCCGCTGAGCGGGTGATGGCGGTCGATGACCTCGCCGCTGAAGGCGTCGACACCGCCCCAGAAACTCAGGCCGATGTCGGCGAACAGCAACTCGCCACTGGCCGCGCCATCGACCAGGCTACGCCCGTTCAGGGCAGTGGAAGGGCTGGGCATGCCGGGCACCTCAGTAGTAGACCTTCGGCACGGTCAGGTCGGTCGGCGGGATATCGGTGCCTACCCATTTGACGAACAGCTCGTTGTAGCGGCCGCTACGTACCTGCTGGTTGACGAACAGGTTGAGGTAGTTGAGCAGGCCGTACTCGTTGCGCTTGGCTCCCAGCGACACGTAGTCGATCACGTAGGGTGCGTTGCCGGCGATCTTCAGGTTCTTGTACTTGCCCGACTTGAGCGTGGCGGCGGCCACGGTGTTGGTCACCACGGTGGCATCGATGTGCCCCTGGGCCACGGCCAGGATGGTGTCGTTCTGCGACTGGTAGGCGCGGAAACTGCCGCTGCCCCACTGTTTCACGTCCTTCTCCAGTGCGATGGCTTCATAGGTGCCGCTGGTGTTGCCCAGGGCCTTGCCCTTGATGTCGTCGAAGCTGTTGATGCCGGTGTTGTCGCGGGTCAGCACGACCATCTGGAAGGCAAAGTAGGGCACCGTGAGGCCGACCGTCTTGGCCCGCTCCAGGGTGTCGGAGGTGGACGCCACGATCACGTCGGCCCGCCCCGAGACCAACGCCGGGATACGGTCCGGGAACGGCGTCTCGACGATCTCGGCATCTACCCCGAGGACCTTCGCCAGGTCGTTGCAGTAGTCGACGTCGAAGCCGGCCGGCTTGTTGGCGTCGTCGCGAAAGCCCATGGGCGGGAAGTCCAGGGTCACGGCGCAGCGCAGCTTGCCGGAGCCGATGATGTCATCGAGCTTGTCGGCCTGGGCGGTGGCGATGAAGGAGGTACTGAGCACAGCGCTGAGAGCTACAACAAAAGCGGGGTTTTTCATGGAAGCCTCGTTTGTCGGAAGGTGCTGGTAGCGGGCGTATTGTGAATTTCGTATACGATATTTTTATAGCAATGCGCGTGCCTGTTTTTGCCCGGGCGATGCAATTGCTGTGCGGCCCTTGAGCCAGAGGACTTGCGTTGAATCCGGCAGGGCAGGCGGGCGGTGCGCAGGAAACGCTGCCCGGTGCCGGCGGTGTTACATATGGGAGCAGTGGGTGCGGCGGCGCACCCTAAAGGAACACACCGCGTCTAGCGGCGGGTATCGCGGTACTGGCTTGGCGACAGGCTGGTGAGGGCGCGGAACTGGCGGCTGAACGCGCTGTGGTCGGTGTAGCCGCAGCGCAGGGCGATCTCGGTGATCGGCAGGACGCTGTGGTGCAGCAGCCGCGAGGCTTCTTCAAGGCGCACCTTGTGGATCATCTGGCGCGGGGTGAGCTGGAACACGCGCTTGCAGTTGCGCTCCAGCTGCGCGGCAGACAACCCGGCAATCGCGGTCAGCTCGGCCAGGCTCACGGGCCGTGCGAAGTGCTCGCGAATGTGCGCATCCACCGCCGCCAGGCGATCGAAGCCGGGGTGGCTGGCCTGGGGCGCCTGCAGGTCGCGGGAGATGCCGGCCAGGCCGACGATCTGGCCCTGGGTGTCGAACAGTGCCAGCTTGTGGGTCAGGCACCACACCGGCTGGTTGCCGAAGTACAGGTGCAGTTCGAGCTGGTCGGCCAGCTCGCGGCCGCTGTCGAGCACGCGGCGGTCCTGCGCGGTGTACAGCGGGCCGAAGCGTTCGGGGAACACGCTGTCGGCGGTCAGCCCCAGCAGCTCGTGGCTGTGCCTGAAGCCGCAGCGCCGCGCCAGGGTGTGGTTGACGAAGGCGTAGCGGGCCTGGGTGTCCTTGATGAAGAACACCACGTCGCTCAGCGTATCGAGCAGCGGCGCGATCGGCTGCAGGCTGCTCAGCAGGCTGGGCAGGTCGCAGGGCTGGAAGCTGTTGAGCGATACGTACATGGCGCTGGCGGTCTGGTGGGCACCTTCGGGATCATAGAGATCCGGCGCCCGCCTCGAAAGCCCCGGGCTGCGTTTCATGCGGGTGGGGTGTCGTCCAGGCACAGCAGGGTCTCGATGCGCGCCGGGCTGAACGGCGGGCGCGGCGCCGAGGGCTGCCAGCCGAACAGGTGCTGCGCTGCGGCGCCGCACACCCGGCCCTGGCAGGCACCCATGCCGCAGCGGCTGCTCAGTTTGGCCTCGCGCCAGTCACGCTGGCCGGCGAGCTTGCTGTAGGGCACATCCTCGCAGCGGCATACCAGGGTGTCGGGGCGGACCAGTTGCTTGAGCTGCGGGGCAAGGGCGAAGGCGTGGTTGAGCGCCTTGGCGAAGCCCTGCCAGCGCGCTCGCTGCGGCCAGTGGCGGGCGGCGCCCTGGCGGTCGCCCACGGCCGCCAGCCCGGCAATGGTGCCCTCCACCAGCGCCAGTTCGCTGCCCCCAAAACCAGTGCATTCCCCGGCCGCGAACAGGCCCGGCTCACTGGTGGCCTGCCACGCATCCACGGCCAGCGCCTGGCCGTGGAGTGTGCAGCCCAGGGCCTGGCCGAGCTGGCTGTTGGGAATCAGGCCGAAGCCGCAGGCCAGGCGCTCGCAGGCCAGCTCGACCAGCTTGCCGTGCTGGCGCAGGCGCACGCCTTCGAGGCGCTCGGTGCCGAGTGCCTCCACCACATGGCTGTCGGTGCGGTAGTGGCGGTCGAACAGGCCGAACGCTTGCAGCAGCTTGTTTGGCCAGCGCGGCAGTTGTGCGGCAAAACCCGCCACCGCGCCGCGGGTTGCCTGTTCGGCAACGCCTACCACCTGCGCGCCGTTGTGCCGCGCCGTGGCAGCGCTGGCCAGCAGCAGCGGGCCGCTGCCGGCGATCACCACGCGCTGGTCGCGTACCGGCAGGCCGCCCTTGATCAGTGCCTGCAGGCCACCGGCACCGGTCACGCCGGGCAGGGTCCAGCCGGGGAAGGGCAGCAGCAGTTCGCGTGCGCCGGTGCACAGGATCAGCGTGTCGTAGTCGATCAACCAGCCGCGCTCGGCGTCTTCCACCAGCAACTGGCGCGGGCCGGTGGCGGCGATCACGCGGGTCTGCGGGTGGTGCTGCACATTGTTCAAGGCGCCCACGTGCTCGCGCAGGCGCTGTGCCTGCGCCGGCACGCTGGCCTGCGGGCCGTCGCGCCAGATCTGCCCGCCGGGCCAGGGGTTGTCGTCCAGCAGCACGATGCGTGCACCGCTGGGGGCAGCGGCCAGTGCGGCATTGAGGCCGGCCGGGCCGGCGCCGATGATCAGTACGTCGGCATGGGCGCTCATGCGTGGGTCTCCACCTGCATGCCGTCGCGGCACAGGGTCTGGCAGGCCAGGCGGCGCCGGCCGTCGATGCTCACCCGGCATTCCTGGCAGATGCCCATGCCGCACAGCGGTGCGCGGCGCTGGCCGCTCACCGAGGTACGCGTGCAGCCGTCGCCAGCCAGGGCCAGTGCAGCGGCCACGCTGGTGCCTTCGGCCACGCGCAGGGCACGTCCGTCCAGGGTCAGTTCAGGCATGGGTCGGTTCTCCGAGAAAACGCTGTGGCAGGTAGGCCTGTGCGGCCAGGGGCGGGTGTTCGTCGAACAGTTGCGCCACCAGCAGGTCGGCGGTGGCCGGGGCCGTGGTCACGCCCAGCCCTTCATGCCCCACCGCCAGCCACAGGCCGGGGCGTTGCGGGTGCTGGCCCACCAGCGGCAGGCCGTCGGGGCTGGCGGCGCGAAAGCCGGTCCAGGCGCGAATCGCATTGAGCTGGGCCAGCGCCGGCACGTACTCGGTGGCGCGCTTGAGCATCCTGGCAAGCATCCAGCCTTCCACCTGCGGGTCGGTGGTGCCGAACTGGCGTGAGGCACCGATGAACAGCTGGCCGGTAGGGCGCGGCTGGATATTGCACGCGGCCGACGGGCCGCTGGCGTTGTGCGCACTGGTCACGTAGCCCAGTTCCACCAGGGTGTGGGTGACCTGGCCGGGGTAACGGTCGGTGATCAGCAGATGGCCCTTCTTGGGTTGTATCGGCAGTTCGGGGCACAGTTCGGTGGCCTGGATACCGTTGGCCAGCACCACGGCCGTGGCGGCCAGCCACTGGCCGTCGTCCAGGCGCACGCGGGCGCCATCCACCTCGGCGACCCGTGCCTGGCGCTGGCGAATGCGCGGCTGGTCGAGCATCCAGCGTGCGGTGGCCGGGGCATACAGAATGCCGTCGTCCTCGATCAGCAGGCCGCCCTCCAGCCCTTCGCGCAGCAGCGGTTCGCGTTCGCGCAATCGAGGTGCGCCGACCAGCTGGCAGATCACCCCATGGGCGCGCAGGTTGGCATGCTTGTGCTCGGCCACGGCCATTTCTTCAGCGTTGGCGGCCAGCCACAGGGTGCCGTTGCTGCGGTAGGCGCAGCCTTCGGGCAGGTTGCGCGCAATGTCGCGCCAGCGTTGCAGCGAGTATTGGCTCAGGGCCAGTTCGGCGGGGTTGTCGTCCAGCACCAGCAGGTGGCCCATGCCGGCGGCGGTGGCGCCGGGCAGCCCGGCATCCAGCACCAGCACGTCGAGGCCGCGCCGGGCCAGGGCCTGGGCGCAGGCCGCGCCGATGATGCCGGCGCCCACCACGATCACATCGGCGGCCAGGCCCTGGGTCACAGGCGGATGCCCCAGGCGAACGGGTCGTCCTGCTCGATGATCAGCGTGGCTTCGGCGCTGATATGCGCGCGGCCGCGAATGGTCGGCACGATGCGATCGCCGGCGGTTTCGAACCTGTCTCTTATACACATCTGACGCTGCCGACGATCTACTCTGTGTAGA
>OLII01000218.1_pt1 | contig 23131 bp, 21 predicted proteins | sample 1609481 | NCBI WGS metagenome assembly OLII01 (sample SAMN05416859, study PRJEB24817) | seawater metagenome | isolation source: Sea water | place: Canada:Atlantic | collected 2013-11 | reverse complement strand
GAGATCTAGTACGGTCTCGTGGGCTCGGAGATGTGTATAAGAGACAGGTGAAAGTCATCTTTTTTCATATGCAGGTTTTGATGGGGTTGCTCCAATACAAATGCCGTGGTATAAAACAGTAAAAGAGGACATATTTAATTATATTTTAGAAAATAATTTAAAAAAGTTTCAAATTATTGGACACAGCATGGGAGGGAATTTAGCTGTTGATATTGCAGCAAGGTTTCCAGAAAGAGTTGAGAAAATGGTGCTCGTAGATGCATTACCCTGTATACGTGAGGTTATGATGCCTGGTGTTGCAGCAAGTAATTTGCACTATGAAAGTCCTTATAATAAAAGAATGTTAGGCATGGATGACATACAATTTAAGGGAATGGCTATGAATATGGCTCGTGGAATGACCTCTCAAAAAGAGAAGGTATCTGTATTGGCAAATTGGATCCAAGAAGCAGATCGAAAAACATATGTCTACGGGTATACAGACTTGTTAAAGTTAGATTTAAGAGATGCTCTGAGTGCTATTAAAACAAAAACACTGATTCTTGGCGCTTCTTTTCCGACTGCAGCAGTTATGAGAGAAAATTTCGAGAAGCAATATGCTAACTTATCGAACAAAACTATTGAGATAGCAACGAATAGTAAACATTTTATTATGTTTGATCAAGCAACATGGTTTTATAATAAATTAAATATTTTTTTAGAAGATGAGTAAAAATATTTTTGAGTCACTGCACAAGCAATATTATGCTATGGTACATCAAATGTGCCTTGGTTTTGTTAAAGGAAACCATGATGCTGCTCGTGATTTGTCTCAAGAAGTTTTTATAATTGTTTGGAAAAAATTAGAGACATTTCGAGAGGAGTCATCTCATAAAACATGGATTTATAGAATAACGGTAAATAAATGTCTCGAGTTTATCAGAAAAGAAAAAAATAAAAAAACGGTGCCTATATCCGATCAAGAGTTCGGTCTAAAAGTTGAAAACAAGGAGGATCAAGATGTATTGATTTCAGATTTGCACCGGGCCATTGCTCAATTAAAGGAATTGGATAGGTTGATTATTATGATGGTCTTGGAAGGACAAGGTTATGAAGATATTTCCGATGTTATTGGAATAAATCCAGTAAATACACGAGTGAAAATTCATAGAATAAAAAAGAGATTAAAAAAGATACTAAGCAATGAATAGCGAATTTTCAGATTTACAAAATGCATGGCAAGCTCAGATAAAAGAGCGAAATGTTCATGGCTCTAATTTTCAGCAATTAGTTGCAGAGATTGAAAATAAAAATAAAAAAGGCGTCTCTTTTCATTATTGGACGGTTCTTATTTTATCACTTACGATTGTTGGACTTGTATTGTTTTTCTATTTTTTAGCACCGGTACAAGAACTACTGAGCAGAGTTGGTGTAGGGTTTATGACAATTGGTCTTGCATTGCGAGTTGTTATTGAAATTGGGAGTGCCATGAAAGCTGTACGTATCAATACTCTAGATACAGCTTTAAAATCAACCAAAGCAACGCTTGACTTTTATAAATTTAGAAGGAAAGTGCATGGCGCATTAACAACGATTATTTTTGGCTTATATAGTATAGGGTTTTTCATGATATCTCCGGAGTTTAGTCTCTATTTTGAGCTGTGGCAAATGATTTTAATGGATGTTTCCTTTGTGATAATTATGGCTGTTATTTATGTGCAAATGAGAAAAGGTATTCGGAATGAAATGAAAATGTTAGAAGATGTTATTGTTTTGAAAAAAGAAATTGAGCAAGTGTAATTACACTATAAAGAGAGCGGTTTTGCCGCTCTCTTTATGTATTTATAAAACATCGGAGTGATGTCTTATATAATGGTGCTTTGCCCCATATGTATATTTTTAAAGTTGATGTTACTATCTTCTTGGTTTTCGATATAATCTGCAATAAAGTCACCTACTTTAGCTGTTGTAAAAGCTTGATTGTTGTTTATATCTTCTGTAGTAATTTCTAATGACAATGATTTTTCTACTGCTCGTTCAATAGCACTTGCTTCTTTGTGGAGACCTAGGTGCTGCAGTAACATGGCAGCTGATAAAATAGACGCCAAAGGATTGGCAATATTTTTCCCTGTTGCTTGTGGAAAAGAGCCATGTATAGGTTCAAATAGCGCATTCTCTTTTCCGATAGAAGCAGAAGCAAGTAATCCAATAGATCCTCCAATAACACTGGCTTCGTCACTTATAATGTCTCCAAATAGATTTTCTGTTAAAATTACATCAAATTGTTTTGGGTTTAAGATCAACTGCATCGCGGCATTGTCTACAAATAAGAAGTCCAGTGCTACATCTGGATATTGATTTGCTAAAGCTGTGACTGTTTTTCTCCACAAACGAGATGTCTCTAGGACATTTGCTTTGTCTACTAGGGTTAATTTTTTTCTGCGTGTTTGAGCTTCTTTAAAGGCCAAATGAGCAATGCGCTCTATCTCTTTAACACTATAAGAACAGTCATCAAATGCTACCGTACCATCCTTACTTAATTTTTTATTTCCAAAGTAAATTCCGCCAGTTAATTCCCTGTAAATAGAAATATCAGTGCCTTCAATAATTTCTTTTTTCAAAGGAGAGTTCTTAATTAATTTTTCGTACGCTTTTACGGGTCTTATGTTACAGAATAAGCCAAGCTCTTTTCGAAGCTTGAGCAACCCTTGTTCTGGTCTTACCTTTGCCGTTGGATCATTGTCATATTTAGGGTGCCCTATCGCCCCAAATAATATGGCATCAGATTTTTTACAAACTTTTAATGTTTCGTTTGGTAATGGATTCCCAGTATTGTCAATGGCACAAGCTCCCATCATCGCTTCTTTATAAATAAACGTATGTTCGTAAACATCGGCAATTGCATTCAATGCTTTTTTTGCTTGTTCAATTACTTCAGGTCCAATTCCGTCTCCAGGTAGCACAGCTATGGTATATTTCATATGTCTTTACTTTAGGCGTTGTGGTTTGATTTTACTTCTTACATGATTTTTATAGATCTCTTAAAAGAAGCATAGGTTCACCATCTAACGTGTTTTTTGTTTTAATTTTGGGCTTCAAATGCCTTTATTTCCGCTGTTTTGCTGATGAGATAATCAATGTCATCATAGCCATTCATGAGGCATGTTTTTTTGTAGGTGTCAATGTCAAAAGAAGCAGTTCCAATAGTTGCTTCTATGACTTGTTTTTCTAGGTTTACTAGAATTTTAGAAGTTGGTTTTTCTTGAATTAAGGCTAATAATTTTTTTAAGTATTCCTCTGAAACTTGTACGGGTAATAACCCATTATTTAAAGCGTTTCCTTTAAAAATATCTGCAAAAAAGCTACTTACAATGACTTTAAAGCCATATCCAGCCAATGCCCAAGCAGCATGCTCTCTGCTCGAGCCACATCCAAAGTTGTCACCAGCAACCAAAATAGTGCCGCTGTAGTTGGTCATATTCAAAGGGAAATCAGTATTTAAACTACCGTCTTTATGAAAACGCCAATCTCTAAATACATTGTCTCCAAAGCCTAGTTTGTCAGTTGCTTTTAAAAAACGAGCAGGTATGATTTGATCTGTATCAATGTTTTCTGTGGCTAAAGGGACTGCTCGAGATGTTAATGTTGTAAACTTATCCATTAGTTTATATGCTTTGTAATATCAATAATTTTTCCTTCTACAGCAGTTGCTGCTGCTACCAATGGACTTGCCAAAATAGTTCTTGCTCCTTGCCCTTGTCGTCCTTCAAAATTCCTGTTAGATGTAGATACGCAATACTCTCCTTCTGGAATTTTATCATCATTCATGGCAAGACAAGCAGAACATCCGGGCTGTCTTAAGACAAAGCCAGCTTTTTCAAAAACAGTTTGCAATCCCTCTTCAGTAATTTGTTTTGCTACTTTTTGAGACCCAGGTACTAGCCAAGCATGCACGTGTGGCGCTTTCTTTTTGCCCTTTACATACTTTGCAGCTATTCTAAAATCTTCTATTCTTGAATTTGTGCAGCTCCCAATAAAGACATAGTTAATAGGCTTGTTAATTAGACTTTCACCCTTTTTAAAGTTCATGTATTTCAATGATTTTTCAAAAGAGCGGTCACTAAAATTAGGAATCTTTTCTGTGATTTTGATTCCCATACCAGGATTTGTACCGTAGGTAATCATGGGTGCTATATCTGCAGCATCGAATGCATATTCTTGATCAAAAACTGCTTCTTTATCTGTGGGAAGTGTTTTCCAATAAGCTACTTTCTTTTCGAATTCTTTTCCTTTTGGAGCATATTCCTTGCCGTAGACATAGTCAAACGTTGTCTGGTCTGGAGCAATCATCCCTCCACGAGCGCCCATTTCAATGCTCATGTTACATACTGTCATTCTTCCTTCCATGGTCATTTCTTCAAACACGTTGCCGGCATACTCGCAGAAAAAACCTGTGCCAGCGTTGGTTCCTAGTTTGGATATGATGTATAAAATAACATCTTTTGGAAGTACTCCTTTTTTTAATTTTCCATTGACAGAAACACGTAAGCTTTTAGGTTTGTTCAATAACAAACATTGACTCGCAAAAACTTGAGCTACTTGACTTGTTCCTATTCCAAATGCAATGGTTCCAAAAGCACCATGAGTAGAGGTGTGTGAGTCTCCACAAACCATTGTCATTCCGGGTTGTGTAAAGCCTAATTCAGGAGCAATCACATGTACAATTCCATTGTTTTTATGTCCTAGGCCGTATAAGGGGATGTTATTTTTTTTACAGTTATCAGACAGCTCTGCCAACTGTTTTCTAGACAGTTCATCTTTTATGGGCAAATGCTGATTTACCGTCGGTGTATTGTGATCTGCAGTTGCTACTATTTTGTTAGGTCGTGCAATGGGTATATTGCGTTGCTCTAATTCGTTAAATGCCTGCGGGCTTGTAACTTCATGTATTAAGTGTTTATCTATGTATAAAATTTGAGGTCCATTTTCTATGGAGTCAACAACATGTGCATCCCAAACTTTATCAAATAATGTTTTTCCCATTAGGCAATTGCTATTTTAGAAATTTTATCTATATTTTTCATGATACTGTGTATGTCACCATCCTTTACCTCTTTTTGCTGGTCTGCACAGACTAAAAATGAGGTATATGCAGCATCTAGTTGTAGTTTTGTTAATTCATATCCAATTTTTTTAGCTCTATATGCCAATGCGGCTCTTCCGCTTCTTGCTGTTAATACAATAGCACTTTCGGTAACACCAACCTCTTCTGGATCCATAATTTCATAGGTGTTTCTATTTTTAATAACTCCATCTTGATGAATTCCAGAACTATGTGCAAATGCATTGGCACCAACTATGGCTTTATTTGGTTGTACGGGCATTCCCATACGATCTCTGACCAACATACTCGTGTCGTATAATAATTTTGTATTGATATCTGTCTGCAAATTTAAGTAGGGATGTTTTTTTAAAACCATCACCACCTCCTCTAGGGCAGTATTTCCTGCGCGCTCTCCAATACCATTAATGGTGCATTCAATTTGACGAGCTCCATTCATTACTCCGGCAATAGAATTGGCAGTAGCTAGGCCTAAATCGTTGTGACAATGGCAAGATAAAACGACATTTTCAATTCCCTTTACATGGGTTCGCAAATAGCGTATTTTGGCACCATATTCTTCAGGTAAACAATAGCCAGTAGTGTCTGGGATATTTAAAACAGTGGCCCCTGCTTTAATAACTTCTTCACAAACTTGAGCTAAAAATTTGTTGTCTGTTCTGCCAGCATCTTCAGCATAAAATTCTACATCTTGTACAAATGTTTTTGCATAAGAAACAGCGCTCACTGCTCGTTCGATAACCTGTGCTCTTGTTGCATTAAATTTGAATTTAATATGTGAGTCACTTGTTCCAATTCCGGTATGAATTCTAGGCATTTTAGCATGTTTGAGAGCTTCTGCTGCTATTTTGATATCGTTTTTTACAGCTCTTGTCAAACCACATACAGTTGCGTTTTTTACAATTTTTGCGATTTCTGAGACCGAATTGAAATCTCCAGGGCTCGAAACAGGAAATCCTGCTTCTATGACATTGACCCCCAACACATCTAATCGTTCAGCAATAATCAATTTCTGATTTGTGTCTAATTTACATCCTGGTACTTGCTCTCCATCTCTAAGAGTCGTGTCAAAAATTTGGACTTTATTATCTTGCATGCTCAATGTATGGTTTTTTTATATAAATCAAATTTATATATTGCCTATGTGTTATCAACTTGTTCATACAGATTTTTTACGATGTTAAACCTGTCTGTTGCTACATTAAAATACTGATAGTTAAGTGATTAAATCAAATACTACTACATTGTCCAATCATCAAAACGATGCTCTTTTTTTACTTGTGAAGTCATTGACCAAGTCAGAAAAGCGTCAGTTTAACTTGTATGTGGGTAGATTGGATGGAAATAATCAAGCTAAATTTCTTTCATTATTCAGAATATTGGATAAAATGAAAGTCTATGATGAACACGCGATTTTAAAGAGTGGTATTGTCGCAAAGCAGCAATTATCGAATTTAAAAGCTCATTTATACAAGCAGTTATTAATTAGTTTACGCTTAAATCCAGCTCATCAAAATATAAGAATCCAAATTAGAGAACAATTAGATTTTGCCACTGTTTTATATCAGAAAGGATTGTATAAGCAGAGCTTAAAGTTGCTTGATAAAGCAAAAAATATGGCGATGGATGCAGATGAAAAGAATATTGCATATGAAATAGTAGAGTTGGAGAAGGTAATAGAAACACAGTACATTACTAGGAGTATAAATACCCGTGCAGATGAACTTTCAAAGCAGTCAAAGGAGCTGAGTTTACAAAATGTTATTACAAGTAAGTTGTCAAATGTTTCGTTGCAATTGTATAGTGTTTTATTGAAAATAGGATATGTCAGAAATGACAGTGAGCTGCAACAAATTAATGAGTATTTTCAAAATAGATTGCCGGAGTATGATTATAATTCTTTAGGGGTGCGAGAAAAACTTTGGCTTTATAAAGCACATTTGTGGAGAAGTTTTTTGACTCAAGATTTTCTGCAGTCCTATAAATATGCGAACAAATGGGTGAATTTATTCAAAGAAAATCCTCGAATTATCTCACTGCATCCCGTATTTTATTTAAAAGGCAAAAATTATTTATTAGAATCGTTATTTTTTATAAAACACTACGAGAAGTTTAGAGAAGAGCTCACCAATTTAGAGGATGAAATTGAGCGAAAAAATATACCTATAAATAGCAATACTGAAATTTTAATTTTTCAATATGTCAATGCAAATAGGTTGCATTTGCATTTTTTAGAGGGAACTTTTAAAGAAGGTACCTATTTGGTTGCTCAAATTGAAGAGAAAATCACCATGTATAAAAATAGACTTGACAATCATCACATTGTTGTGTTGTATTATAAAATTGCCTGTTTGTATTTTGGAATGGGAGAAAATAAGAAGTGTATTGATTACTTGGCTAAAATCATCAATCCAAAGACGGTAACTTCTGGCGAGGATTTGCAATGCTTTGCACGTGTGTTAAACTTAATTGCACATTATGAATGTGGAATGGATTACTATTTAGAACGTCAGTTTAAAGAAACGTATAAGTTTTTATTGAAAATGGAAAACTTACAAGCTGTGCAAAAAGAGTTTATTATTTCAATCAGAGCTTTGAGTGATGTCTATCCTCAAGAAATTAAAAATGAGTTTAAGAAAATTCATGCACGTCTTTTAAAGTTTGAAAACCATCCTTATGAAAAACGTGCTTTTTTGTATTTAGACATTTTATCTTGGTTAGAGAGTAAAATAGAAAACATAAGTATAGGAGATGTCATCAGAAGAAAAGCAGCGATCTATGCTTTAAGAAAATAGCTTTGAGGTATTTGGCAATCTAAAAAAATAGGGGGCGTATTACTTTTTCAAGGACAACTGAATTCTTTTTCTATGTAAGTCTACATCCAATACTGTTACTAATATTTGTTGGTTTAAGTGTACAATTTTACTGACATCTTTCACAAAAGAATCAGATAAATTAGAGACATGAATTAAGCCACTTTCTTTGATTCCGATATCAACAAAACAGCCAAAATTAGTGATGTTATTTACAATTCCTGGCAATAATTGTCCTTTTTGTACATCTGCAATTGTTTTTAAATTTTGATTGAAAGCAAACATTTTAGCCTTTGCTCTTGGGTCCAATCCGGGCTTTTCTAATTCATTGACAATGTCGTGCAAGGTGGGCAGTCCTATTGTGGAAGAAGTGTACTTATTGAGGTCAATTTTTGTTAAGATTGATGAGTTTCCAATCAACGCAGCTACATTGGTGTTTAGGTCTTTTGCCATTTTTGAAACCAACCCATAGCGCTCTGGATGTACAGCAGAGTTGTCTAGCGGGTTTTTAGCATTTTTTATTCTCAAAAAACCTGCAGCTTGCTCAAATGATTTGTTCCCTAGTCGAGGTACTTTTTTAATAGCTGCTCTCGAAGTGAAGACGCCATTTTCATTTCTGTATTTTACAATGTTTTCTGCTATTTTTGTGCCAATTCCAGAGACATAACTCAACAAAGGAATGCTTGCAGTATTGATGTTTACGCCAACTTTATGAACACAGCTCTCCACAACTGTGTCTAAAGATTTTTTTAGTTTTGTTTGGTCTACATCATGTTGATATTGTCCAACACCAATTGATTTTGCCTCTATTTTAACCAATTCAGCGAGTGGGTCTGCTAATCTTCTACCGATAGATACGGCCCCTCTTACTGTGATGTCGTAATTGGGAAATTCGTCTCTGGCAATTTTAGATGCTGAATAAATTGATGCGCCTGCTTCATTCACTACAAAAACTTCGATGTCTTTCTGAAAAGGAATTTTACGAATGAGTTGAGCTGTTTCTCGTGATGCAGTTCCATTGCCAATGGCAATTGCTTCAATAGCATAGGCATTTGTTAATGTGCTTATTTTTTTAATGGCTTCGCTGTATTGATTTTGAGGTGCATGAGGGAAAATAGTTTCGTTGTGTACTAAGTCTCCTTGTCTGTTCAAACAAACCACTTTGCAACCTGTTCTATATCCTGGATCGATTCCAAGAATGCATTTTTCACCTAATGGAGCTCCTAATAACAGTTGTTGCAAGTTGTTCGCAAAAACTGCAATGGCATCTGTATCTGCTTTTTCTTTGGCAATAGACAGCGCCTCATTGGATAAAGAAGGATATAATAAGCGCTTATATGCATCTTTTACGGCTTGTTCTAGGTGTATGGTACAAGCATTTTGCGTACGAATAATTCGATGTGCTATTTTACCTATTGTTCGTTCTGAATCTATCTGAATCTTTACGCGAATATAGCCTGCTTCTTCAGCTCTTAAAATGGCCAATAATCGATGTGAGGGGATGCCCATTAAAGCCTCGTTCCATTCAAAATATTGTTGAAATTTTTGAGCCTTTTCTTCGGTAGATTTGGTTGCAATTACTTTGGTAGAAATTGTAGCGAAACGCTCTAATTGCACACGGATGATGTTGCGAATATCTGTACGTTCATTGATCCATTCTGCAATGATATACCGAGCACCTTCTAATGCTTGTTCAGGTTGTGGAATGTCGTTAGAAGTGTATTTGGATGCTGCGTGGTTGCAGTCATGTAAACGCTGACTCATGAGCATTTTTGCCAAGGGCTCTAACCCTTGACCTCGAGCCACTTCTGCCTTTGTTTTTCGCTTTTTCTTAAAAGGTAAATAGAGGTCCTCTAAAGAAGTGAGTTCTTTCGTTTCTGTAATTTTTTGATGTAGCTCTTTCGATAAAACACCTTGTTCTTCTAAAGATTTTAGAATTGTTTTTTTACGCTTTTCTAGGGTGTCATAGATTTCTTTATATTTAAAAATGTTACCAATTTCAATTTCATCCAAGTTGCCAGTTCGTTCTTTTCTATAGCGTGCTATAAAAGGGATGCTGCAGTCTTCATTTAATAGTGCTAAGGTGTTTTGGACTGCTTTCTCAGAAAGCTGAGTATGATGTGAAATATAATGTTGAAGATGCATGCGGTGCTATTAGTTCTAAAAGAGACATAAAAAACCCCACAGAAATCTATGAGGTTTTACAGATGTAAAAAAATCTTATTTTAACTTACTTGAGTTCCATTTTTAATCTTATCTGAGGGCTCAACAAAAGCTAAGGTACCCTCAGGTGTGTCTGTCATCAAAATCATTCCTTGACTTTCAACCCCTCTCAGTTTTCGAGGGGCTAAGTTGCAAAGAACAGTAACTTGTTGTCCTATAATATCTTCTGGTTTAAAGCTTTCTGCGATTCCAGAAACAATGGTTCTGACATCCATGCCCACATCTACTTTTAATTGGAGTAGTTTTTTAGTTTTTGCTACTTTTTCGGCTTCAATAATGGTTCCAACTCTAAGGTCTAGTTTTGTGAAGTCTTCAAATGCTATGGTGTCTTTTTGAGGTTCCACGATTTTTTTCGCTTGTTCATTACTTCTTTTTGTGGCTTGCAATTTTTCTAATTGTGCTTCAATTTCTTTATCCTCAATTTTGGCAAATAGCAATTCAGCTTTGTTAATTTGGTGCCCTTCAGGAAGCAGCACCTTTCCTGAAGAAATTGTATTCCACTTTAGGGTTTTATTTCCCATATCAGCACTTTCCTCATTCCTGTGAACTAGGTGCAAGATTCCTTTTAGTTTTGAAGAAGTAAACGGTAGAAAAGGTTCGCACAATAGTGCTAAGCCTCCAGCAATTTGTAAAGCAACATGCATGATAGTTTTTACGCGTTCTTCGTCTTGTTTGATTACTTTCCATGGTTCTTCATCTGCAAGGTATTTGTTTCCTATACGAGCCAGGTTCAGCAATTCTTGAGAGGCTTCTCTGAAACGGTAACGTTCTATTGACCTTGAAATGGTATCTGGTGCTTCTTTTAAGGCAGCCAAAGTTTCTTGATCAATATCTGTCAGTTCTCCTGCTTCCGGCACAGCTCCTCCGTAATATTTATTGGTTAGTACAACGACACGATTGATAAAGTTACCAAAAATAGCCACCAATTCGTTGTTGTTGCGCGCCTGGAAATCTTTCCAAGTAAAATCGTTGTCTTTGGTTTCTGGTGCAGTTGCAGTTAGTGCATAGCGCAGTACATCTTGTTTCTCTGGAAAATCTTTTAAGTATTCATGTAGCCAAACTGCCCAGTTTTTAGAAGTAGATAATTTATTCCCTTCTAGGTTTAAGAATTCGTTTGCTGGTACATTTTCTGGAAGTATGTAATCGCCATGAGCTTTGAGCATCGCAGGGAAAATGATACAGTGAAAAACAATATTATCTTTTCCAATAAAATGCACTAGTTTCGTGTCTTTTTCTTTCCAATACGGTTCCCAATCTTTGTTGTTTTGTGCCGCCCATTCTTTGGTAGCAGAGATATATCCAATGGGTGCATCAAACCAAACGTACAATACTTTTCCGTCTGCCCCTTGAACAGGAACTGGAATTCCCCAATCTAGATCACGTGTTACTGCTCTGGGTCTCAAACCGTCATCAATCCAAGATTTTACTTGACCCAATACATTTGGTTTCCAATCATGTTTGTGTCCTTCTAAGATCCACTCTTTTAAGAATTTTTCGTGTTTGTCCAGTGGTAAAAACCAGTGTTTGGTTTCTTTTAAAGTTGGTGTGTTTCCTGTAATGGAAGATTTGGGGTTGATAAGGTCTGTAGCATTATGACTTGTTCCGCATTTTTCACATTGATCTCCATAACTTTCTTCATATCCACATTTAGGACAGGTACCAATCACAAAACGATCTGCTAAATATTGATTTGCTTCAGCGTCGTATAGTTGTTCCGTTACTTCTTCAATAAACTCTCCATCATTGTACAGCTTGGTAAAGAATTCTGAAGCGGTGTTGTGATGCACTTGAGCAGATGTTCTTGAATAATTATCGAAAGAGATGCCAAAATCAGCAAATGATGTTTTGATAATTTTATGGTATTTGTCTACCACCTGTTGAGGGGTAATTCCTTCATTTTTTGCTTTGATTGTAATGGGCACCCCATGCTCGTCTGAGCCACAAACAAAAACTACATCCTCTCCTTTTTGACGTAAATAGCGTGCGTAAATATCTGCAGGAACATAGACCCCTGCTAGATGTCCAATATGAACAGGTCCGTTAGTGTAGGGTAGTGCAGCAGTAATTGTATATCTTTTTGGCGTACTCATTGTATGTGTTTTGCAAATGTGATTTATCAGTTTTGAACTGATTTTTGAAAGGCAAAAGTAAGGAAAAGCAATGAAAACACATTTTTTTAAGCGCTCAAAAATAGATACATTTACAATCTCGGGAATATTTGGATGCTTCTAGTTAGAAGTGTTGATGCCTTCACCTGATCAAATAATTAGTCTATGAAAATCAGAATCGTATTGTTTTTTGTCTTTTTTACTGTACTTGCAGCACAAGGTCAAGAAATTAAAGATTCAATCGGTGCAGTAAAGCCAGTGTTGCGCACACCACCCTACTTACAGAAAGGAGACACCATTGTAATTTTAGCTCCTGCAGGTGGTTTAAGCAACAAGCGCACGGTTATTGATAAGGCGAGAACTTTGGTAGAAGATTGGGGGCTGCATGTTGTTTATGGAGCGCATCTATTTCAGGAATCAGGGCATTTTTCGGCTTCAGATACAGAAAGAGCTAAAGATTTTCAAAAGGCATTAGATGATCCTTCAATCAAGGCAATTTGGGCTGCACGAGGAGGATATGGTACTGTTCGTATTCTAGATAGATTGGACTTTACCGCTTTTAAACAGCGTCCCAAATGGGTAATTGGTTATTCTGATATTACCGCATTACATAGTCATATTCATAACCTGGGTATTGAAACGATGCATGCCATGATGGGTACAAGTTTCGCCGAGGATCCTATTCAAATTGTTCAGGCCGTTTCTTCTTTTAAGAAAATGCTTTTTGGTGAACGAACAACCTATAGTTTGGTTTCTTCAAAAGAAAATAGAGAAGGACATGCCAAAGGACAGCTTGTTGGGGGTAATTTGGCCATTTTAGCATCTGTGTTAGGTTCGAAAAGTCAAATGAATACCACGGCTAAAATTTTGTTTATAGAAGAAATAGGAGAATACAAGTATAGCATCGATAGAATGTTGCAAAGTCTAAAACGAGCTGGTTTTTTTGAAAAATGTACTGGCTTGGTTGTTGGTGATATCTCAAACATTAAAACGAATACCACGAAATGGGGTAGCACTATTGAGCAATTAATTTTAGATGCTGTAGCAGCCTATGATTTTCCTGTATTGTTTAATTTTCCTGCAGGGCATGAGCCTGATAATAGAGCCCTAATTTTAGGGAGGTCTATAGATTTAAGTGTTACCAAAGAAGGCTTTTCTACAGTTGTATTCGAAGATTAAAACACGCTATTTTTGTCTTTATTCCTAGTTCTAGAAGTTCTGATTTTTGTTGAAATGTGAAAGAAGAAGAACTTTTTTAGTTTGGAGCAAAAAGTATCTTCTTCATTTTTAGAGAAATAGTCTTATCTTCATGGGATGGCACTGCATAATGATTTAGGAAAAGAAGGGGAAATGTTAGCACTTGATTATCTCAGAACAAAGGGCTATCAAGTTTTAGAAAAGAATTATACCTATTTAAAAGCAGAAGTAGATATAATTGTCTTGAAAGGGAATACACTCATTGCCGTTGAGGTAAAAACGAGATCTTCAGATTATTATGGAGATCCTCAAGATTTTATACATCCTAAAAAGATTAAAAGACTCGTATTAGCAATGGATCATTATGTCTTAGAAAAGGATTTGGATGTGGCAGTTCGATTTGATATTATCGCAATTGTAAAACAAAAAAAAGCCTTTCAAATTGAACATTTAAAAGACGCTTTTTTATATTTTTAGCTAGGGGCTTAGTCCAAATAATTTACAATCTTTTGAACTTCTTTTAGCGTGCGTGGTTTGGCTATGATTTTTTTGTCTTTGTTCAAGACAATATAGGTTGGTGTCCTATAAACTTGGTAGGTTCTTGCAGTTGGATTCTCCCATTTGTTTAGTCCAATGGCATTATGCCAATTGGGGTATTTTTGAATGTGTTTTTTCCATGTGCTCTCATTTTTTTCCAAGCTAAAAGCAACTACTTTTGTATTGGTTAAGTTTTTAGTACTGTTGTAGAGTACTGGAATTTCACGCAAACAGTGCGAACAACCTGTACTCCAAAAAACGAGTACATAATTTTCTGCATCGTTTAATGCAGATAGTTTGTACTCTTGTTTCTCTTGTGTCCAGGTCATTTCTGGTGCAGTTCTTCCAATGGAAACCATGGTTTTTTCGTTGTAACTATTTACGAAATCTTTGTTTTGAATTGCTTCAGAGAAGTTTTTATAATAGGTCGAAATCAAATAATCTGAAAACTCAACATTGTTAGTATTTACAAACTGTGTAATGAGAAACTCTATAATGTCTTTTCGAAGAGTTTCACTTCTTACTTTTGAAACAACAGTTTTTACGGCTTGTTGATATAGTTCATATTGTTTTTTGGCATCATCCGAATAGTTCATGTGAAAAACATAATCTGTAATTCTATCTATGATAAATGTAGAATTATACAATGCACGATTGCTAAAGTCAATGGTGTCAAAAAAGTGCTCATTGATAGACTTCAAGTACTCTTCTGAGTTTTTTGCGATGCTCGTACTATTGTATCTGTTCGTTGCTTTTATGAAGTGATAGGCAAGTAATCCTTTTGACATATTTAAGTATTGTCTGTGTAAAGCAGTAATTCTAGAGCGTTGAACTTGATAGAGATCTACAGTTTGTGGCGTAGGTTTTTTTAAATATGAAACCTGTAAGGAATCTATTTTGTATTGTTCTTTTGCAACAGCTACAATGTATTTTCTATAAATTTTATTCTCTTTCGATGCTTGAAACTGTATTGTTTCTTCAGTATTTTCAGGGTTGAAAGTAAATTCGATGTGCTCTTTATTAAATAAAAAGTCAACAAAACCAGCACCTTCAGTTTTGTACGCGACTCGATAAGAACCCACCTCAGCATTTTCAGGTAATGTAAATTCGAAACGACCAATTTCAGTTTCTTTTCCATTTCGTGTTTGGGTAACTTTCTTAATCTTCCCACTTTCAAGGAATACTTGTCGAGCTCCTTTTATTTTGTATAAAACCACCCAGTTGAAGTTTTGCGGAGGATCTAGTTCTCCTTTGATAGTATACTGGGCTTGCATGCCAAATGAAGCTGTGCAGAAGAAAAGGAATAGAAAGAAGTTTTTCATCGATGTATCTTTAGTGGTCTTGAAAAGTTCAAGAAGTATTCCAAAATTACTATTTCTATTTTAAAATAAGTACATTGCTGTAAAAGTATTAACATGAATTTTACAAATAAGATTGTTTGGATTACCGGGGCGTCTTCTGGAATTGGAGAAGCATTGAGTTTGGAATTTTCAAAGCAAGGTGCAACGCTCATATTATCTTCTCGGAATGAAGCGGCTTTAAAAGATGTGAGAAAGGCATGTGTGGATGTTGAGAAGGTAAAAATTGTTCTCTTAAATTTAGAGGAGCACGCAATCATGCAAGAAAAGGTAGCTGAAGCGATGGCGCAGTTTGGACGTATAGATGTGTTGGTAAATAATGGTGGCGTTAGTCAACGGTCATTGGCAAGTGAAACATCATTAGCTGTTGATAGGCAAATTATGGATGTGAATTATATTGGCACTGTTGCTCTTACAAAAGCTTTATTGCCGCATTTTATTCAAAACAAGAGTGGTCAGTTTGTGGTAACCACGAGTATTGTAGGTAAAATAGGCACACCACTTCGTTCTTCCTATGCCGCTTCCAAACATGCCTTGCATGGTTTTTTTGATAGTCTAAGAGCAGAAATTTACAAATACAATATTTCAGTATGTATTGTGTGTCCTGGTTTTGTGAATACGAATGTTTCTATCAATGCCTTAACAGGAGATGGTTCACCTCAGCAGAAAATGGATATCGCTACTCAAAATGGTATGGATCCCAATAGCTTTGCAAAGTTCATGATTAGGGCTGTTTTAGTTGAAAAGGAAGAGGTTTATATTGCAGGGTTCAAAGAGAAATTAGGGGTGTATCTCAAGCGTTATTATCCAAAGTTATTGTCAAAAATGATTCGAAAAATGCGTGTCACGTAGCCTTTTTATTCTTATGTCTGGCAGAAGTTGCATAAAAGATATAGGTTGAAGAAGGCGTTTAGATACAGTACTCCAAAAGTTGAGGTGACTTTCCTCTTCGTTTAGCGCCTGTCTTTACTTAAAAAAATCCAATGCATCAAAGTAAGAGACAATGGCTTCCTTCATGAGCACAGATTGCTCTCCAGGCTTCAAATTAGGTAATGCTGTTTTTGCATTGTAATGTGGCCACCCATCGTTGTCAAAAAATTCAAATTCATAATATCCGTAAGGTTCTAATAGCTTACAAATTGCAATATGCATGAGATTTACTTTTTCGTCTTTTTTAAATTTACGATGTCCTTGACCCAGCTCTTGAATTCCGATTAAATAGATAATTGCATCTAAATTTAAAGGGTCTCCATCTGCAAATTGTTGGGATAAATTTGCAACTACAAGTTCCCATTTTTTCTTTAAAGAAGTATTGTCTGTCATGCTTTTTATTCTGAGGCACAAAGATATGCTATCTAAGTAATATTTCTGTTTAAATTTTTTAGCATTTGAATTTTCATGCTTTTTATAGTATGTTCGCAATGGTTAACCAAAAAAAGAAGCTTCATGAATGTTTTTGATGTTGTAATACTAGTAATCCTGTCTTATGGATTTATAAAAGGAATTATGAAGGGTCTGTTTGTAGAGATCGCCTCGTTAGTTGCGCTTATTGGAGGTATTTGGGGGGCGATTCATTTTTCCTATTTCGTTGGTGATTTTTTAAAAGAAAGTGTTGCTTGGGGTGAGAAAAAGATTTCGTTGGTTGCTTTTGCAGTTACTTTTGTAGCCATTGTTATTGCAGTTAGTTTGTTGGGGAAGTTTCTTACAAAGTTAGCCGATTTAGCTGCTTTGGGTTTGGTAAATAAAATATTAGGAGGAGTTTTTGGTTTGCTCAAGGTTGGTTTGATATTGAGTATGTTGTTTGTGTTTTTTCATGAACTTAATGCAGCAGTCTCTTTTGTAGATGATGAGACGCTTGAGGAATCTTCGTTGTATGAAACGGTGAAAAGTATCGCGCCAACTTTATTTCCATCGATTATTAAGACGGGAGGAAACCAATACAAAGAGGTTATAGATACTGTTTTGGATGAGGTCAAATAAAAAAGCGGTTGAATAGATGTGTTTTCAACCGCTTTTCATTAATAAAGATTAAATAATGACATTCATTATTCAAATATAACGCTCTACTTGGATTCCTACAATACCTGTTTATGGGGTTTTTTAGCTCCCTGGTTTCGGTTAAATCTTGTGCTTGTAGTGTGTTTTGCAGGAGATTTCATTCCATAAAAAAAGCGTGCAAGTGCACGCTTTTTTTATACATTTCTTGTCAATTTTAATACAAGGAAACCTTTCCGCTAGATAAGTGGTACACTCCCCCAACGATTTTAATTTCTCCATTGGCTTCCATTTCATTTAGAATAGGGCTTTTCTCTCTAATACGATCAATCGTCAAAAGGACATTGTTTTTGATTGTTTGATTTACAAATGCCGTATTTGAAGAGTTGTGTTCTCCTGATATTTCACCTTCAGATTTTGTGACAGCTGGCTGAATATTATCTAGAAGTGCGGTAATGTTTCCAAGCTCAACATGATCACAAGCTGCTTTGACAGCTCCACAGCTCTCATGTCCTAGTACAAATACCAATTTACTTCCTGCTACTTTACAAGAGTACTCCATACTTCCAAGGATATCAGTATTTTCAAAATTTCCTGCTACTCTAGCAACAAAAATATCACCTATGGTTTGGTCAAATACCATTTCTACAGGAACTCTAGAGTCGATGCATGATAATACTACGGCTTTTGGATATTGACCTCCGATAGTTTGAGAGACCAATGCACTCGTGTCTACAGTATTGGTTTTGTTTTCTACAAAACGAGTATTACCGTTCATTAAATCTTGTAATACAGTGTCTGCATTGAGTGCGTCTTGTGTTTGTTTATTTATTGCGTTATTTATATGTGTCATTTGATTTGTTTTATGATTGTGTTTTATTTGCTTTGATCCATTGTGTACAAGCGTCGAAATCTTCGAAAATGTACTCTTTTGAAATGAGGTCAGGAATGATTCCAATTCGTTCCATCATGTAGGCAGGTTGCTCTAATAAGCCTACAAACAATACTTGGATGTTTTTCTTATTGAGTTCTTGTAAAACGTCTTCCATAGCGTATAGCCCAGACTGATCCATATATTGCATTCTTCCCAGTCGAATGATTACCTGAGAAGCTGTAGCAGGAATCTGCTGTGCTAAGCTGTGAAATTCACTCGTAGTACCAAAAAATAAAGGACCTTTAATGTGTTTTATAATCACATTTTCTTTCAGTGTTTCGGGGAAGTTCTTTTCATCAGCCCAGTTCTTTTCTTTCTTCAATGATTTCACATCAGAACGCGCTGCGGCAACATCACCTATTTTTTTCATAAACATGAGAGATGCAATGACCAGACCGATTCCAACAGCATATACTAGATTCCAGAAAGTAGACAACAACAAAACAACAATCATGATGATTACTTCAGAGCTTACTTTAAACGGTCCGATTTTAGCATCACGTGGCAAATTAGGAATTGCTTTTAATCCTTTGTAATCCATTACTCCAATACCTACAGTGATTAAGATACCTGCCAATACAGCTGCTGGTATTTTAGAAGCAATAGGACCTAAACCCAATAAGATAACCAAGAGCATTACACCTGCTACCATACCAGACAATTTAGTTTTACCTCCAGAGTTGATGTTTACCACAGTTCTAATAGTAGCACCGGCTCCTGGGATCCCTCCAAAAACAGCAGCGATACTGTTACCGATTCCTTGTCCGATTAGTTCTTTATTTGGTTTGTGTTTTGTTTTGGTCATGTTATCAGCTACAACAGAGGTTAATAGTGAATCAATCGCTCCTAAGAGGGCTAGTGTCAATGCTGTAAAGATGTAAGGAGTTACGCTTCCGAGACTGAAACTAGTGAAAATTTCCATATTTGGAAGTGGAAATCCACCAGGTATTTCTTCGATAGGTCTGTAATCTAAGTCAAACCCTAAAGCAATACCCGTCATTACTACCAATGCCACCAAGGTACTTGGCACTGCTGTGGTGATGCGTTTGAATCCATAAATAATAATAATGGTTCCAAGTGCTAAAGCTAGAGCTAACCAATTGATATTCTGCAATGCTCTTGGTAAAACTTTTAAAGTACCTAGCACTCCTGAGGCTTCTTTTCCGGCAAGGGTTCTTGCTTCTTTGAAACGATCTTGTTCTGTCAAACCTTCTCCATAAGCAGCTGTGTTTTTGAAGTCATCTATCGCTAAAAACTTATCTCCTTTTTTTGTCTTAGTTTCATTTAAAGATCTAGTTAAGGCAACTTCTTCTACTTGCGGTTTGAATTGTTCTACAAACGCAGCATCTTCTTTTGCGTAATATCCAACAGAAGGGAGTAGTTGTGTGATCAAAATAATCACTCCAATAGCAGTCATGAAACCAGAAACTACTGGGTATGGAATGTATTTAATGTATTTTCCTAAACCAATGGCACCCAATCCAATTTGTAGCAGTCCAGCAAGTAAAAATACAGTTAAAATAGTAGGTAGCGCTTTGCTAACATCTCCATCATTAGATGAAATGATGCCGGCAATTACAACCATACTCACAGCCGTCATTGGTGCTGTTGGGCCAGATATTTGTGTGTTCGTTCCTCCAAAAAGAGCCGCAAAGAAAGCAATGAATATAGCACCGTATAAACCTGCGCTTGGACCCAATCCAGAGCTTACACCAAAGGCTAGTGCCAAGGGTAATGCTACAATACCGGCAGTGATACCGCCAAATAAATCTCCTTTGAGATTGCTAAATAAATTTTTCATTCGTGTTTGATTTTATACCCGCATGTGTTTTGCAGGTAGTGTTAAGTTAAGTATTTGAGTTGTTGTAATAAGTAGATACACTTATTACTGCCTATTATCCGAGTTGCGGGGGTGGCGTGGTAAACTCTAAGTGTCTAGAGTTGTAATGTTTTAAAAAAGATTGGTAAGAAGGAAGAAGGGTAATTGCAGAAGAACTCCGTGTTTTATTATAGGGTGTTACAATATCTTTGTGTTCTTCTATTTCTTTTTCTTCTCCTTCAGATTCTTCGATGTCTGAATGAACTATTTTGTGAATAGCGTGTTCAGTACATGTATAGTTTTCATACACAAAGACACTCACCTTTAATGATAGCATTAGAAGCAGAGTGACTTTAAACAGTATGTTTTTTCTTAGTATGTTCAACTATAATTCCTTAAGAGCATCGGCAGAAATCCAACCGATTTTTCCATCTGCTAATTTAATTTTTTTCCAGTGATCTACGCTATCTAAAATCATAATTTTTGTTCCTTCATGCAAAACAAATATTTCTTCGGAGTTTAGCGTTGGTGAATTGTTCACAGAAATTTTCGAACTAAAGATGATTGCGGTCTTTGTTTTTTTACTTTTTGCGTGTTGGGTGTACGAAATGCTCAAACTAATAGCTAAGAGCATACATGAGAATATGCTCAGTAAAAAGTATAAGCGCTTTCTATTTGAAATCGAAGAGGTGTAAAATAGTAAGAAGCATATTGCAGCTACAAAGGAGCATACAATCGCTAAAATAGACCACTGGGTGTAAGATAGTTTTTGAATATAGTTGTTTTCTATCTTTTGTAAGAATGTTTTTGGTAGTTCTTCAATTGTGTCAATGGTCATTCTTCTTGCAAACGTTAAGTTATTTGCAGCATCTTCGTTGAGCGGATCTAATTGCAGCGCTTTTTCGTAATAGTAAATCGTTTGGCCAACCCTATTGAGCTTGTAATAGGAATTTGCCATGTTGTAATACAACTCAGAAGAAACAACGTTGCCTGCTTCGATTTGTTTGTAGAGATCGAGTGCTAGCTCGTAGCTGCCTTCTTTGTAGTTTTTGTTGGCTTTTTCAAAGAGTTTCGCTGTGTTGTTTTGTCCTACAAGGAATGAAGTAGCGAATAAAAACAATAAATAACATATTTTTTTCATCGGCTTATAATTGTTTGTCTAGTGCAGTTATTACTTGTTTTGCTTTCTCAAACTCGTCATGCATCATCACATCAGTGATTGGGGTAAATCGCGCAAAATCACAGTCGTCTAAAACAGTTATAAATGCTTGTATATTGATCTTGTCTACTTGTTTCGACTCTAGAATTTGAGTGATTTTATCTTTGCTTATGTCTGATGTTTCTACTTGCAGTTTTGCTTTTAAGTAGTTATGTAATGCTTTTTCTAAAGCGATATAAAAAGCCTCTTTCTCACCGAGTTGTTTTTTTGCTTCTGATAAATATTTCTTTGCCAATCGATCTGCTTTTCTTTGTTTTACCCCAATAAGATCATTATTTCTCTCTGTAGTTTTGTTAAAGATGATGACGCCTATTGGAATACTGATGAGCGGCAGCAATAAAAGTAAGTAAAATAGGTTTGATCCGAAAAAGTCTTCTTTTGCAATAGGTGCAAGAGTAGTAGAGCTTTGAATATATCTAAAGTTGTTTCCTGTGAGAGTCACGTCCTTTTTGACAGTATTTGTTGGGGTCTCCGGAATTTCTTTCCCTTCCAAGACATTTACATAGAGATCTTCTGTTGTAATTGTTTTGTATGCGTTTTCCTTGAGGCTAAAGAATGAAAAGGCTACTTTCGGAATCTTATATTTTCCTTTGTATTGAGGAACAATGCTGTAGAGGTCAGATACGTTTCCTCTTAGACCTGACAAAGTGGTTCTGATGTTTTCTTTGTGTTCAGGTGTAAAAACTTCGAGTTCTTTGGGAGTTACTATTGTGGGAATTTCGAAAAGTTTTAAGTTTCCTTTTCCTGAAACACTCACCTTAATTTGGGAAGATTCGTTGGCTTTTAAATCATTTCTACTTGCTGTAATCTTAAAATCATAATCACCTACAGCTCCCGTAAAGTTCTCCGGTTTCCCGGCTAGGGGCAGTTCTTTTACGGAGATTGTTTTTTGGGGAGATGAAAAGGCTTTCTGGATATTCCTTGTAATTGGGTTGCCAAAGAAATCACCTCTTCCAGTAGGAACTCCTATTAAGATGTCCATTTTCATTGGCTCAATGCTAAGTTTTCCTGATTTTGTAGGAATGAGTAATGCTTTTTTAAGAACAATATACCTGTAATTTTCTCCGTTATAAGTTCCGTTTTTAATTTTGAGTGTCTTGATATTTATATCTTGATTCCAAAACCCATTGTATTGCGGACTCTCTGTTACATTAAAATCTTTAACAGAAATATTGTCGCTTACATACAATTTGTATTCTACATAGATTCCTTGCCCTACATAGGGTTTTGATTTTGAAATTTCTGCAACTAAATGCACATTTTGACTAGCAATGTACTGTGGGTCGTTCGGATCTTGTGGTATTTCAACGGCTTCTGATACCGTAACTTTAAGCGTATTGGAGGTTAGTTTTTCTCCATTCAGTTCAATGGTTGCGCCAGGTAGGGTGTAAGTACCCATATTCTTAGGCTGTAGGATGTAGGTGTAGGACTGCGAAAATGTGACTTTGCCATTGATCCATGATTGATTTATAGATTGGCTTGGGCCTGCAACTACTTTAAAATTTTTAAAGCTTGGAGGAGAAAAGTTGTCTGCTCCTTGCTTGTTGATAGAAAAAATAATTTTCACACGCTGATTTACGCCAAGTTTGTTCTTACTTAGACTTGCTGTAAACGCAGCTTGAGAGAGAATAGCTTGCGTAAAGAAACTCAATGCTATGCAAAGATATACTAGTATATGTTTCATAAATTTAAAGCTCAAAAATACTATCTTTTTTACAATATTAAAAGTTTGAAAAGGTTACCAATCTTTTTCTTGTTTTACCTTTTTACCTTTGGTTTTTTTAACGTTCATCTTCTTTTGTGTTTTCTTTTCCTCATTATTTAAAC
>OLII01000217.1_pt1 | contig 23148 bp, 16 predicted proteins | sample 1609481 | NCBI WGS metagenome assembly OLII01 (sample SAMN05416859, study PRJEB24817) | seawater metagenome | isolation source: Sea water | place: Canada:Atlantic | collected 2013-11 | reverse complement strand
GAGATCTAGTACGGTCTCGTGGGCTCGGAGATGTGTATAAGAGACAGCGCCATACGCACGAAACCGCCCTGCGTGAACAGGAGCAGCGCCTGCTCGACGGCATCGACACGCTGGAGCAGAAGACCCTGCTGGGCGAGCGCCAGGGCAGCGAACGGCAGGCCTCGGAGCAGCGCCTGTTCGCAACGCTTGCACGACACATCGAGACCGCCGGCCAGCAAAGCCGCGCCCCGGCCTATACCTTCAGCCCGCTGAGTGCCTTCGAGCAGGTGGGTGCCAGCGCGCTCGGCGCCGCCCAGGCCAGCCTGGCCGATCTGAGGCGCAACCTGCCGCCCAGCGACCTGCAGGCCACTACCGCCGCGCTCGCCAGCTATGTGCAGTTGCTGGACCGCTACCGCCAGGCCGCCATTGCGGTAGAGCAGCTTCAGGGCGGGCTGGAGACCATGGGCAACCAGCTGCGCGATGCCAGTCGCGTACTGACCCGACACCAGATCCAGCTGCGCGACGAAGAAGCCCTCGAGGCACGCAGCATGCTCAGCGTCATCGCCTTGCTGGCGCTGGTACTCGGCAGCCTGGCCGCGTGGCTGATCACGCGCCAGATCACCGAACCGCTCAGACGCACCCTGCAAGCGGCGCAATGCATCGCCAAGGGCGACCTGCGCAGCGACCTGCGGGTATCACGCCAGGATGAGCTGGGGCAGTTGCAGAACAGCATGCAGCAGATGGCCCTGAGCCTGCGCGAGCTGATCGGTGGCATCGGCCAGGGCACCGGCCAGTTGACCGCTGCGGTGGGCGAGCTGTCGAGTGTCGCCGAGCGCACCCAACTGATGACCGGCAACCAGAAGGACGAGACCGACCAGGTGGCCACCGCGATGAACGAGATGGCCGCCACGGTACTGGAGGTGGCGCGCAACGCCGAATTCGCCTCGGCGGCAGCCACTGCCGCAGACAGCCAGGCGCGCGAAGGCAACCAGGTGGTCAACGACGCCATCGGGCAGATCGAGCAATTGGCCAGGCAGGTGGAGGAGTCGATCCTGGCCATGCAGCAGCTGGCCCAGGAGAGCGAGCGTATCGGCAGCATCCTGGATGTGATCAAGTCGGTTTCATCGCAGACCAACCTGCTGGCGCTCAATGCCGCCATCGAGGCTGCGCGGGCGGGCGAGGCCGGGCGTGGTTTTGCGGTGGTGGCCGATGAAGTGCGCGGCCTGGCCCAGCGTACCCAGCAGTCCACCGAGGAGATCGAGGAGCTGATCGGCAACCTGCACAGTGGTACGGCGCAGGTGGTGCACCTGCTCGACAGCAGCCGCGACCTGAGCCGCGACAGCGTCGAACTGAGCCGGCGGGCGGGCGCGGCGCTGGGGCAGATCACCGAGACAGTGTCGAGCATCCAGGGCATGAACCAGCAGATCGCCACGGCCAGTGAAGAGCAGAGCTCGGTGGCCGAGGAGATCAACCGCAATGTGATGACGGTGAGGGATATTGCCGATCAGACGACCACGGCGAGCCAACAGACTGCGGCGTCGAGCGTGGAGCTGGCGCGGCTGGGGGGGCAGTTGCAGACGTTGGTCGGGCGGTTCAGCCTGTAACGGCCTCTTCGCCAGCAAGGCTGGCTCCTGCAGGTGCGGCGAAACCCTGCAGGAGCCAGCCTTGGTGGCGAAGGCCACGCTGCGGTTACAGCACCTGGCGCAGGAACGCCTGGGCTCGTGGGTCCTTCGGCGCAGTGAAGAACGCCTCCGGTGGCGAATCTTCCAGCAACTTGCCGTGGTCGAAGAACAGCACGCGGTCCGCCACTTCCCGGGCAAAGCCCATTTCGTGGGTCACACAGACCATGGTCATGCCTTCCAGGGCCAGGGTCTTCATCACGTCCAGCACCTCGCCAACCATCTCCGGGTCCAGCGCCGAGGTCGGCTCGTCGAACAGCATCACCTTCGGCTCCATCGCCAGCGCACGGGCAATCGCCACGCGCTGCTGCTGGCCACCAGACAGGCGCGAGGGAAACTCGTTGGCCTTCTGCGCAATGCCCACCTTCTCCAGCAACGCACGCGCCTTGGCCTCACGCTCGGCCTTGCCACGCTTGCGCACCACCTTCTGCGCCAGGCACAGGTTCTCCAGCACGGTCATGTGCGGGAACAGGTTGAAGTGCTGGAACACCATGCCGACTTCACGCCGGTAGGCATTCACGTCGGTCTTCGGGTCGGCCAGTTGCAGGCCGTCGATGGCCACGGTGCCCTCGTCGAAGGTTTCCAGGCCGTTGAGGCAGCGCAGGAAAGTCGACTTGCCCGAGCCCGACGGGCCCAGCACCACCAGCACTTCGCCCTTGGCCACGTCGGTACTGACGTGATCCACCGCACGCACCACCTGCCCACGGGTGTCGAAGACTTTTACCAGGTCACGGACTTCAATCACTTTGCGCAAGCCTCCGCTCGAGCCGGCTGGCGAAATGCGACAGCGGCAGGTTGATCAGCAGGTACAGCCCGGCGACGCAGAACCAGATCTCGAACGTGGAGAACGAGGTGGTGATCGCCTCGCGGCCACTCTTGGTCAGTTCGGTGATGGCGATCACCGACACCAGCGAGGTGTCCTTGACCAGGCTGATGAACTGCCCGGCCAGCGGCGGCAGCACGCGCTTGAACGCCTGCGGCAATACCACGTGGCGCATCGACTGGCCGGCGCTCAGGCCCAGCGAACGGGCCGCCTCGCCCTGGCCGCGGGCAATCGACTGCACCCCGGCGCGCACGATCTCGGCGACATAGGCGCCGGTGAACAGCGCCAGTGCCGCCACCCCGGCAAACTCGCGGGACAGGTTGAGCACGGTGCCGATGAAGAAGTAGAAGATGAAGATCTGCACCAGCAGCGGCGTGCCGCGCACCAGCTCGACATACACCGTCGACAGGTCGCGCAGGGTCGGGTTGCTGGACAACCGGCACAGGCCGGCGAACAGGCCGATCACCAACCCCAGCACCCCCGCCGCCACCGAGATCCACAAGGTGGTGAACAGGCCCCAGGCCAACGGCCCGGCGGCCCACTGGTGGGTCACACCGATCAGGTCGCCCTCGACCACGTCGTCGCCACGGTCCATCTGCAGGCTGGCCTGCTCGACGTTCAGCACCTGTTCGGCGCCGCTCTCGTCACGCAAGGTGACGCGGGCCATGTCGCCCTTGCGCTCGATCGCCTCGATCACGCCGTTTTCGGCGGCGCGCTGGGCAACTTCGGCCTGATAGGCAAAGTACTGCGGCACGCGGTTCCAGCGCCACTCGTAGGAGATCACCGAGGTTGCGTAATACAGGCTCAGCGCCAGGCCGATCAGGACCAGCGCCGTCAGCCCATGCCAGGGCCACTGGGCTTTCTTGTGTTTGATCACGGGGGTACTTCCGTAAAAGCGAACGCGCAGGGCCAGCCTGCGCGTCGGGTTTCGAACCGGGCGTGGGGCCGCGGCCTTATTCCATGTCCTTCAGCCAGGCGGTGTCCTTGAACCACTTGTCGTGGATTCGATCGTAGGTGCCGTCGTGCTTGATCTGGTGCAGGAAGTTGTTGATGAAGTTCAGGCTGTCGTAGTCGCCCTTCTTCAGGCCGAAGGCCAGCGGTTCGAAGGTGAACGGCTCGTCGAGGAACAGCAGCTTGCCGGCGCCGGCCTTGTTCACTGCCACCACGTTGTACGGGGCGTCGTAGACGAAGGCGTCGGCCTTGCCGTTGACCACGTCCATCACCGCTTCCTGCTCGTTGTCGTAGCCGTGGTACTTGGCCTTGCCGATCAGCTTCTTGGCGACCATTTCACCGGTGGTGCCGAGCTTGGAGGTCAGGCGGTACTTCTCGTTGTTCAGGTCCTTGTAGGTCTTGATCTCGCCGGCCAGCTCCTTGCGGATCAGCAGGGTCTGACCGACCACGATGAAGGGTTCGCTGAAGTTGAGCTTGAGGTTGCGCTCCTGGGTCAGGGTCATGCCGCTGCCGATCATGTCGAACTTGTCGGTCATCAGGGCCGGGATGATGCCGTCGTAGGCGGTGGAGACGGTTTCCAGCTTGACGCCCATGGACTTGGCCATGGCCTTGAGGATATCGACTTCGAAGCCGATGATCTCGCCACGCTTGTTGGTCATCTGGAACGGCATGTAGGTAGGGTCCATGCCTACGCGCAAGGTGCCGCGCTTGACCGCGTCATCGATGGCGCCGGCTGCCTGTGCAGCGTTCACCGTCATCAGTGCCGCGACGCCGATCATCAGCATCGACAGATACTTTTTCATCATCACCAGATCCCCCAGCAGGAAAACTTCGAGTTTTATTATCGGGGGGGATGCTAACGCATGGGGGGCGTTGTTGGTATCAGAAAAAGGAGTGAAACATCGCCGGCAAAGCCGGCTCCTACAACGGCACGGATGACCTGTAGGAGCCAGCGTTGCTGGCGAAGGGGCCCGCAGATCAGGCCCCGGCGAGTGCGGCCTGCCCCTCGTGCTGCGGGTGCAGCGGCAACAGCGGCGAGTGCGGGTCGTTGGCAATCGACTCACGCCACACATCCAGCCAGGCGCGGTTGTCTTCGGCCCACACGCGGCTGTGCAGCCGTGCCAGGGCGACCGGGTCGCTGAGCAGCGCCAGGCGCGTGGCGCCATCCAGCGCGGCCGGGCCGACTTCCAGGGCCTTGGCGATGCGCTCGGCGCGGTTGCGCTCGACCACCTCCGCCACGCCATGGCGCGCGGTCGCCAGGGCACAGGCCAGGGCGTTCTGTTGCGGGTCGACCACGGCCCGCACAAACCCGTCCTTCAGCGCATGCCAGCGGTTTTCGTGGGTGTACTGGTCGGTGGCCAGCAGCTCCTGCGGCGTGGCGTATTCCTCAGGGATCAGGAACAGCTTCTCGTCCTTGGCGCGCAGGCCCAGGTTGGTGCGGCTGGAAATCACCGACACCGGGATCGACAGCATCAGCGAGCCCACGATCGGCACCAGCCACCACAGGAAGCTCGGGTTCAGCCACGCCACCAGCAGCGCCCAGGCCACGCCCAGCAGGGTTTGCGGGCCATGCCGGCGCACCGCTTCGCTCCACGGGGTGGAGTCGTCGTCACGCTGTGGCGAGTTCCAGGTCGCGGCCCAGCCCAGGAACGCGGCCAGCACGAAGCGGGTGTGGAAGATCATGCGTACCGGCGCCAGCAGCATGGAGAACAGCATCTCCAGCAGCATCGACAGGGTGACCTTGATGCGCCCGCCGAACTCCTTGGCGCCCTTGGCCCAGATCAGGATGATGCTCAGCAGCTTGGGCAGGAACAGCAGCACGATGGTGGTGGAGAACAGCGCGATGGCTTTTTCCGGGTGCCACTGCGGCCACAGCGGGTAGAGCTGACGCGGTTCGAGGAAGTACTGCGGCTCCATCAGGGTGTTGGTCGCCAGCAGCGCGGTCGACAGCACCAGGAAGAAGAACCACAGCGGCGCCGACAGGTACGACATAACCCCGGTGAGGAACACCGCACGGTGCACCGGGTGCATGCCCTTGACCAGGAACAGGCGGAAGTTCATCAGGTTGCCGTGGCACCAGCGCCGATCGCGCTTGAGCTCGTCGAGCAGGTTGGGCGGCAACTCTTCATAGCTGCCCGGCAGGTCATAGGCGATCCACACGCCCCAGCCGGCACGGCGCATCAGTGCGGCTTCGACGAAGTCGTGGGACAGGATCGCACCGGCGAAGGCGCCCTTGCCCGGCAACGGCGCCAGGGCGCAGTGCTCGATGAAGGGCTTCATACGGATGATCGCGTTGTGGCCCCAGTAGTGCGACTCGCCCAGCTGCCAGAAGTGCAGGCCGGCGGTGAACAGCGGGCCGTACACCCGGGTGGCGAACTGCTGCATGCGCGCATACAGGGTATCCATGCCCGACGCCTTGGGCGCGGTCTGGATGATCCCGGCGTCGGGGTTGGCTTCCATCAGCCGCACCAGGCTGGTGAGGCATTCGCCGCTCATCACGCTGTCGGCGTCGAGTACCACCATGTAGCGGTAGTCCGCGCCCCAGCGACGGCAGAAGTCGTCGAGGTTGCCGCTCTTGCGTTTGACCCGGCGACGACGGCGACGGTAGAAGATGCGCCCGAAGCCCTTGGCCTCACGGCATACGTCCAGCCAGGCCTGCTGTTCGGCCACGGCGATGTCGGTGTCGTTGGTGTCGCTGAGCACGAAGAAGTCGAAGCGGTCCAGGTTGCCCGTGGCCGCCACCGACTCGAAGGTCGCACGCAGGCCGGCGAACACCCGAGCCACGTCTTCGTTGCAGATCGGCATCACCAGTGCGGTGCGCGCCCCGGCCTCGATCGGCTCGTTGCCGGCGCTGCTGCCCGAAATCCGGTACTTGTCACGCCCGGTGAGCAGTTCCAGAAAGCCCATCAGCGCGGTCCAGAAACCGGCCGACACCCAGCAGAACAGAATGCCGAACAGGATCAGGATGCTGGTCTGCAGCGCATACGGCCACACCTGGGTGACGGTCTGCATGAACGACTGGTGCATGATTTCGTCGAGATCGACGAACGACCAGCCCTGGTACGGCAGGATGCCCTTCATGTACCAGCCGGCGACCACGGTCTGGCCGAGCATCAACGCCAGCAGGATGTAGCGGCGCATCGAACCGACCCAGCGCCAGCGCGCCTTGGGCAGCTCGCGCTGCTCAGGCGCCGGCGCGTTGGTACGTCCGGTGACCCGGCGCCAGGCGCGCACCAGGATGTTGGTGCGCCATGGCTCGGGGATCACCCGGGTGCGGTGGATCGGTGGGGTGGCCTTCAGGCACACCCGGCCACTGGCGTCGAGGGCGAGCATCTCGGCCTCTTCCAGTTCCGCGGCGCTGTCCAGGGTCAGGCGGCTGCCCACCGAACCCTGTACCGAACCGTTTTCACCCACCGGCGGCTGCGCCGACAGGCGTCGGTGCAGCTCGCTGAACGAATTGCAGCTGGCCAGTTCGGCGCGCTGCTCGTCGCTCAGGGGCAGATGGGCCAGGTACTCGCCAAGCGATTCCGGCCTTTGTGAAGAGTTACTCATCGGCAGGCAACTGATAGCTCCAGGTCTCGGTCAACACCTGTTCGGTGGTGGCCGGTGCCCCGGTGGTGGTCGCCGCATCGGCGGCTGGCGGCTGGGCAGGTTTTTCCTGCTTGGCGTGCTTGGCAGCGGCCTTGTCCTGCTTGGCAGGCTTGGCCGGCTTGGGCTGTTCGACCGGCACGTCGCGCAGCAGCGCGGCGCGCATTTCGGTGGCCTTGCTCGGGTCTTTGACCTTCAGGCGCAGGGTCAGGCGCCAGCCCTTGATCTCGGGGTTGTAGCGCAGGTTGTTCTCGACCACTTCGGCGTTGTCGTCGGTGGTCACCTGGCTGCGCACGTTGGCATCTTCCGGCAGGGCGGCCAGCACCGGGCCCTCGAAGTCGACCAGGAACGCGATGCTGCCATCGGGCTGGCGGATCAGGTTGGACTGCTTGACGTCACCGGTGGAGCGCAGGGTCTGCTTGACCCAGCCCAGGTTCGGCGAGTGGAACTCGGACTCGTCGATGGTCCAGTGCAGGCGGTAGTTGAATTCGGATGCCACACCGGGCTCAGGCAGTTTTTCCGGGCTCCAGAAGGCCACGATGTTGTCGTTGGTCTCGTCGGCGGTCGGGATCTCGACCAGGTCGACGGTGCCCTTGCCCCAGTCGCCGCTCGGCTCGATCCAGGCGCTCGGGCGCTTCTGGTAGTTGTCGTCGAGGTCTTCGAACTGGCTGAACTCGCGCTGGCGCTGCAGCAGGCCGAACCCACGCGGGTTCTCGACGCTGAAGTTGCTCACGGCCAGGTGCTTGGGGTTGTTGAGCGGGCGCCACAGCCATTCGCCGTTGGCCGCATGGATCGACAGGCCTTCGGAGTCGTGCAGCGCAGGGCGGTAGTTGGGCACCTTGGACGGCTGGTTGCCGCCGAACAGGAACATGCTGGTCAGCGGGGCGATGCCCAGGCGGCTGACGTGGTCACGCAGGTACACCCTGGACTTGACGTCGACGATGGTGTCGGTGCCCGGGCGCAGGGTCAGCTTGTAGGCGCCGGTGGAGCGCGGCGAATCGAGCAGCGCGTAGATCACCAGGTGCTTGTCGGTCGGCTTGGGCTTCTCGACCCAGAACTCGGTGAAGCGCGGGAACTCCTCGCCCGACGGCAGCGCGGTGTCGATGGCCAGGCCACGGGCCGACAGGCCATACACATGGCCCTTGCCGACCACGCGGAAATAGCTGGCGCCAAGCAGGGTCATGATTTCATCCTGCTTGTCGGCCTTGTTGATCGGGTACAGCACGCGAAAGCCGGCGTAGCCGAGCTTGTCGGTGGCCTTGGGGTCGAACTGCACGTCGCCGAAGTCGAAGCGGCTCGGGTCGTACTTGATCTCCTGCACCTTGTTGGCGGTGACTTCGTTGATGCGCACCGGCGTGTCGAAGTGCATGCCCTGGTGGTAGAACGACAGCTTGAACGGGGTCTTGTCCTGGGCCCACTCGGCCTTGTCCTGCAGGAAGCGGATCTTCTGGTAGTCGCCGTACTTCATGTCACGGAACACGGCCGGCAGGTTGCTCTTGGGTGCTTCGTACTTCTGCCCGGCCAGGTCTTTGGCCTTGGCTGCCACGTCGTCGAGGTTGAACGCCCAGAGCTGGCCCGCGCTGAGCAGGCAGACCATTGCAGAGGCTGCCACGAAGGCCTTGCGCAGCCGATTGGCGGAAGTTCTTGGTGCATTACAGGGACTTACAATCACGAGCAACCCTCGCCGAAAACAGATCAAAGAACCAACGGCCAGCGACGTATGCCGGGTTGGCGAGCACTGTTCGGACTCCGAAAGGGCACAATGATTCCCCAAACGGTTCCGGACGATGCTCAAGTCAGAGTAAAACGGGCCTGCGAACGCAGGCCCACATTTCGCGCGATTATCCAGCAGGCCGCGTTACAACGCATCAGGGCCAAGCAACTATTTATGCTGAAAAGCCGCTGTTTTCATGCAAGCAGCGGCCTTTTCACCTTCATATTTGTAGCATAAATGTCACAGGGCCATCATTGACCAGGTGAACCTGCATGTCCGCACCGAAACGCCCGCTCGCCACCGTGGGGTGCTTGAGCCTCGCCTGGGCCAGCAGGTAATCGAACAGTTCGGCACCGAGTGCCGGTGGCGCGGCGGTGGAAAAGCTCGGGCGCAGGCCGCTCTGGGTGTCGGCAGCCAGGGTGAACTGCGATACCAGCAGCAGGCCGCCGTCGATGTCCTTGAGCGACAGGTTCATCTTGCCCTGGGGGTCGCTGAACACCCGGTAGTTGAGCAGCTTGTGCAGCAGCTTGTCGGCGTGGGCCGGGGTGTCACCGGGCTCGACGGCGACCAGCACCAGCAGGCCCTGGTCGATGGACCCGACGATCTCGCCGTCGACCTCTACCCGCGCGCCACGCGCGCGTTGCAGCAGGCCCTTCACGCTTCTTCCAGCGGCAGGTCGAGCAGGCGCCGGGCCATCTGGTCGGCGGCGCGCACCAGCGCATCGGTGATGCCGGGCTCGGAGGCGGCGTGGCCGGCGTCGCGAATCACTTTCAGCTCGCTGTTGGGCCAGGCCTGGTGCAGCGCCCAGGCGTTGTCCAGCGGGCAGATCACGTCATAGCGACCGTGCACGATCACCGCCGGCAGGTGGGCGATACGCGGCATGTCGCGGATCAGCTGGTCGGGCTCCAGGAACGCGTTGTTCATGAAGTAGTGGCATTCGATGCGGGCAATCGACAGGGCGCGTTGCGGCTCGGAGAAGCGGTCGACCACCAGCGGGTTGGGACGCAGCGTCGCGGTGCGGCCCTCCCAGGTGGACCAGGCCTTGGCCGCGTGCATCTGGGCGATCTGGTCGTTGCCGGTAAGGCGCTTGTGAAAGGCCTTGACCAGGTCGTCGCGCTCGTCGGCGGGGATCGGCGCGATGTAATCCTGCCAGTAGTCGGGGAACAGTCGGCTGGCACCCGCCTGGTAGAACCATTCGATTTCCTGCGGGCGGCACAGGAAGATGCCGCGCAGGATCAGCCCGTGCACGCGCTCGGGGTGGGTCTGGGCGTAGGCCAGGGCCAGGGTCGACCCCCAGGAACCACCGAACAGCACCCATTTTTCGATGTTCAGGTGCTCGCGGATACGCTCGATGTCTTCGATCAGGGCCTGGGTGGTGTTGTTTTCCAGGCTCGCGTGCGGGATGGAGCGACCGCAGCCGCGCTGGTCGAAGGTGACGATGCGGTACAGGTTGGGGTCGAAATAGCAGCGGCTTTGCGCATCGCAGCCGGCGCCCGGGCCGCCATGAATGAACAGCACGGGCAGACCTTCCGGGGAACCGCTTTCATCGACGTACAGTACATGCGGTGCTTCCACGGCCAGATCGTGCCGGGCGTAGGGTTTGATCTGCGGGTACAAGGTCTGCATTACGCACTCCGTGTGGGGAAATAGGCTGCCGTTGGGCATCATAAACCCGAAATGCGCTTTGAGCATGTACCTGTGTTCGGCTTTCGGACCGCTTCGCCGGCAAGGCCGGCTCCTACCGGTTCGCAACCGTCTGCAGGAGCCGGCCTTGCCGGCGAAGGCAGCGCCGCGGTCCTATGCCGGGTAACGCTCGCGCCCCCACCCCAGCATCGCCACCAGCATCTGCTCCAGCACCCGCTGGGTCGGCTGCGCCAGATCGTCGCGGTAGGTGAACGGCGCCACCTCCTCCATGTAGTTGCACTGCGCCAGTTCCATCTGCACCGCATGCACGTTGTTGGCCGGGGCGCCATAGTGACGGGTGATGTGCCCCCCCTTGAAGCGCCCGTTGAGCACATGGCTGTAGCCCTGCGCGCCGGCCGCCACCGCCCTGACCCGCTCGGCCAGTGCCGCGTCGCAGCTCGCGCCATTGAAGGTGCCGATGTTGAAGTCCGGCAACGTGCCGCCGAACAGGTGAGGGATCACCGAGCGGATCGAGTGCGCATCCCACAGCAACGCATAGCCGAACTGCTCGCGCAGGCGCGCCAGCTCGCCGGTGAGGGTGTCATGATACGGCCGCCAGATGGCCTCCAGGTAGCCCGCCCGCTCGGCCGCACTCGGCTCCAGCCCCGCCTTGAACAGCGGCTGCCCTTCGAACAGCGTGGCCGGGAACAGCCCGGTGGTGGCGCCGGCATACAGCGGCTGGTCATCCTCGGGCCGGTTCAGGTCGATGACGAAGCGCGAATACTCCCCCACCACCACGCTGGCGCCCAGCTCACGGGCAAAGGCGTACAGGCGCGGAATGTGCCAGTCGGTGTCCGGCAGGCCCCTGGCCTCGTCCACCAGCCCGGCCTCGACCGCCGGGGTCAGCCTGAGCCCGGCATGGGGAATGCTGACCAGCAGCGGCAGCGTACCCTGGTGAAAACTCACGACCTTGTCCATGCAGCCTCCCCTTTATCGGTCAGTTCAACGCCGTGGCGCACCACCCGCTTGTGCAGGTCGCCGCCCAGCCAGTAGGCCAGGTCTGCCGGCCGTTCGATGTCCCAGGCCACGAAGTCGGCCACCTTGCCGACCTCCAGCGAGCCATGGCTGTCGCCCAGCCCCAACGCCGTGGCGGCATGCACGGTGACACCGGCCAGGGCTTCTTCGGGGGTCATGCGAAACAGGGTGCAGGCCATGTTCAGCATCAGGCGCAGCGACAAGGCCGGCGAGGTGCCGGGGTTGAGGTCGCTGGCAATCGCGATCTTCACGCCGTGCCTGCGCAGCGCGTCCATCGGCGGCAGCTGGGTTTCGCGCAAGAAGTAGAACGCCCCCGGCAGCAGCACCGCCACCGTACCGGCCTGGGCCATGGCGATAGCATCGGCCTCGTCCATGAACTCCAGGTGATCGGCCGACAGTGCCTGGTAGCGCGCCGCCAGGCTCGAACCGTGCAGCGACGACAGTTGCTCGGCATGCAGCTTGACCGGCAGGCCCAACTCGCGGGCCTTGAGAAACACCCGCTCGACCTGCGCCGGCGAAAACGCCAGGTATTCGCAGAACGCATCCACCGCGTCCACCAGCCCTTCGCCAGCCAGCGCCGGGAGCATCTGCTCGCAGATGTGAGTGATGTAGTCGTCGGCGCGCTCGGCGTACTCGGGCGGCAAGGCATGCGCCGCCAGGCAGGTGCTGCGCACGGTCAGCGGCAGCGTTTCGCCGAGCCGGCGCGCCACCTTGAGCATCTTGCGCTCGTTGTCCAGGTCCAGGCCGTAGCCGGACTTGATCTCCAGGGTGGTCACACCATCACGCATCAGGGCCTGCACCCGGCGCAGGGCGCTGGCATACAGCTCGTCTACGCTGGCGGCGCGGGTGGCGCGCACGGTGCTGGCGATGCCACCCCCCTGGGCGGCGATCTCGGCGTAGCTCACGCCTTGCAGGCGCTGTTCGAACTCGCCGCTGCGGTTGCCGCCGAACACCGCGTGGGTGTGGCAGTCGATCAGCCCGGGGGTGACCCAGGCGCCGCCCAGGTCGACCGTGCTGTCAGGCACAGGGCCTGCCAGCGCCTGGCGCGGGCCGATCCATTCGATGCGCCCGGCGCAGGTGACAATGGCCGCGTCCTCGATGATCGAGTAGGGGCCGTGCGCCATGCTTGCCACATGGCAGTGCTGCCAGAGGGTTTTCATGCACAGTCTCCGTAACTATTGAGGCGTCGACACCGGCTGCGTGACCGTGCCACGCGGCTTGCACCACAGCCAGTAGGCGGCCACCAGGAACACCACCCACACCACGCCGACGATCAACGCCGCCTGGGTGTCGGGGAAGTAGCCCAGCACACCGAACACGAACAGCATGAAGGCGATGGCTGCGGCCGGCCCATACGGCCAGAACGGTACCGGGAACTTCAGTTGCGCGACCTCTTCGCGGCTCATGCTGCGGCGCATGGCCACCTGGGTCACCAGGATCATCAGCCACACCCATACCGTAGCAAAGGTGGCAATGGAGGCGATCAGCAGGAACACGTTTTCCGGAATCAGGTAGTTGAGCACCACGCCACCGAGCAGCGCAGCGCCCATCACCAGCACGGTCATCCACGGCACGCCGTGGCGCGAGATCTTCGAGAAGCCCTTGGGCGCGTGGCCCTGCTCGGCCAGGCCGTACATCATGCGCCCGGCACCGAAGATATCGCTGTTGATGGCCGACACCGCCGCCGAGATCACCACGATGTTGAGCACCGTGGCCGCCGAACCGATCCCCAGGTTGCTGAAGATCTGCACGAACGGGCTGCCCTGGCTGCCGATCTGCGGCCAGGGGTACAGGCACATCAGCACGAACAGGGTGAGCACATAGAACAGCAGGATGCGCAGCGGCACGGCGTTGATCGCCTTGGGGATCACGCGCTGCGGGTCCTTGGCTTCACCGGCGGTGATACCGATGATCTCGATGCCGCCGAAGGCGAACATCACCACCGCGAACGAGGCGATCAGGCCGCCGACACCGTTGGGCATGAAGCCGCCGTGATCGAACAGGTTGCCGATACCCACCGTGTTGCCCGCCTCGGCATTGGCCAGGCCGAAGGCCATGATGCCGAAACCGGCCAGGATCATCGCCACGATCGCGCCGACCTTGAGCAGCGACAGCCAGAACTCCATCTCGCCGAACACCTTGACGTTGCACAGGTTGAGCCCGCCGATCAGGAACACGATGCCCAGCACCCACACCCAGCGCGCCACCTCGGGAAACCAGAAGCCCATGTAGATGCCGAAGGCCGTGACGTCGGCCAGGCACACGATGATCATTTCAAAGGCGTAGGTCCAGCCCAGCACGAAGCCGGCCATGGGCCCCAGGTAGGTGCTGGCGTATTTGCCGAACGAGCCGGACACCGGGTTGTGCACGGCCATTTCACCCAGTGCACGCATCACCATGAACACCGCCGCGCCGCCGATCAGGTAGGCCAGCAACACCGCCGGGCCGGCCATCTGGATGGCCGCGGCCGAACCGTAGAACAGCCCGGTGCCGATGGCCGAGCCCAGTGCCATGAATCGAATGTGCCGGGCCGTAAGCCCGCGCTTGAGACCTTGTGCTTGAGATTGCATTTCGCGTTCCTGTTTTTTTTGTAGGCGAAAAGCAGCGCGAACCCGCCAGGGTTCGCGCGGCAGACGGCTGGCCTGCACGGCCAGCCGGTGGCGTCAGAGGCTGGGCAGCACCTTGGCCGGCAGCAGGCCGGTCAGCGTGCCCGCGGCCAGCAGGGCGATGGCCGCCTCGATGTCGGGGGCGAAGAAACGGTCCTTGTCGTAGTGCGCGACCTGGCCGCGCAGGGCCTGGCGCGCCTGCTCCAGCTTGGGCGAGGTCTTGAGGCCGGTGCGCAGGTCCAGGCCCTGGCAGGCGGCCAGCCATTCCACGGCCAGCACACCGCGGGTGTTCTCGGCCATTTCCCACAGGCGCTTGCCGGCGGCCGGGGCCATCGACACGTGGTCTTCCTGGTTGGCCGAGGTGGGAATGCTGTCGACGCTGTGCGGGTGCGCCAGCGCCTTGTTCTCGCTGGCCAGCGCGGCGGCGGTGACCTGGGCGATCATGAAGCCGGAGTTGACCCCGCCATTGGCCACCAGGAACGGCGGCAACTGCGACATGTGCTTGTCCATCATCAGCGAGATGCGCCGCTCGCTCAGCGAACCGATTTCGGCGATGGCCAGGGCCATGTTGTCGGCGGCCATGGCCACCGGCTCGGCGTGGAAGTTGCCACCGGAGATCACGTCACCCTCCTTGGCGAATACCAGCGGGTTGTCGGACACCGCGTTGGCCTCCACCACCAGTACCTCGGCGGCCTGGCGCAACTGGGTCAGGCAGGCGCCCATCACCTGTGGCTGGCAACGCAGGGAGTACGGGTCCTGCACCTTGCCGCAGTTCTGGTGCGAGGCCGACACTTCGCTGCCGTCGCCCAGCAGGTCGCGGTAGCAGGCGGCCGAGTCGATCTGGCCACGCTGGCCGCGGGCCTGATGAATGCGGTCATCGAAGGGCGAGCGCGAGCCCAGCACCGCTTCGACGGTGAGGCTGCCGCAGGCGACGGCGGCAGCGAACAGGTCTTCGCCTTCGAACAGCCCGCGCAGCGCATAGGCAGTGGACGCCTGGGTGCCGTTGAGCAGGGCCAGGCCCTCCTTGGCGGCCAGGGTCAGCGGCTCGAGGCCGGCCACCGCCAGCGCTTCTGTGGCCGGCAGCCATTGGCCCTTGTGGCGGGCCTTGCCTTCGCCCAGCAGCACCAGCGACATGTGCGCCAGCGGTGCGAGGTCGCCGGAGGCGCCCACCGAGCCCTTGAGTGGAATGTGCGGGTAGACCTCGGCGTTGATCAGGGCGATCAGCGCGTCGATCACCTTGCGCCGGATGCCGGAAAAACCACGGCTCAGGCTGTTGACCTTGAGCACCATGATCAGGCGCACCAGGGCGTCGTCCAGCGGCGCGCCGACGCCGGCGGCGTGGGACAGCACCAGCGAGCGCTGCAGGTTCTCCAGGTCGTGGCTGGCGATGCGGGTCGAGGCCAGCAGGCCGAAACCGGTGTTGATGCCGTAGGCGGTGCGGTCCTCGGCAAGGATCTGCTCGACGCAGGCCACGCTGTCTTCGATCTGCTGGTCGGCGCTGGCGTCCAGTTGCAGGGTCAGCGGTTGCTGGTAGATCGCACGCAGCTGAGCCAAGGTCAGGGTGCCAGGCTTCAGGGTCAGTTGGGTCACGTTATTGCTCCGTCTCGAAAGGCGTTCACGCCCGTCATGAATTCAGTATCGACCAGGGCGCCGCTCAGCGCGTGATCATCGGCAGGTTCAGGCCCTGCTCTTTCGCACAGTCGATGGCGATCTGATAACCGGCATCGGCATGGCGCATCACGCCGGTGGCCGGGTCGTTGTGCAGGACGCGGGCAATACGCTCGGCTGCTTCGTCGGTGCCGTCGCACACGATGACCATGCCCGAGTGCTGCGAGAAGCCCATGCCCACCCCGCCGCCGTGGTGCAGCGAGACCCAGGTCGCGCCGCTGGCGGTGTTGAGCAGGGCATTGAGCAGAGGCCAGTCGGACACGGCGTCGGAGCCGTCCTGCATGGCTTCGGTTTCACGGTTGGGGCTGGAGACGGAGCCGGAGTCCAGGTGGTCGCGGCCGATCACGATCGGTGCCGACAGCTCGCCGCTGCGCACCATTTCGTTGAACGCCAGGCCCAGCTTGGCGCGCAGGCCCAGGCCGACCCAGCAGATACGTGCCGGCAGGCCCTGGAAGCTGATGCGCTCGCGGGCCATGTCCAGCCAGTTGTGCAGGTGCGCGTCGTCGGGGATCAGCTCCTTGACCTTGGCGTCGGTCTTGTAGATGTCCTGGGCGTCGCCCGACAGCGCGGCCCAGCGGAACGGGCCCACGCCGCGGCAGAACAGCGGGCGGATATAGGCAGGTACGAAGCCGGGGAAGTCGAAGGCGTTGGTCACACCCTCTTCCTTGGCCATCTGACGAATGTTATTGCCGTAGTCGAAGGTCGGGATGCCCTGCTTCTGGAAGTCGAGCATGGCCTGCACGTGCACGGCCATCGACTGCCTGGCAGCCTTGACCACCGCCGCCGGTTCGGTCTGCGCGCGGTCGCGGTACTGCTCCCAGGTCCAGCCGGCCGGCAGGTAGCCATTGAGCGGGTCGTGGGCGCTGGTCTGGTCGGTGACCATGTCGGGGCGCACGCCGCGCTTGACCAGCTCGGGCAGGATTTCGGCGGCATTGCCCAGCAGGGCGATGGAGATGGCCTTGCCTTCGCCCGTGTATCTGGCGATGCGCGCCAGGGCGTCGTCCAGGTCGGTGGCCTGTTCATCCACGTAGCGGCTGCTCAGGCGGAAGTCGATGCGGCTCTGCTGGCATTCGATGTTCAGCGAGCAGGCGCCGGCCAGGGTCGCGGCCAGTGGCTGCGCGCCGCCCATGCCGCCCAGGCCCGCGGTGAGCACCCACTTGCCCTTGAGGCTGCCGTTGTAGTGCTGGCGGCCGGCTTCGACGAAGGTTTCGTAGGTGCCCTGCACGATGCCCTGGCTGCCGATGTAGATCCAGCTGCCGGCGGTCATCTGGCCGTACATGGCCAGGCCCTTGGCATCGAGTTCGTTGAAATGTTCCCAGTTGGCCCAGTGCGGCACCAGGTTGGAGTTGGCGATCAGTACGCGCGGGGCGTTGCTGTGGGTCTTGAACACGCCGACCGGCTTGCCGGATTGCACCAGCAGGGTCTCGTCGTCATTCAGGTGGGTGAGGCTCTCGACGATCTTGTCGTAGCACTCCCAGTTGCGCGCGGCGCGGCCGATACCGCCGTACACCACCAGCTCCTTGGGGTTCTCGGCAACTTGCGGGTCGAGGTTGTTCATCAGCATGCGCAGCGGCGCTTCGGTCAGCCAGCTCTTGGCGGTGAGCTGGGTGCCGCGCGGGGCGCGAATTTCGACGTCACGGAATTTATTGTGCTTGTTCGTCACGTAAGGGCTCCTCGAGCGAAAGGCGAATTCGGGATGGCACTGCCATGGATGCAATACAAACATATATTTACTTGTATGTACAAGTACAGGCAACCAAAAACAGTGTCGTCCGCTTCGCCGGCAAGGCCGGCTCCCACACGCAAAAAAAGAATGGAACCTGCAGGAGCCAGCCTTGCTGGCGAAGCCCTTAACGTTCGGTCAGCTCGATCAGGCAGATCTGCCCACTGACCTCGAACTCCAGCAACCCGTGGTTGCCGTCCAGCCGCAGGCAGTCATAGCGACCCAGCCACTGCTCGGCATGCCCTGCGACCTTGACCCGCACCCGCTCGTGCGCCGCGAACACCAGCAGCGTCTGGGCCGAGCTGTACACCCGGCTGTCACCCAACAGCCACTGCAACCGCGCGGCAAACCGCTGCGGCGCATAGATCAGGTTGAAGTCGCGAATCGGCCCGCCCAGCAGGTTGCAGCTCACTGCACTTTCGCCGCTGAAGGCGAAGGCATCGAATGCCAGCAGCTCGCGGCTGGCCTGGCCATCCACCATCAGGAGCATGCCATCGCCCTGCAGCACGCTGATCACGCGCTGATACCCGGCAAAGCTGGAAAACCCGCCCGACTCGGCGATGTCGGCAATCGACAGGCGCCAGCCAAAGCCCTCCAGGCCGGCCCCGCCATCGCGGGTGATCTCTTCGGTACTGCCGCCGCCGTTCTTCCACGGCATGCGCGGGTAGTCGGCGGCACGTAACAGGGTCAACGAACTCATTTGCTGAAGCGTCCTTCCAGGCGGTGACGGGAACCGGGGTGAATCAGGCGCGCCGCCGTGACCGGCTGGCGACCCGACCAGGTGCGCCGGCGGATCAGCAGGCACGGCTCGCCCGGCTCGATCTGCAGCAGGCGGCATTCCTCGGGTTCGGCCAGGATCGCCTCGACCACGTGCTCGCCTTCGGTCAGCGGCGCCACCTGGGACAGGTAGGCGTAGGGGGTCTGGCGGGTGAAGTCCTGCTTGAGGTAGTCCGGGGCGACCTGGGCGTTGACGAAGCGGTCCTCGATCTGCACCGGGATGCCGTTTTCGTAGTGCACGATCAGCGAATGGAACACCCGCTGCCCTTCGCGCATGTCCAGCGCCAGCGCCCGCTCCGAGCCTGCCGCCTCTTCGGTCAGGGTGATCACCTTGCAGCTGTGCTGGTGGCCGCGCGCGGCGATCTCGTCGGCGATGTTGTTGACCTCGAACAGCGCCGAGCGGCTCTTGGGCTCGGCCACGAAGGTGCCGACGCCCTGCATGCGCACCAGCAGGCCTTCGGCGGTCAGCTCGCGCAAGGCGCGGTTGATGGTCATGCGGCTGAAGCCCAGCTCGGTGACCAGTTCGCTCTCGGACGGTACGCGGTGATGCGGCGGCCAGCTGCCGTTCTGGATCTGCTGGGCGATCATCTGCTTGACCCGCGCATACAGCGGCGCCGGGCCCTCGCCCATGTGGGCAACCAACGCGGAGACAGGAGGTGTCGACACGGCAAAAATCCTTGGTGATGAGTATGACCGGTAGAGTGCCGCAGTTTACCGGGCAGGCAAACGTCTGTATATGTATATACAAATAACCAGAAAAGGGTGGCGTACCGATGTCCGTGTTCTTTGCCGAACGTGCTTTGTTGCCTACAGGCTGGGCAGAAAACGTGCGAATCGAGACAGGCGCCGACGGCCTGTTGAATAGCGTACAGCCAGGCGCCTCGGCAGATGGCGCCGAGCGCCTGGCCGGGCCGTTGCTGCCGGGCATGCCGAACCTGCACTCGCACGCCTTCCAGCGCGCCATGGCCGGCCTGGCGGAAGTGGCCGGCAACCCCAACGACAGCTTCTGGACCTGGCGCGAGCTGATGTACCGGCTGGTGGGCCGGATCAGCCCCGAGCAACTGGGCATCATTGCGCGCCAGCTGTACATCGAGATGCTCAAGGCCGGCTACACCTCGGTGGCCGAATTCCATTACGTGCACCATGACGCCCAGGGCAAGGCCTATGCCGACCCGGCCGAACTGTCGCTGCGCATCAGCCAGGCCGCCGCCGACACCGGCATCGGCCTGACCTTGCTGCCGGTGCTGTACAGCCACTCGGGTTTCGGCGGGCAGGCGCCCAATGACGGGCAACGTCGCTTCATCAACGGCACCGAGCAGTACCTGCACCTGCACACGCAACTGGCGCCGCTGCTCGCCCAGCAACCGGCGCAGCGCCTGGGGCTGTGCTTTCACTCCCTGCGCGCGGTCACCCCGCAGCAGATCGCCCAGGTCATGGCTGCCGGTGACAAGGCCTGCCCGGTGCATATCCACATTGCCGAACAGCAGAAGGAAGTCGACGACTGCCTGGCCTGGAGTGGCCGCCGGCCGTTGCAGTGGCTGTATGAAAACGTCGATGTCGACCAGCGCTGGTGCCTGGTGCACGCCACCCACGCCGAGCCCGACGAAGTCAGCGCCATGGCGCGCAGCAAGGCGGTGGCCGGCCTGTGCCTGACCACCGAGGCCAACCTGGGCGACGGCATCTTCCCTGCCGTCGACTACCTGGCCCAGGGCGGGCGCATGGGCATCGGCTCGGACAGCCATGTGTCGCTGAGCGTGGTGGAGGAATTGCGCTGGCTCGAATATGGCCAGCGCCTGCGCGACCAGCGGCGCAACCGGTTGCATGGGGCCGATCAGCCGATGGTGGGGCGCACCCTGTTCGATGCGGCCCTGGCCGGCGGTGCGCAGGCGCTGGGGCAGCCGGTTGGCGAACTGGCGGTGGGCCGGCGGGCCGACTGGATCGTGCTGGATGGGGCCGATCCGTATATCGCCACGGCGAGCGGGGACGGGGTTCTCAATCGCTGGCTGTTTGCCGGCGGCGACCGGCAGGTGCGCGATGTGATGGTCAATGGCAAGTGGGTGGTGCAACAGGGGCGGCATGCGGGTGAAGAACAGAGTTCGCGGGCGTTTGCCGGGGTGCTTCGCGAAGTGCTGGGCTGAGCCAGAACCACGCCGTGATTATCGCGGGTCAAGCCCGCTCCCACAGGGTTTATGCTGATCCTGTGGGAGCGGGCTTGGCCCGCGAAGAGGCCCTCACTGACTGTGCGCGATGTCCCTGTCCGAAACCCGCCAGATCAGCCGCGTGGTGTCATACCCCTGCTGACGCGCCCGCGCCAGCAGGCTCTCGCGCTCCAGCGCCGGAATCGTCGGCGTGCGCGACAGTATCCACAGGTACTTGCGGTCCGGGTTGCCCACCAGTGCCGTCTGGTAGTCCTTGTCCACGTACAGCACCCAGTAATCGCCCTTCGTCACCCCCGGCAGCAACCGCGAGAACCAGTTGTCGAACTCCACCCACAGCTTGTCGGTCTTGCCCTGCACCTGTGGCGTCGCCGTACCACTGGCCTCCTCCCACTCGCCCTCGAGCGTGATGCAGCGGTTGAGCACGCCCACCGTGCCGTCCGGCTTGAGGTTGTAATGCGCTTCGCTCTGCGCGCAATTGCGCTGGAAGAACATCGGCAACCGCGCCAGCTCGAACCACTTGCCCTGGTAACGCTTGAGGTCGACGCTGTCGACGGTCTTGGGCGGCAACGGCCCGTCGTCGCGCGAATGCGCACAACCGGTCAGCAGCAGGCCGGCGCACAGGCTCAACAGCAGGGGCAGGCGTTTCATTTGAGACCCTGCCCCGAGTACATCAGCACCTTGTCGGCGGCGTACTGCACGCTGATGAAGGCTTTCTGGTCGCCCCAGGTACAACTGGTCATGCCCAGCGCGCCGGAACACTCGGTGGGGCTGCCCAGCAGTCGCTCGACCTCGGCCTTGGGCATGCCGGCCTGGAGCTTGGAATAGTTTTCCTGGTTGATCTTGCTGCATGCGGCCAGCAACACGCACAACGACAACAGGGCGAGGGAACGCAACGACATGGGGTCACTCCTGAACATGAGGGTGCAAGCACGGGGCCTGACTCGAGCTTAGAAGCAAAAACCCCTATCCGGTTCCCGGCAACCCCATTTACCTGCACGGTTATCGTTGCCATTTGTCGACTAGTCGCACATCCGCCTCATTTTTTGCCCGGCGCGGACGACACAGGAGGGCGCTGCGACGTTTCGCCGCGCCCTCCCCGTTGACCGCCTTGTGCAGACAGACCTCGCAATGACCAAAAACCTGAAGTTCAGCCACAAGATCCTGCTGGCCGCCGCCCTTGTGGTCGCGGTGGCGTTTACCTGTTTCATCCTGTTCAACGATTACCGCCAGCGCCAGTCGCTGCGCAGCAACACCGAGGCCACGATGCAGGAGCTCGGCAGCCTTACCACCAGCAACATCCAGACCTGGCTGCAGAGCCGCATCCAGCTGCAGCATTCGTTTGCCCAGCAGGTGGCCGTGGATGGCCCCGGCAAGCCGAGCCTGGACCGGCTGATGGCGTTGCCGGTGTATGCCAGCAACTTCACCCTGACCTACTTCGGCGGCCAGGACGGCAGCATGCAATCGGTGCCCACGGGCAACCGCGCCGCCGACTACGACCCGCGGGTACGCGGCTGGTACAAGGGCGCCAGCGAGGCCGGGCGCAGCATCGTTACCGAACCCTACGTCTCGGCCTCCTCGGGCAAGCTGGTGATCACCATTGCCACCCCGGTGCAGCAGGCTGGCCGCCTGATCGGTGTCAGCGGTGCCGACACCGACCTGGACACCATCAGCAGCATCATCAACTCGCTGAACTTCGACGGCCACGGCCTGGCGTTCATCGTCAATGCCGAGGGCAAGATCCTGATCCACCCGGACAGCTCGCTGACCCTCAAGCGCCTGGCCGATGCCTACCCGCAGGGCACGCCGCAGCCGGGTAACGGCCTCAAGGAGGTCGAGCAGGACGGGCGCCGGCAGTTCATCAGCTTCACCCGCGTCAACGGCGTGCCTTCGGCCGACTGGTACGTGGCGATGGTGGTCGACCAGGACTACGCCTTTGCCATGCTCGGCGAGTTTCGTACCTCGGCCATCGTGGCCACGGCCATCGCCGTGCTGATCATCATCGCCTTGCTCGGCGTGCTGATCCGCGTCCTGATGGAGCCGCTGCATGTGATGGGCCGCGCCATGCACGATATCGCCGAAGGCGAAGGCGACCTGACCCGGCGCCTGCGCATTCATGCCCATGACGAGTTCGGCGCGCTGGGCTCCTCGTTCAACCGCTTCGTGGAACGTATCCACAACTCGATCAGCGAAGTGTCCTCGGCCACCGGTCGGGTCAATGAAGTGGCCCTGCGCGTGGTCAGCGCCTCGAACGCGTCGATCCACAATGCCGACCAGCAGTCGGGCCGCACCAGCAGCGTGGCGGCGGCGATCAACCAGCTGGGCGCCGCCGCCCATGAGATTGCCCACAACGCCGCCCTTGCCTCACAGCACTCCAGCGAAGCACGCAACCTGGCCGAGGACGGCCAGCAGGTGGTCGACCAGACCATTGCGGTGATGAACCAGCTGTCGAGCAAGATCAGCGACGCCAGCACCCATATCGAGACGCTCAACGCCAACACGGTGAACATCGGCCAGATTCTCGAGGTGATCAGCGGCATTTCCCAGCAGACCAACCTGCTGGCACTGAACGCGGCCATCGAGGCGGCACGTGCCGGCGAGGCCGGTCGCGGGTTTGCGGTGGTGGCCGACGAGGTGCGCAACCTGGCCCACCGTACCCAGGACTCGGCGCAACAGGTGCAGAAGATCATCGAGCAGTTGCAGGCCGGCGCACAGGTGGCGGTGGGCACCATGACCGAGAGTCAGCGCCAGAGCGAGCACAGCGTGGGCATTGCCAACCAGGCCGGCGAGCGCCTGGGCAGCGTGACCGTGCGCATTGGCGAAATC
>OLII01000216.1_pt1 | contig 23172 bp, 24 predicted proteins | sample 1609481 | NCBI WGS metagenome assembly OLII01 (sample SAMN05416859, study PRJEB24817) | seawater metagenome | isolation source: Sea water | place: Canada:Atlantic | collected 2013-11 | reverse complement strand
CCCGAACGCGGCGGCTGCGGTGCCGGCCGACGACCCGATCAAGGCCGCGATTGCGCGGGTGCAGGCGCAAAAGGCTGCAGCCGCCGATGCGGCGCTGAAAAAGGCCAAGATTGCCGCGGCCATGAGTCGCGCCCAACTGACCAAGGCGCGCACAGCCTTTGGCGACTCGCCAAGCCCGGCGCAGCAAGCGCAACTGGCTGAGCTGCAGCAAGCGCAGCAACAGGCCCAGGCTCACTTGGAATCACTGCTGGCGGTAAGCGATGCTGCCCGCGCCTGACCCGGGCGAACGCCTGCGCGCCAGCCTGCGCCTGGTGCTGCTGGCGTGCCTGCCCGGCTTGCTGGCACTGACCTGGCTGCACGGTTGGGGCACCCTGCTCAACCTGCTGCTGACCACCACCGCGGCGCTGGCGACCGAAGCGGTGTTGCTGCGCGCCCAGCGCCGCCCGGTACGTGCTGCACTGGGCGATGGCAGCGCCCTGGTCAGCGCCACACTGCTGGCCATCGCCCTGCCCGCCTACCTCGCCTGGTGGGTGCCGGTGATTGCCAGCGCAAGCGCCCTGGCCCTGGGCAAGCATGTGTACGGCGGGCTTGGCAAGAATCCGTTCAACCCGGCCATGCTCGGCTATGCCGTGGCCCTGGTCAGCTTTCCGGCCCAGATGACCCAGTGGCCCGGACCGCAACCGCTGGACCTGGGCACCAGCCTCGAAGCGGTGTTCGGCTTGGCCGTCCGACCCGACGCCTGGGCCCAGGCGACGGTGCTGGATGTGGTGCGCCACAACCAGAGCCTGACCATCGACGAACTGTTCGGCCAGCACCCGGCCTTCGGCCGATTCGCCGGCGCAGGCAGCGAGTGGGTCGCCCTGGCCTTCCTGGCCGGTGGCCTGTTGTTGCTGCAGCGCAAGGTGTTCAGCTGGCATGCCCCGGTGGCCATGCTGGGCAGCCTGTTCATCATGAGCCTGCTGGGCTGGAACGGCTCGGGCTCCGACTCCAATGGCTCGCCGCTGTTTCACCTGCTGGCCGGCTCCAGCCTGTTCGTCGCGTTCTTCATCGTCACCGAACCGGTCAGCGGCCCCAGGGCGGCCAGCGCACGCCTGCTGTTCGGCGCCGGGGTGGGCGTGCTGGTCTATCTGATCCGTACCTGGGGTAGCTACCCCGACGGCAGTGCGTTCGCCGTGCTGCTGATGAACCTGTGCGTGCCGGCGCTCGAACGCTGGGCCGCGCGGCGCCAAGGGCAGCCGGCATGACCCCCCGGGCGCGTGCAGTGCTGCTGGTGGCGGCCGTGGCGTGCCTGGCCATCGGCTGCGCCATTGGCTGGGCGCAGTTGAACGCCGCGCGTATCAGCCAGGCTGAACTGCAGCTCAAGGCCAGGAGCCTGCTGAGCGTGCTGCCGGCAGAGCGCTACGACAACCAGCCGCTGCAACGCCCCCTCGCACTGCCCGCACCGACCCTGGCCCATAGCACCCTGCTGGCCGGCTACCGCGCGACCCTGCTCGGCCAGCCCAGCGCCGTGGTGCTGCACAGCCGGGTTCAGGGCTATGCGGGGCCATTGGACCTGCTGATCGCCATCGACAGCCACGGCCGCCTGCTGGCCACCCGGGTGCTGCAGCACCAGGAAACGCCAGGGCTTGGCGGCAAGTTGAGTGAACCGGGCAACACCTGGCTACGCGGGTTCGAGGGCCGCACGCTGGCGGACACCCCCGATCCGGCCTGGGCCCTCAAGCGCGATGCCGGCCAGTTCGACCAACTGGCCGGCGCCAGCGTGACCTCCCGCGCAGTGATCCGGGCGGTGCACGATGCCCTGCGCTACTTCGACGAACACTCCCTCTATCTGCTGGGTACCGGTGAACATGAATAGCCGCAGCCTGCTCATCCTCAGCCTGGCCCCGATGCTGGGCGCCAGCCAGACCCTGGCCCAGGCCGCAGCGGTGGCGTTGTTCAGCCTGTTGAGCCTGTGCCTGCACCGGTTGTGCATGACGCCCTTGCGCCCGCTGCTGCAAGGGCTGCAGGCCACGCTGGTCAGCGTGCTGCTGGCGGCGATGCTGGTGACCTGCCTGGAGCTGAGCCTGCGCGCCTGGGCCCTGGAGGTTCACGCGCAACTGGGCATCTACCCGGCGCTGATCGCACTGCAATGCGTGCTGCTGGAACAGTGCTTCGAGCGCCATCGCGGCGTCGCGCAAGGCCTGCTGGTGGTCATCGGCTTGTGTACAGTGCACCTGCTGCTGGGCCTGTGCCGCGAACTGCTGGGCTCTGCCGGGCTGCGCCTGGCCCAACTGACCCCGGGCGCACTGATCCTGCTGGGCCTGCTACTGGCCATTTTCAACCGGGTGCGGCGCAAGCCGGCCCCCTCTAGCCGTCAAGGAAGCCTCTGAGCCCATGAATGCTGCCAAACGCCTGGAAATCTTTCGCAGGCTGCACGAAGACAACCCGGACCCGAAGACCGAGCTGGCCTACACCACCCCCTTCGAACTGCTGATCGCGGTCATCCTCTCGGCGCAATCCACCGACGTGGGGGTCAACAAGGCCACTGCACGCCTGTACCCGGTGGCCAACACGCCCCAGGCCATCTACGACCTGGGCGTTGAAGGGTTGTCCAGCTACATCAAGACCATCGGCCTGTACAACAGCAAGGCCAAGAACGTCATCGAAACCTGTCGCCTGCTGATCGAGCGCCACGGCGGCGAAGTGCCGCAAACCCGCGAAGCCCTCGAAGCGTTGCCCGGGGTGGGCAGAAAGACGGCCAACGTGGTGCTCAACACCGCATTTCGCCAGCCGACCATGGCGGTGGACACGCATATCTTCCGGGTCAGCAACCGCACCCGTATCGCCCCCGGCAAGACGGTGCTGGAGGTGGAAAAGGCATTGATGAAGTTTGTGCCCAAGGACTATCTGCTGGATGCGCACCACTGGCTGATACTGCATGGGCGCTATGTATGCCAGGCGCGCAAGCCACGCTGTGGAAGCTGCCGTATCGAGGACCTTTGCGAGTACCCGCAAAAAACCTCCGACGATTGAACAAATAGTTGAATCGGTTGCGCACGATTGAAAAAATCTTTTTTACCGGCTCTGAAAATATCGCTATAAGGTGCGCCAATAGCCCTCTTGGCATGGAGTGACTTATGAGCACCGATAACGAAGAGCTGGATATCGACGTCGAGCCGGACACGGCAGACGAACAGGAAACGGAAAGCCCGCCCGAAACGGCGAAGACCAACCTCAGCAAGCGTCGCACCATCGACAACATGCTGGAAGAACGCCGCCTGCAAAAGCAGTTGGCCGATTACGACTTCGATCTTTGACGGCCCACTTCAGGTCGCGGGCGGGCCGTCTCTAGCGCATGCAGGGGCCAGGCAGTCGCCCTGGCAAGGTCTGGTTCACACCAGGCCGTTACGCTGGGCCAGTTCGATAAGGTCCACCAGGGAGCGCGCATTGAGCTTGAGCAACAGGCGCGTCTTGTAGGTACTCACCGTCTTGTTGCTCAGAAACATGCCGTCGGCAATCTCCTTGTTGGTCTTGCCACGTGCCAGTTGCTGCAGCACCATCATCTCCCGCCCCGACAGACGTTCAACCATATCCGCTTCGCTGGAACCGCCAAGGTTCGAACGCACCGAGTGCAGGGCCTGGTTGGGGAAGTAGCTGTAACCGGAGAGGACCGCCTTGATGGCGCTGAGCAGCTCGGTAAGGTCCTGCTGCTTGCAGACATAACCCGCGGCGCCCGCCTGCATGCACCGCATCGAAAAATGCCCAGGTGCCTGTGAGGTCAGCACCAGTACCTTTATGTTCACGTCATTGGAGGTCAACCTTGCGATGACCTCCAGCCCATCGAGCTTGGGCATGCCGATATCCAGTATCACGATATCGGGCAGGTGTTTCTTGACCAGCTGCAGCGCGTCCACTCCGTTGTCGGTCTCTGCGACAACTTCATAGCCATGCCGCTCCATCAGCATGCGTACAGCCAGGCGAATGACCGGATGATCATCCACGATCAGCACTTTATTCATGGGCAAAATCCAATTTTCGCTGTTCGATTTTTTGAGCCCGCACAATAGCCTAGTCAACCGGCATAGTGCATTGCAGCTTCCTTGACAGTTGCACGACAAGACCAGACCTACCTAAATAGAAGATTATTCCTACAAAACTTCCTGATAGCAGGCGTTAAGCAGAAACAATCATTGCGTCGTTCGAGGCGTGCATGCAGTGCGAACAAACACTAACACCGCACTCTCGCCACGTTCCATATGACAACGCTCGCCCGCACGCAGGAAATATCCGTGATATTTGCCAAACCCGGGTATCAATCCCGTCACGGCGTTTTATCGCGTCGAAGTTGCACCGAAGTATTTCCTGAGGACGATCCATAACCCCCTGAACACCGAAGTACCCAGGCCGCATAGTGGTTCCAAAAACAATGCGAACCCTGACCCTTGCGCCCACGAAACAGCGCTCACGCCGAGCAGCAGGCACGTACATGAGCAACGTCGAACCGAAAAGCCCACTGACGATCATTGCTATTTTCGCGGGTATCATCGAAGCCTCTGCGTTGGCCTCACTGCCCTTTCTTGGCGAAGACAGCCAGGGTATCTACACGTGGTTTCTGGTGGGCTTTCCACCCTTTCTGACAATCCTGTTTTTCCTGACGCTCAACTTCAACAGCAAGACGCTGTATTGCCCGGAGTACAACGAGGACACGCCTGAAGTTCCGGATGAACCCAAAGACTGGCCAACTTCAGAACAACGTGAAAGTCACCTGCCGCCTGCCCGTTCTGCCTTTGCACAATTGACCACACAAGCCCCACCCCTGGGTTGCGACGCCATGGCACCCGCTATCTCGACCATCGTCATTTCCGGTGCACACAGCACATCGCTGATCGAATACCTTGTCACTCAGGCCATCACGCAACAGCCCAGGCTGGGCACGCTGGTCATCCACAACCTTGAAACCGGCACGCAGACCACACTGACCACCCATGCCCTGGGCGCCGAGCCACCGCAATGAAGGCATAAAAAAACCCGGCCTCAGGCCGGGTTCCTTTCGTTCAAGCGCCCCTCACACCAGTGAGCGGCCCTTGTTCGCGGCAATGCGCAGGCGCAGTGCGTTGAGCTTGATGAAGCCCGCCGCGTCGGCCTGGTTGTAGGCGCCGCCGTCTTCTTCGAAGGTGGCGATGTTGGCATCGAACAGCGAATCGTCAGACTTGCGACCGGTGACGATCACGTTGCCCTTGTACAGCTTCAGGCGAACCACACCGTTCACGTTCAACTGCGAAGCATCGATCATCTGTTGCAGCATCAGACGCTCAGGGCTCCACCAGTAGCCGGTGTAGATCAGGCTGGCGTACTTGGCCATCAGCTCATCCTTGAGGTGAGCCACTTCGCGGTCCAGGGTGATGGACTCGATCGCACGGTGCGCGCGCAGCATGATGGTGCCGCCCGGGGTTTCGTAGCAGCCACGGGACTTCATGCCCACATAGCGGTTCTCGACGATGTCCAGGCGACCGATGCCGTTCTCGCCGCCGATGCGATTCAGGGTGGCCAGGACGGTGGCCGGAGTCATCTCGACGCCGTCCAGCGCAACGACGTCGCCGTTGCGGTAGGTCAGTTCCAGGTAGGTCGGAACGTCAGGGGCGTTTTCTGGCGACTTGGTCCAGCGCCACATGTCTTCTTCGTGCTCGGTCCAGGTATCCTCCAGCACGCCGCCCTCGTAGGAGATGTGCAGCAGGTTGGCGTCCATCGAGTACGGCGACTTCTTCTTGCCGTGACGCTCGATCGGGATACCGTGCTTCTCGGCGTAGTCCATCAGCTTCTCGCGCGAGAGCAGGTCCCACTCGCGCCATGGGGCGATGACCTTGACGCCTGGCTTGAGCGCGTAGGCACCCAGCTCGAAACGCACCTGGTCGTTGCCCTTGCCGGTGGCGCCATGGGAAATGGCGTCGGCGCCGGTTTCGTTGGCGATCTCGATCAGACGCTTGGCGATCAGCGGACGTGCGATGGAAGTACCCAGCAGGTACTCGCCTTCGTAGACGGTGTTGGCGCGGAACATCGGGAACACGAAATCGCGGACGAATTCTTCTCGCAGGTCATCGATGTAGATCTCTTTGACACCCATGGCCTGAGCCTTGGCGCGGGCCGGTTCGACCTCCTCGCCCTGCCCCAGATCGGCGGTGAACGTCACCACTTCACAGTTGTAGGTATCTTGCAGCCACTTGAGAATCACCGAAGTATCAAGGCCGCCGGAATACGCCAGTACGACCTTTTTTACGTCCGCCATGCCATCACTCCACGGGTTGTACGGAAAGCCGGTGATTCTACCGGCCTTACCGCAGAATTTACAGTGGGGCGACAGCTTGTGACGACAAAGCGACAGAAATTGTCGTCGGCGCGACCGGCGGTCGCACCGTCGAATCAGGCGGCGGGTTTGCCTGCCTGGGCGGCCGGCGTCTGCGTGGGTGCCGGCGCAGGCGGGGTCGCTGCCGGTTCGGCAGGCTTGTGCGGGGCAACCTCTGCGGGCTTCTCGACCGGGGTGACGCGATCGAGCTGGATGTTCACCCGGCGGTTGCGTGCCCGATTGGCGGCATTGGTATTGGCCGCCAGCGGATAGCGCTCGCCATGAAAGCGCACGGTGATCTGCTCTTCGGGGATGCCATGGGCCTTGAGGTAGTCCTGCACCGCCAGGGCGCGGCGACGCGAGAGGTCGCGGTTGGTCAGGCGGTTGCCGCTGTTGTCGGAGTGGCCATCGAGCTCGATGTGGTTGACCGTGGGGTCGGCCTTGAGGAAGTCGATGATCACGTCCAGGCGGGCACGTGCATCGGCATCCAGATCGATACCTCCGCCCGGAAAGCCCACGCGTGCCTGGCGCACCTGGTCATAGTTCATCGGCAGCAGCTTGGCCGCACAGGCCTGGTAGTCACCGTAGGCACGGTTGAACTTCACCGGCAGCACGCGCACTTCCATGCTGCGCCCGGCTTCGCCGGTGTAGTTGCGCACCACGGTGCTGCGCCCGTCCAGCAGGCCATTGATGAGCCGGCTGGCCTGGCCCTGGGAGCTGTTGAACAGCACGCCGCTGCGCGCCATGCGCACCGCGCCCAGGTTGATGTCGCCACGCCCGGGCTGCCACGGTGCGGCGGCGGCCAGCAGGGTCGCGGAGCCGGCGCCCAGCACATTGCTGGTGGAGCGCAGCTGGAAGGTGGCCTGCTCGCCCGCGCGGCGCACGAACTCGCCGCTGCCGAAATCGGCGATCGGCTGGATCAGCCGGCATTCGAACTGATCGCCCTCGACCTTCCACTCGACGTTCTCCACGCGAGTCTGGAAGGTGAGTGCCACGGCCGGCAGGCTGGCAAACATACTGAGCAGGGCTAGGTAACGCTGGCGCACGGGCGGCTCCACAAATTTCTTACGGCATACCTGCAAGCTATCGGACGCCCTGCGCAAAACTTGATAGCGAGTGCTCGGATCGGGCTTTTCCGGTAGCATTCACCGGGAGTTCGAACCGCCTGGAATCCCCAATGTCCGACCGCCTGACCCTCCTGCGTCCCGACGACTGGCACATCCATCTTCGCGATGGCGCTGTATTGCCCCATACCGTCGGCGACGTGGCGCGCACCTTTGCCCGCGCCATCATCATGCCCAACCTGGTACCGCCGGTACGCAACACTGCCGAAGCCGACGCCTATCGCCAGCGCATCCTGGCCGCCCGCCCTGCCGGCAGCCGCTTCGAACCGCTGATGGTGCTGTACCTCACCGACCGCACCCAGCCCGAGGACATTCGCGCGGCCAAGGCCAGCGGATTCGTGCATGCCGCCAAGATGTACCCGGCCGGCGCGACCACCAACTCGGACTCCGGCGTGACCAGCGTCGACAAGATTTTCCCGGTGCTCGAAGCCATGGCCGAGGTGGGCATGCCACTTCTGGTGCACGGCGAAGTGACCCGCCCCGAGATCGACGTGTTCGATCGCGAGAAGCTGTTCATCGACGAGCATCTGCGCCGTGTGGTCGAGCGCTTCCCCACGCTCAAAGTGGTGTTCGAGCACATCACCACTGCCGAAGCCGTGCAGTTCGTCAACGAGGCCCCGGCCAACGTCGGCGCAACCATCACCGCCCAGCACCTGCTGTACAACCGCAACCACATGCTGGTGGGCGGTATTCGCCCGCACTTCTACTGCCTGCCGATCCTCAAGCGCAACACCCACCAGGTGGCTCTGCTCGACGCAGCCACCAGCGGCAGCAGCAAGTTCTTCCTCGGCACCGATTCGGCGCCCCACGCCCAGCATGCCAAGGAAGCCGCCTGCGGCTGTGCCGGCTGCTACACCGCGTTCGCCGCCATCGAGCTGTACGCCGAGGCGTTCGAACAGCGCAACGCGCTGGACAAGCTGGAAGGTTTCGCCAGCCTTCATGGCCCGGCGTTCTACGGCCTGCCGGCGAACACCGACCACATTACCCTGGTCCGCGAAAGCTGGACCGCCCCAGGCAGCCTGCCGTTCGGCGAGCAGACTGTCATCCCGCTGCGCGCCGGTGAGCAACTGCGCTGGCGCCTGCTGGAGGAGACTGTGTGAGCGACGATTACGAAGACGACCAGGAAGGTCAAGGCGGCGGTTCGCGCCATCCGATGGCAGAGCGCTTTCGCGGCTACCTGCCGGTGGTGGTGGATGTTGAAACCGGTGGTTTCAACTGCGCCACCGATGCACTGCTGGAAATAGCCGCAGTCACCATCGGCATGGACGAAAAGGGCTTTCTGTTCCCGGAGCACACCTATTTCTTCCGCGTCGAACCCTTCGAGGGCGCCAATATCGAACAGGCGGCCCTGGACTTCACCGGCATCAAGCTCGATCACCCGCTGCGCATGGCGGTCAGCGAAGAGTCGGCGCTGACCGACATCTTCCGCGGCGTGCGCAAGGCCCTCAAGGCCAATGGCTGCAAGCGCGCGATCCTGGTGGGGCATAACAGCAGTTTCGACCTGGGCTTCCTCAACGCGGCCGTGGCGCGCCACGACATGAAGCGCAACCCCTTCCACCCGTTCTCCAGCTTCGACACCGCCACCCTGGCTGGCCTGGCCTATGGTCAGACCGTGCTGGCGCGGGCCTGCCAGAGTGCCGACATCGACTTTGACGGGCGGGAGGCACACTCGGCGCGCTACGACACCGAGAAGACGGCCGAGCTGTTCTGCGGCATCGTCAATCGCTGGAAGGAAATGGGCGGCTGGCAGGACTTTCGCGACTGACCGCTTCGCCGGCCGGCGCCTGCAGACGCTACGCGACGCAGGAGCCAGCCTTGCTGGCGAACAGGCATAAAAAAACCGGCCACCAGGGCCGGTTTTTTCATGCGTGGCGCTTACAGCTTGCCAGCATTCTCGCTCAGGTAGGCAGCAACGCCTTCTGGCGAAGCGGTCATGCCCTTGTCGCCTTTTTTCCAGTTGGCAGGGCAGACTTCGCCGTGCTCTTCGTGGAATTGCAGCGCGTCGACCAGACGGATCAGCTCTTCCATGTTGCGGCCCAGCGGCAGGTCGTTGACGATCTGCGAACGGACAACACCCTTGTCGTCGATCAGGAACGCGCCACGGAAGGCCACGCCGCCTTCGGACTCGACGTCGTAGGCCTGGGCGATTTCGTGCTTGAGGTCGGCAGCCATGATGTATTTGACCGGGCCGATACCGCCGGCGTTGATCGGGGTGTTGCGCCAGGCGTTGTGGGTGAAGTGCGAGTCGATCGAAACGGCGATCACTTCAACGTTGCGCGCCTTGAAGTCGTCCATGCGGTGATCCAGGGCGATCAGCTCGGACGGGCAGACGAAGGTGAAGTCCAGTGGGTAGAAGAACACCAGGCCGTACTTGCCCTTGATAGCCGAAGCCAGGTTGAAGCTGTCGACGATCTCGCCGTTGCCCAGTACTGCAGGTACGGTGAAGTCCGGGGCGTTTTTGCCTACGAGCACGCTCATTCGATATCTCCTGATGGTATTGAATGGTTTGCGCAGCCGACCCGCAGGTCCGCTGGCATGACACAAGAACTGCCCATCATACACCGACCGACGCCGTGCGCCGAGCGAATGCCAGCCCACTGCCAGACTGACCGCCGGTCGCTCTGGAACGGGCCTCTGCACAAGGTACTTTGACAAGCATTCTCATTAGCATTAAGCTCCCCGACATCAAGCCTTTACCAGCGATGGTCTCCCTTATGTATGTGTGTCTTTGTGTTGGTGTTACCGACGGACAGATCCGCGATGCGATTTACGAAGGATGCTGCAGCTACAAGGAAGTCCGTGCCGCCACCAACGTGGGCACCCAGTGCGGCAAATGTGCCTGCCTGGCCAAGGAAGTGGTACGTGAAACCCTGACCAAACTGCAGGTCAGCCAGGCCGCCCTGCCTTATCCGGTAGAATTTACCGCAGCCTGAAAACAGCGAATTTGAAGAACCGGACCTCGTGTCCGGTTTTTTTATGCCTGCAATTCAAGTAGTTAGGCTTAAAACGCGGAACACAAACATTCTTATTCCGATTAATTTTCATTTATTATTCAATAACTTAGGTTTGACACTGGAAGTTGTCGGGCTCAGACTCGTGCTTATCGACACACTTACGCAGGGCAGGACCCCATCATGAAAGGCGACGTTAGCGTCATCCAGCATCTCAACAAGATCCTCGGAAACGAGCTGGTCGCAATCAACCAATACTTCCTGCATGCGCGCATGTACGAAGACTGGGGTCTGGAAAAGCTCGGCAAGCACGAATACAAAGAATCCATCGACGAGATGAAACACGCTGACAAACTGATCAAGCGCATTCTGTTTCTCGAAGGTATTCCCAACGTCCAGGACCTGGGCAAGCTGCTGATTGGCGAACACACCAAGGAAATGCTCGAGTGCGACCTGCGCCTGGAGCAGAAAGGCCTGATCGACCTGAAAGCGGCGATTGCGCATTGCGAGACCGTGGGCGACTTCGGCAGCCGCGAACTGCTCGAAGACATCCTCGAGGCCGAGGAAGAGCATATCGACTGGCTGGAAACCCAGTTGAGCCTGATCGACAAGGTCAGCCTGGAAAACTACCTGCAGTCGCAGATGGGCGAGTAATCACGCCTAACCGGCTGCAACCAAAGCCCCGCCTGTGCGGGGCTTTTTTTCGCCTGAGGTAACCGGCCTTGCCGGCCACCGGGCCCAGGCAGGCACAAAAAAGCCCCGCAGATGCGGGGCTCTTCAGTGCAGAACCGGATTCAGGCCTTGGCCGCCTCGGCCTTGGCAGCGGCGTCCTTGATCAGGGTCTGCAGCTCGCCGTTGGCAAACATCTCGGCCATGATATCGCTGCCGCCGACCAGCTCACCGCCCACCCACAGTTGCGGGAAGGTCGGCCAGTTGGCGTACTTGGGCAGGTTGGCGCGGATTTCCGGGTTCTGCAGGATATCCACGTAAGCGAACTTCTCGCCACAACCCATCACGGCTTGCGCCGCCTTGGCCGAAAAGCCGCACTGCGGGGCATTCGGCGAGCCTTTCATGTAAAGCAGAATGGTGTTGTTGGCAATCTGCTCTTTGATTGTTTCGATAATATCCATGAAGCACCTCGCGGCTGAACTTTCCGACCTGGTTGTCGGCACGGTGACGCATTGTATCGGAAAGCCGAGCGTGACGCTCGGCCTTGCCGATATCAGGCCGCAACCACCTCTACCACCACCCCGTTGAGCGCCGCATTGCCCGATACCGCGTCGCGCTGACGCTCGTCGGTCAGATCGTTGGCACTGGCCCCTGCTTGCGCCTGAGCGATGCCCAGGCGCATGCCTGGCCGCCCGTGGCCGAAGCCGTGTGGCAGGCTGACCACGCCGGGCATCATATCGGTGCTGGCGAGCACCTCCACCTCGATGCTGCCCACGCGCGAGCTGACGCGCACTCGCTGGCCGTCCTGCAACTGCCGGCCGGCCAGGTCGTCGGGATGCATCAGCAGCTGGTGGCGCGGCTTGCCCTTCACCAGGCGATGGTAGTTGTGCATCCAGGAGTTGTTGCTGCGCACATGCCGACGCCCGATCAGCACCAGTTGCGTGGCGTGAGGCAAAGCTTGCGCGGCGAAGCGCTGAAGGTCGGCCAGGATCACCGCGGGCGCGGTCTCGACACACTGGCTGGCAGTTTTCAGCCGCGTACCGAGGTTGGGCTGCAACGGCCCCAGGTCGATACCGTGGGGATAGCGCTCGAGGGTGTGCAGCGACAGGTCGAACACGCTGCCCTGGCCATGGGGCCCGCCGCGCAAGCCCAGGTCGATCATCTGCGCGGGTGTCAGGGTCGGTTTGAGCGGCTTGTCGGCCAGTGCCGCGAAGGCCTTGGCCAGGCCGACGAAAATCTCCCAGTCGTGCAGCGCGCCTTCGGGCTTGGGCAGGATCGCCCGGTTGAAGCGGCTGACGTTGCGCACCGCCAGCAGGTTGAAGGTGGTGTCGTAGTGATCGTTCTCCAGCGCCGAGGTGGACGGCAGGATCAGGTCGGCATGGCGCGTGGTCTCGTTGATGTACAGGTCGATGCTGAGCATGAACTCCAGCCCTTGCAGCGCCTGCTCCAGCTGCCGTCCATTGGGCGTGGAGAGCACCGGGTTGCCGGCCACGGTGACGAGTGCGCGCACCTGCCCTTCGCCCTCGCACAGCATTTCTTCGGCCAGTGCCGCCACCGGCAGCTCGCCTGCGTACTCGGGCAGGCCCGACACCCGGCTCTGCCAGGCGTTGAAATGCCCGCCGCTGGTACTGGCCACCAGGTCCACTGCCGGCTGGGTGCACAAGGCGCCGCCGACCCGATCCAGATTGCCACTGACCAGGTTGATCATCTGCACCAGCCAATGGCACAGGGTGCCGAAAGCCTGGGTCGAGATACCCATGCGCCCATAGCACACGGCCTTGTCGGCGGCGGCGAAGTCGCGGGCCAACTGGCGGATCTGCTCGGCCTCGATACCACAGCGCGGGCCCATGGCTTCGGCTGTGAACGGCGCGATTGCCTCGCGCACCGCGTCCAGCCCGGCCACCGGCAGGTGCGTGGTACGGCTCAGGCCTTCCTCGAACAGGGTGTTGAGCAGCCCGCACAGCAGCGCCGCATCAGCGCCTGGGCGCACGAACAGGTGTTGGTCGGCCATGGCCGCGGTCTCGCTGCGCCGCGGGTCGACCACCACCAGCTTGCCGCCCCGTGCCTGCAGGGCCTTGAGGCGCTTTTCGACATCGGGCACAGTCATGATGCTGCCGTTGGAAGCCAAGGGGTTGCCCCCCAGAATCAGCATGAAGTCGGTATGGTCGATGTCCGCAATCGGTAACAGCAGGCCATGGCCGTACATCAGGTAGCTGGTCAGGTGCTGCGGCAACTGGTCGACCGAGGTCGCGGAAAAGCGGTTGCGCGTCTTGAGCAGGCCCAGGAAATAGTTGCTGTGGGTCATCAGGCCGTAGTTGTGCACGCTGGGGTTGCCCTGGTACACCGCCACCGCGTTCTGACCATGGCGCTGCTGAAGGGCCCAGAGCTTCCGGGCGGCCAGCGCGAACGCCTCGTCCCAGCCGATGGCCTGCCATTGCTCGCCGATGCGGCGCATGGGAGTACGCAGGCGGTCCGGATCGTTCTGGATGTCCTGCAACGCAACGGCCTTGGGACAGATATGGCCACGGCTGAAGGTGTCCAGCGCATCGCCCTTGATCGACGTGATGCGCGGCGCCTGCCCAGGCTCATGGGCCACTTCCAGGGTCAGGCCGCAGATGGCTTCGCACAGATGACAGGCACGGTGATGCACGCTTTTGCTCATGGCCGCCTCTTGTTGTGGGTCTGATTAGCGACCTCGACTATGGCCCTGCCCCGCCCCCCTCGCCAGTGACGTTCGTGGCGTGAATCGCCCGGCATCAGGCAAGGCGATGGTCGCGGCGCGCTGGTACCTGTACCGCGCATGCGTTGCAAAGGCCTCGGCGGGCAGTGTACAAAGCCTGTCCGGCCCAATAAAAAGCGTCACCCAACGGCTTGCAACACATTCGGCAACGTCGAGTTCGCAGCCCCCACTTGGTAAGACGCGACATTTAATTATAGTATTGCGCCTTTCCCTATTTCGTCGCCCCGTGCGGCTTTTCGCCGCAGGTCACTTCCGTTGTTTTCGAAAACCGGCTTTTGATGATCTGCGGTCTGTTGCAAAAAGGTAGTCAATGATGAGCGCTAGGCACTTTCTCTCCCTGATGGATTTCACCGCCGAAGAACTGGTCAGTGTGATCCGCCGAGGGATCGAGCTGAAGGACCTGCGTAACCGCGGCGTACTCTTCGAACCCCTGAAAAACCGCGTGCTGGGCATGATTTTCGAAAAATCGTCCACGCGTACCCGGCTGTCGTTCGAAGCCGGCATGATCCAGCTCGGTGGCCAGGCCATCTTCCTGTCGCCACGCGACACCCAGCTGGGCCGTGGCGAGCCGATCGGTGACTGCGCCATCGTCATGTCGCGCATGCTCGACGCGGTGATGATCCGTACATTTGCCCACAGCACGCTCACCGAGTTCGCCGCCAATTCGCGGGTACCGGTGATCAACGGCCTGTCCGACGACCTGCACCCGTGCCAGCTGCTGGCCGACATGCAGACCTTCCTCGAACACCGCGGCTCGATCCAGGGCAAGACCGTGGCCTGGGTGGGCGATGGCAACAACATGTGCAACAGCTATATAGAAGCGGCCATCCAGTTCGATTTCCAGCTGCGCATCGCCTGCCCTGAGGGCTATGAGCCCAACCCGGCGTTCGTGGCCCAGGCCGGCGAGCGCGTGCAGATCGTGCGCGACCCCAAGGACGCCGTGCGCGGTGCACACCTGGTGAGCACCGATGTCTGGACTTCCATGGGCCAGGAGGAGGAAACTGCACGGCGCCTGGCGCTGTTTGCGCCTTACCAGGTCAACCGCGAACTGCTCGACCTGGCGGCTGCGGATGCCCTGTTCATGCACTGCCTGCCCGCCCACCGTGGCGAGGAAATCAGCCTGGACCTGCTCGACGACCCCCGTTCGGTCGCCTGGGACCAGGCCGAAAACCGCTTGCATGCACAGAAGGCGCTTCTCGAATATCTTGTCGAACCGGCCTATCACCACGCATGAGTCAACCTCTACTGCTTAACCTGCGCGACCTCGCCTGCGGCTATGGCGAGCAGCGCATCGTCCAGAACCTCAACCTGCACCTCAACGCCGGCGACATCGGTTGCCTGCTGGGTTCCTCGGGGTGCGGCAAGACCACCACGCTGCGCGCCATCGCCGGTTTCGAGCCGGTGCACGAGGGCGAGATCAGCCTGGCGGGCGAAGTCATCTCCAAGGCCGGCTTCACCCTGGCCCCGGAGAAGCGCCGCATCGGCATGGTGTTTCAGGACTACGCGCTGTTCCCGCACCTGACCGTGGCCGAGAACATCGCGTTCGGCATCGGCAAGCACCCGCGCCAGCGCCAGGTGGTCGATGAAATGCTCGAGCTGGTGAAGCTGGACAAGCTTGGCGGGCGCTACCCGCACGAGCTGTCCGGCGGCCAGCAACAGCGTGTGGCCCTGGCCCGTGCCCTGGCACCCGAGCCGCAACTGCTGCTGCTGGACGAGCCGTTCTCCAACCTCGACGTGGAACTGCGCCGACGCCTCAGTCATGAGGTGCGTGACATCCTCAAGAGTCGCGGCACCAGCGCGATCCTGGTCACCCATGACCAGGAAGAGGCCTTTGCCGTCAGCGACCATGTGGGCGTGTTCAAGGAAGGCCGCCTGGAGCAGTGGGACACCCCGTACAACCTCTACCACGAACCGTTCACACCGTTCGTGGCCAGCTTTATCGGCCAGGGCTATTTCATCCGTGGCCAGCTGACCAGCCCCGAATCGGTGCAGACCGAACTGGGCGAGCTGCGCGGCAATCGGGCCTACACCCTGCCTCAGGGCAGCGCGGTGGATGTGCTGCTGCGCCCGGACGACATCGTGCATGCGCCCCACAGTGCCTTGAAGGCAAGCATCGTCGGCAAGAGCTTCCTCGGTGCGTCCACCCTGTACCGCCTGCAACTGGGTACCGGCAGCCAGCTCGAAGCGATCTTCCCGAGCCATATCGACCATCAGGTCGGCGGCGAGGTGGGCATTGAAGTGGCGGCGGACCACCTGGTGCTGTTCCCAGTGGCCGGCACGGTGCCGGCACAACTGCCGGTGGCGGAGAACGGCGTGCGACGCTACAGCGCGGCGCTCTGATAACGCTTCGCCAGCAAGGCTGGCTCCTACAGGAAATTGCCTGGCCTACTGTAGGAGCCAGCCTTGCTGGCGAAAAGGGCCGCTAGAGGAACAACGTCCCGCTCGCCACCCGCGTCGCATACCCGCCAATCTTCACCCGCGCCCCCTCCAGGCGGCAGAACAGCTCCCCGCCCCGCGCGGAACACTGCACCGCGTGCAGCTCATCCTTGCCCAGGCGCTGCGCCCAGTAAGGGATCAGCGAGCAGTGCGTGGAGCCGGTCACCGGGTCTTCAGGGATACCGATCCCCGGCGCAAAATAGCGCGACACAAAATCATGCTCGCGCCCTGGCGCCGTGACAATCACGCCCAGCCCCGGCAACGGCACCAGCGCCGCCATGTCAGGGCGACAATCCCGCACCGCCTGTTCGCTTTCGAGCACCACGAACAGTTCATTGGTCTGCCACACCTCGACCACCGGGCACCCCAGCGCCTGCGCCACCGGCGGCAGCTCGGCCAGCGGCTGCGGGTCGTAGCGCGGGAAGTCCAGCACCAGGCGCCCCGCCTCGCGGCTCACGGTCAGCGGCCCCGAACGGCTGTCGAACGCCAGGCACTCGGCATCTTCCCCATACACCTCGAACAGCACATGCGCGCTGGCCAGGGTCGCATGCCCGCACAGCGGCACTTCGGTGGAGGGCGTGAACCAGCGGATGCGCCAGCGCTGCGCCTCGCGCACGACGAATGCGGTTTCGGCCAGGTTGTGCTCGGCCGCAATTTTTTGCATCAGTTCATCGGGCAGCCATTGCTCCAGGCGATACACCATCGCCGGGTTGCCGCTGAAGGGTTGGGAACTGAAGGCATCGACCTGGTGAAATTCAAGCTGCATGGGTTGGCTCCTGCATGGGAAGGCAGCGAGCATGCCTGCCCGGGCGCTCGCGCTTCCATATACAGAATGGCCGGATTTGGAGGATACAGATGCTACTCGCGGCCGATCGCCGCAAAGCTGCCCCGGGTGTGCTCGGCCAGCACCGCCGCCGCCAGTTCCACCTCCAGCCCGCGCCGCCCGGCGCTGACATGAATGGTTTCGAACTGCTGCGCCGAAGCATCGATGAAGGTGCGCAGGCGCTTCTTCTGCCCCAGCGGGCTGATCCCGCCCACCAGGTACCCGGTGGAACGCTGTGCGGCCATCGGGTCGGCCATTTCGCACTTCTTTGCACCCGCCGCATGGGCCAGGGCCTTGAGGTCCAGGCTGCCCACCACCGGCACCACCGCCACCAGCAACTCGCCCTTCTCGGTGCTGGCCAGCAGCGTCTTGAACACCCGCGCTGGCTCCAGGTTGAGCTTCTCGGCGGCTTCCAGGCCGTAGGAAGCCGCCTTGGGGTCGTGTTCATAACTGTGGATGCGGTGTTCGGCGCGGGCTTTCTTGAGCAAATCCAGGGCGGGGGTCATGCAGGGCTCCAGGCAGGGTGATCGGTCTCCAGTCGCTGGCTACTTTAGGGCAAAACGCCGGAGCCAACCATTACCCGCCCGGTTGCCACCGACACCACCTGAGCCACCGGCAGTCAGAATATGAATGGCAGTTCACTTTCGACCTTTGACATCAGCGTTTCTTGTCTATATTTTTTCGATTCTGAATATCGAACTGCCCCAATACCGTGCAGTTCTGCCGTCAACCCGACCAGAATGGGGATTCTGCTCGGGTTTTTGTCGAGCGCACACGCGCCTCACAACAACAAGAACCGAGGTCACGAATGACGACTGCTCTACGACAACCAACGCTGTCTGCCCAATGCATGGCCGAATTCCTCGGCACCGCATTGCTCATCTTTTTCGGTACCGGCTGCGTCGCGGCACTCAAGGTCGCGGGCGCCAGCTTCGGCCTGTGGGAAATCAGCATCATCTGGGGCGTGGGGGTCAGCATGGCGATCTACTTCACCGCCGGGGTGTCGGGTGCACACCTGAACCCGGCCGTGAGCATCGCCCTGAGCCTGTTCAGCGGCTTCGAAAAGCGCAAGCTGCCGTTCTACATCGTCGCCCAGGTGGCCGGTGCCTTCTGCGGCGCGGCGCTGGTATACACCCTGTACAGCAACCTGTTCTTCGATTACGAACAGACCCACGCCATGGTGCGCGGCAGCACCGCCAGCCTGGAGCTGGCCTCGGTGTTCTCCACCTATCCGCACCCGTTGCTGTCCACCGGCCAGGCATTTCTGGTGGAGGCCGTGATCACGGCCATCCTGATGGCGGTGATCATGGCCCTTGCCGACGACAGCAACGGCCTGCCCCGGGGCGCACTGGCACCACTGCTGATCGGCCTGCTGATCGCGGTGATCGGCAGTGCCATGGGCCCGCTGACCGGCTTTGCGATGAACCCGGCGCGCGACTTCGGCCCCAAGCTCATGACCTTCCTGGCCGGCTGGGGCAACGTGGCCTTTACTGGCGCACGTGACATTCCCTATTTCCTGGTTCCCATCATTGCGCCGATCATAGGTGCAAGCGTGGGTGCCGCCCTGTATCGCGGCGTGATCGCGCGCAACCTGCCCACGGCAGACGGCGCGAACGCCCAGACCGACGACAACGCTCGGGGCAAGACCCAGGCCTCCTGATGCCGAACCGGCGAGCCAGGCTCGCCCTGCCCCGACTTCCACCTTTTCGAGTGCAAGGCCCACACCATGACCGACACCCCGAACAAGCACTACATCATTGCCCTGGACCAGGGCACGACCAGTTCACGCGCGATCATCTTCGACCGTGACGCCAACGTGGTCGGCACCTCGCAGCGCGAGTTCGCCCAGCATTACCCCCAGGCCGGCTGGGTCGAGCATGACCCGATGGAGATCTTCGCCACCCAGAGCGCGACCATGGTCGAAGCACTGGCCCAGGCGGGCCTGAGCCACGACCAGGTGGCAGCCATCGGCATCACCAACCAGCGCGAGACCACCGTGGTGTGGGACCGCGAAACCGGTCGCCCGGTGTACAACGCCATCGTCTGGCAGTGCCGACGCAGCACCGAGATCTGCGAGCAGCTCAAGCGTGACGGCCACGCGGACTACATCCGCGAAACCACCGGCCTGGTCACCGACCCGTACTTCTCGGGCACCAAGCTCAAGTGGATCCTGGACAACGTCGACGGCGTGCGTGAACGCGCCGAACGCGGCGAGCTGCTGTTCGGCACCGTGGATACCTGGCTGATCTGGAAGTTCTCCGGCGGCAAGGTGCATGTCACCGACTACACCAACGCCTCGCGCACCCTGATGTTCAACATCCACACCCTGGAATGGGACGAGAAGATGCTGCAGGTGCTGGGCATCCCGAAGCAGATGCTGCCCCAGGTACGCTCGTCGTCAGAGGTGTACGGCCACACCAAGAGCGGCATCGCCATTGCCGGCATCGCCGGCGACCAGCAGGCTGCGCTGTTCGGCCAGATGTGCGTGGAGCCGGGCCAGGCCAAGAACACCTATGGCACCGGCTGCTTCCTGCTGATGAACACCGGCGACAAGGCCGTGCAGTCGTCCCATGGCCTGCTCACCACCATTGCCTGCGGCCCGCGCGGCGAAGTGGCCTATGCCCTGGAAGGCGCGGTGTTCAACGGCGGTTCAACCGTGCAGTGGCTGCGTGACGAGCTGAAGATCGTCAACGACGCCCACGACACCGAGTACTTCGCCAGCAAGGTCAAGGACAGCAACGGCGTGTACCTGGTGCCGGCATTCACCGGCCTGGGTGCGCCGTACTGGGACCCGTACGCGCGCGGCGCCCTGTTCGGCCTGACCCGCGGGGTCAAGGTCGACCACATCATCCGCGCCGCGCTGGAGTCGATCGCCTATCAGACCCGCGACGTGCTCGACGCCATGCAGCAGGATTGCGGCGAGCGCCTGAGCGCACTGCGGGTGGACGGTGGCGCGGTGGCCAACAACTTCCTGATGCAGTTCCAGGCCGACATTCTCGGCACCTGCGTGGAACGCCCGCAGATGCGCGAAACCACTGCGCTCGGCGCCGCCTACCTGGCCGGCCTGGCATGTGGCTTCTGGAGCGGGCTGGACGAGCTGCGCGGCAAGGCCATCATCGAGCGCGAGTTCACTCCGCAGTTGGAGGAGGCGCAGAAAGAGAAGCTGTACGCCGGCTGGCTGAAGGCAGTGGACCGTACCCGCGACTGGGAACCGCACGAGGAATAAAACCTGCGCAGGCTTCTTCGCCAGCAAGGCTGACTCCTACACTGTAGGCGCCAGCCTTGCTGGCGAGGCGCCCACAGGATCGTTTCAGCCAGCCCCGCGCTGGCCCCCGCCCCCATCCTGCGGCATCATGCAGATTTGCCCGGCAGCCCAAAAGGACCGCCCATGAATCTGCCCCCTCGCCAACAACAAATCCTCGAGCTGGTCCGCGAACGCGGCTATGTCAGTATCGAGGAAATGGCGCAGCTGTTCGTTGTAACCCCGCAAACCATCCGCCGTGACATCAACCAGCTGGCCGAAGTGAACCTGCTGCGCCGCTATCACGGTGGCGCGGCCTATGACTCGAGCATCGAGAACACCGCCTACGCCATGCGTGCCGACCAGATGCGCGACGAAAAGCAGCGTATCGCCGAAGCCATCGCCGCGCAGATCCCCGATCACGCCTCGCTGTTCATCAACATCGGCACCACCACCGAGTCCATCGCCCGCGCCCTGCTCAACCACAACCACCTGAAGATCATCACCAATAACCTGCATGTGGCCTCCATCCTCAGCGCCAAGGACGATTTCGAAGTACTGCTGGCCGGCGGCAACGTGCGCCGCGATGGCGGTGTGGTCGGCCAGGCCAGCGTCGACTTCATCAACCAGTTCAAGGTCGACTTCGCCCTGGTCGGCATCAGCGGCATCGATGAAGACGGCAGCCTGCTCGACTTCGATTACCAGGAAGTGCGCGTGTCCCAGGCCATCATCGCCAATGCGCGCCAGGTGATCCTCGCCGCCGACTCCAGCAAGTTCGGGCGCAACGCCATGGTGCGCCTGGGCTCGATCAGCCTGATCGACTGCCTGGTGACCGACCAGCCCCCCGTCGCCGCCCTCGCCCAGTTGCTCAACCAGCACAAGATCCGCCTGGACGTGGTGTAGCGCCATCGCGGCCCTCGCAACGGGGGCCGCTCGAATGTTCATAATTTTTCATTTATTTGTCATCCGATCAGTATTTTCTATTGAAAGCGACTGGCGGGCGCCATTTTGTTGCGCTACCATTTTCGCAAACGAACATTAATGTTCATATTCGATAGAAACCAGAGGCCGCCTCGTGTCCCAGTCCAGCTCGCCATCGCCCGCCCTTGCCGAAATCTACGACGTTGCCGTGATCGGTGGCGGCATCAACGGCGTCGGTATCGCCACCGATGCGGCCGGACGCGGCCTGTCGGTACTGCTCTGCGAAAAGGACGACCTGGCCAGCCATACGTCCTCGGCCAGCAGCAAGCTGATCCACGGTGGCCTGCGCTATCTGGAGCACTACGAGTTCCGCCTGGTGCGCGAAGCGCTGGCAGAACGCGAAGTGCTGCTGGCCAAGGCGCCGCATATCGTCAAGCCGATGCGCTTCGTGCTGCCGCACCAGCCGCACCTGCGTCCGGCCTGGATGATCCGCGCCGGCCTGTTCCTGTATGACCATCTGGGCAAGCGCAAGCAGCTGGGCGCCTCGCGCAGCCTGCGCTTCGGCCCGGGCAACCCGCTCAAGCCGGCCATCACCCGCGGTTTCGAATACGCCGACTGCGCAGTGGACGACGCCCGCCTGGTGGTGCTCAACGCCATGGCCGCGCGTGAGCTGGGTGCGCACATCCTCACCCGTACCCGCTGCGTCAGCGCACGGCGCGTGGGCAAGCTGTGGAACGTGCAGCTCGAACGCGCCGACGGCAGCCAGCAGACCATCCAGGCCCGCGCCCTGGTGAACGCGGCCGGCCCGTGGGTGGCCAGGTTCATCAAGGACGACCTCAAGCTGGAGGCGCCCTACGGCATTCGCCTGATTCAGGGCAGCCACCTGATCGTGCCCCGGCTGTACGAGGGCGAGCATGCCTACATCCTGCAGAACGAAGACCAGCGCATCGTGTTCGCCATCCCGTACCTGGAGCGCTTCACCCTGATCGGCACCACCGACCGCGAGTACAGCGGCGACCCGGCCCAGGTGAGCATCACCGAGGCCGAGACCGACTACCTGCTCAAGGTTGTGAACGCGCACTTCAACCACCAGCTGGGCCGCGCCGACATCCTCAGCACCTATTCCGGTGTGCGCCCGTTGTGCAACGACGAGTCGGACAACCCCTCGGCGGTCACCCGCGACTACACCCTGGCCCTGTCGGCGTCTGCCGGCGAGGCGCCGCTGCTGTCGGTGTTCGGCGGCAAGCTGACCACCTACCGCAAGCTGGCCGAGTCGGCCATGGCCGAGCTGGCGCCGTACTTCACCCAGATGACCGGTAGCTGGACCGCCACCTCCAGCCTGCCGGGCGGTGAACAGATGACCACGCCGCAGGCGCTGTGCGACGAGATTCTCGCGCGCTTCGGCTGGCTGCCAGCGGATATCGCCAAGCGCTGGGCGCTGACCTACGGCAGCCGCGTATGGCGCCTGCTCGAGGGCGTCCAGGGCCCGGACGACCTGGGCGATGCGATTGGTGGCGGGTTGTTCACCCGCGAGGTGGATTACCTGTGCAGCGAGGAATGGGCGGTCAGCGCCGACGATATCCTGCTGCGGCGCACCAAGCTGGGGCTTTTCACCAGCCCGGCCGAACAACAGGCTCTGCGGGTTTACCTGCAACGGGTAGAACTGAGCCGCGGGCGCATTCAGGCGGCCTGACACCGCCAAACCGCATCGCGGGTCAAGCCCGCTCCCACAAGGTCACCAAACCAGTGGGAGCGGGTTTGACCCGCGATGAGGCCAACAAAGCACTATCTGTTCGGTTTCCCGAACGAGCCATTGGCCCTTAATCGGAAACCCGGACATCCCTCTCCCGCCATACCCCGGCAAAAAATGCCCGCCGCCGCTATTTGCATGGGGTTATGACTGTCTCTTATACACATCTGACGCTGCCGACGATCTACTCTGTGTAGA
>OLII01000215.1_pt1 | contig 23181 bp, 21 predicted proteins | sample 1609481 | NCBI WGS metagenome assembly OLII01 (sample SAMN05416859, study PRJEB24817) | seawater metagenome | isolation source: Sea water | place: Canada:Atlantic | collected 2013-11 | reverse complement strand
ATGAGTCATGGCATTCCATTAAACGATGAAGATAGGGAGCCTTGGTTAGAGACATTGAATCTAAAGTTAAAACAATGTAAAAAAACGAAAGGTGCAATACTCGCGTGCTCGGCATTAAAAGAAAGTTATCGAGAAATCCTCTCAGCAGAAATTGATGTTCGTTGGATATTTTTGAAGGGAGATATAGAGCTGATTGGAAAAAGACTCTTGCAAAGAAGTGCGCATTTTATGAGTGCTTCCTTGTTACAGTCTCAATTTGACTGTCTTGAAGAACCGAAATACGGTACCATGATAAGCATTGCAAATACTCCAGAAGCCATGGTACAAGAAATTTTAACAACACAGCGGTATGGGTAAAAAAGAGTTTGGAATTATTGGTCTTGGTGTTATGGGTAAAAATTTAGCGCTCAACGCATTAGATAAAAATATCTCTTTAGCAGTATACAACCGTATTACTGAAAATGAAGCAACGTTTGTTTCTGACTTTATAAATGAGAACTCCTCCAAAGATGTGATTGGATGTACAGTATTATGTGATTTTGTAGCTGCTTTAGCGACACCAAGGAAAATATTAATTATGGTGAAATCGGGAAAAGCGGTAGATCAAGTCATTGATCAATTGCGACCTCTTTTATCAGAAAATGATGTGATTATAGATGGTGGGAATTCTCATTTTAAAGATAGCCAGAGGCGTCTCATATTGCTGAAATCGTATGGAATTCATTTTTATGGACTTGGAGTTTCTGGAGGAGAAGAGGGCGCCCGAAATGGACCTTCGTTGATGCTGGGTGGAACTAAAGAAATGCAAGAGGAAATAACAGCACTATTAGGTAGAATGGCCGCTAAAGATATTCATGGCAAACCGTGTTGTAGTTATCTTGGGCCTGAAGGAGCAGGCCATTTTGTAAAAATGGTGCACAATGGCATTGAATATGCAGACATGCAATTGTTAGCAGAGCTCTATGGTTTGTTATTAGAGACCCATAGTTATGAAGAAATTGCAGCTGTTTTTGATGACTGGAATCAAGGTCCTCTCAGCAGTTATTTGTTAGAAATAACCGCAATTATTTTTAAAACTAAAATAGATGAGGAATACGTATTGGATGCGATACTGGATACAGCAGGGAACAAAGGCACAGGGTCTTGGTCTAGCTCAATATCGTTAGAGTTGGGCATCCCAAGTACCATCAAAACTGCGGCTGTCTTTGCACGGTATACATCTTCATTTAAAGCGAGGCGTGTGCGTTTGTCAAACCAAGTGCATGTAACAGCAGCGCAACAAGAAAAAGTAGATATGACTGCTTTAAAAGAAGCATATGACTTTGCACGTACCTTAAATTTACAACAAGGACTGCAACTTATTCAAGCTGCATCTACCGACTATGATTGGAACTTAAAACTGTTAGAGATTTGTAGGGTCTGGACCAATGGATGCATTATAAAATCTGCGAAGATTGAAGCCTATGTGGAAAAATTCAAAACAGTAACTTGTTTGCTAGATGATACTGATATCGTGAGTACTTTAAGCAAACAAGAACCTGCCATTCAAAAGATTTTACGTCATGCTTTACAGCACAGAAAACAGGTGCCCTGTTTTTACGAAGCTTATAATTACTGGATTGCAATGACTACAGCGAGATCTACGGCCAATCTGATTCAAGCGCAGCGAGATTTTTTTGGAGCACATACATTTCAGCGGTTAGATAGTCCAGATTCAGAGTCATTTCATTTTAATTGGTCTTAAGGATGTTAGATTATAATTTACTCATTGCGGTATTGGCTGGTATTTTTGTGCTGTTAGTATTGATACTAAGATTTAAAATACAGGCATTTATTTCATTACTAATAGCAAGTATAGTGGTGGGGATTATTGCAGGGATGCCTCCAAAAGAACTCATTACTACCATACAACAAGGTATGGGAAATACACTTGGTTTTGTTGCTTTAGTGGTTGGTTTAGGTGCTATATTTGGAGCTATTTTAGAACATTCTGGAGGTGCAGAGGCCCTCGCAACTTATTTGCTCGATAAATTTGGACAAAAAAGAGCCTCATGGGCTTTAATGCTCACGGGCTTTTTTGTTGCCATACCGGTGTTTTTTGATGTTGCATTCATTATTTTGATTCCTCTAATTTATTCTCTTCAAAGAAAGACAAAAAAATCACTGTTGTTGTACGCAATTCCATTGCTAGCAGGTTTGGCAATTACGCATTCATTTATCCCCCCCACACCAGGACCTGTTGCCGTTGCAGATATCTTAAAAGCCGATCTTGGTTGGGTGATTTTATTTGGATTTATAACAGGAGTACCTACCGCAATTATTAGTGGTCCTCTTTTTGCAAAATACATCGCTAAAAGAATTCATGTGGATGCGCCCGCATTGGAAAGCGATTTTGTCCAATCAAAACAATATCCTGCCGTTGGTTTAATCTCAGCAATTATAGGGATTCCTATTGTCTTAATTGTAGCAAACACAGTGCTAAATAGTCCCTTTATTTCAGAAGATGATATCTCAACAACAACGAAACAATGGATGGCGATGATAGGAAATCCATTTGTAGCCTTAATCATAGCAAATCTTATTGCTTGGTATCTTTTAGGAATAAAAAGAGGTGTTGACAAAAAGGAATTGTTAAAGATCTCCACCAAGGCAATGGCGCCCGCAGGAATCATTATTTTATTGACCGGTGCAGGAGGTGTATTCAAGCAGACACTTATAAATACTGGAACAGGAGACATGCTAGCAACCTATTTCGCAAACTCAGGAATCGGCTTGTTGTTTTTTGGATTTTTTATTGCAGCCATTGTGAGAATCCTGCAAGGTTCGGCCACTGTTGCGATGATTACCGCGGCAGGTATCACTGCTCCTTTGCTCATCACTGGAGTAATCACGGAGATAGACAAAGCACTTTTGGTCATTTCAATTGCTTCTGGAGCGTCCATCATGTCTCATGTCAATGATAGTGGATTTTGGTTGGTGGGAAAGTATTTGAATCTTACAGAAAAGGAAACTTTTAAAAGTTGGACCGTGATGACTACCATTCTAGCTTTGGTTGGTTTGTGCATGGTTCACATCATTGCAATATTCGTATGACAATGGAAAAGAAAAGAAAGAAATAAACATCGATTTTACTTCGGCATGAATACAAAGTATTACTTTTAAAGCAGAAGCAATGTTTACATAAAATAGAAATTAAAAAATAAACAAAGAAAAATGGCTCAAAACGACAAATTATCACTCAAAGAAAAAATTGGATACGCATTAGGAGATACTGCTGCAAACATCGCATGGAGAACAATTGGTCCATTTTTACCTATTTTTTATACCGATGTTTTTGGTTTAGGGACGGCAGCTGTTGCAACTCTTTTATTAGTGATTCGATTAGGTGATGGAATCACAGATCTTATTATGGGAACCATTGCAGATAGAACCAAAACCAAATGGGGGAAATTCAGACCTTGGTTAATTTGGACTGCTTTGCCTTTTGGTGTGGCTTTGGTACTGCAATTTACAACACCAAATATCAGTCTCACCGGGAAATTGATCTGGGCCTACGCCACCTCTATATTTTATACCTTGGCATATACTGCAAACAACGTTCCTTATTCTGCATTAATGGGTGTGATGACCTCCAGTGTTGAAGAACGAACTACTTTGTCTTCATACCGTTTTTTTGGCGCGTATTTAGGAGGAGTTATTGCAACAGTAGGTGTCATTTCTTTAGTTGATTTTTTAGGGAATGGAGACAAAAATATAGGTTATCAATATACCATGTATGTGCTGGCTTTTATACTCGCTACTTTTTCGATCATCACTTTTTTTACAACCAGAGAGAGAGTTCCTTCAGCGAGCACAAAAACAAGAGGTGTCAAGGAAGATTATAAAGATTTGGTAACTAATAAGCCTTGGCTACTATTACTTTGTATTGGTTTTGTATTTGTAACGTATAACATTATCAAACAAAGTTCAGCCATGTATTATTTTACACACTATGTAAACGATGCGAATAACTTTTTTGGTACTTTATCTCAATGGGGAGGTAAAAACGGACTTGCTGGATTGTATTTACTCTCGTTATTGGTCATCTCTATGATTTCTACAGTATTTGCACCTTATTTAACAAGAGTATTAGGAAAGGTAAGGTTGTTTCATATCAGTATTCTTTTTTCTGCAATTACTGCAGGTGCGATGTATTGGTTAGACCCAACTCAAATAGGAGGTATTTTTGCATTGGGAATTATTTCTGAATTTGGAGCAGGAATTATGCCGATTCTTTTCTTTGCCATGTTGGGAGATGCTGCAGATTATTCTGAATATAAAAATGGGAGAAGAGCAACAGGGCTTATTTTCTCTGCTGGTACTTTTGCGATGAAATTTGGTGGAGGGGTAGCAGCAGCAATTACCCTTATGGTATTGAATCTTTATAATTATGATGGTCAAATACTCGTGAAAACAGCAGAAATGTTAGAGGGTATCAAATTGAATATGAGTATGATTCCGGCTACTTTTGTCTTACTTGGTTCACTCGTGTTATTGTTCTATCCTTTAGGAACAAAGAAAATGAAGGTCATAGAGCAAGCGTTGCAGGAAAGAAGAAAAGAATTGAAGTAATGATAGCGCAGCACCAAATAGAAATCACTCCTTTTTTTAAAGAGTTTGAATCAGAATTAAAAAAAACACTTGCCTATTGGGAATCTCATGCATTGGATAACAATAATGCAGGTTTCATCGGTAAAATAAATTACAAAAATGAGAAAATAGAAGAAGCTTCTAAAGGATTGATTTTAAATACACGGATATTGTGGTCCTTTGCTGCAGTTTCAAACCAATTACAAACACAGCAATATGCTGCTGCTTGCAATAGAGCCTATCATTATTTAGCGCTGTTTTTTAAAGACAAAGTTGATGGCTCCTTGTATTGGGAGTTGGCCAACAATGCAAGACCAAAGAGCCTGCAGAAAAATACAGTTGGGCAGGCATATGCCTTATTGGCTCTGTGTGAGTATTTTCGTTTTTCTAAGAAAGAAGAGGTTAAAAAATGGGCGCTCTCTCTTTTTGAGTATATAGAAAAAGTTGGTTTTGATGCAGAACACAAGCGGTACAAAGATATTCTCAAGGAGAAGCAAACTAAAGATGTTGAAACACTCCAGATCACCAGAAGCTTAGGCACGCACTTACACGTCTTAGAAGCGTACACAGCATTGTTGAAGTTTTACAAAAATGAGCATTTAGAACAGCAAGTATGCTTGCTCATCGATACACTACTTAACGATTTTATAAATGCAAAAAAGCATTGTGAGACAGCAATCGATTTTGATGGAGCATCCTTAAGTGAAACGGTGTTTTTTGGCTATAATGTTGAGGTTCCATGGATGCTAGTGGATGCTGCAGAGGTCTTATCTGATCCTGACCTAATCAGGAGAACTAAGAAGAATTTAGTGAGCATGGTCGATGTTTTTTTAAAAGAGGCAATCGATAAAAATGGTGCTGTGAGTTATGGCAAATGTCTTCAAACACAAACCGTAGATACTGATTTGCATTGGTGGACACAGATAGAAGCATTGATAGCGCTGCGATATGCTTATCACTTTACGGAAAATGAATCGTATGCAATATCGTTTCATCGCATATGGACTTTTGTAAAAGCACATTTTATGGATAAAGAGCATGGAGAATGGTTTGCGAGAATAGGAATAGATACCATACGATATGAAGATGATAAAATAGCTATGTGGAAATCACCCTATCACATTAGCAGAATGTGCTTAAAAATGATGGCGTTTGAAAATGCAAAGGAAGCACTCGTATAACGCATAGTTCATGTTTTTTAACGCTGTTATCAAAGTGTTTTTCCCTCTGAAAATTGTCCGGAAGTAGCTGTTTTTAGGTGCTAAGATCTTGTCAAACAAAAGTAAGGATTGGAAAAACAAGTGCATCGAAGATATATGGATGGCTTTCTTTATATTATTAATCCAAATTTAACAATAACGTGCAGTAATTTCAGAACGAAAGCAGTATATTAGCCTGCAATTAATTTATAAGTTGATTGTAACATGAAAGCTCACAATTCAAAAATTTTAGGAGAAGGATTAACCTATGACGATGTACTTTTGGTACCGGCCTTTTCTGAAGTACTTCCTAGAGAGGTAAACATACAAACTAAGTTTACAAAAAATATCACGATCAATGTACCAATCATCTCAGCGGCGATGGATACAGTGACAGAATCTTCAATGGCAATCGCTATTGCGAGAGAGGGAGGAATTGGTGTATTGCATAAAAATATGAGTATCGAACAGCAAGCGAAAGAAGTTCGCAAGGTAAAACGTGCTGAGTCGGGTATGATTATCGATCCAATCACTTTGCCTATCACTGCAAAAGTTTTAGATGCAAAAGAGAACATGCGTGAACATAGAATAGGAGGGATTCCTGTTGTTGACGATCATGGATTTCTCATTGGAATTGTAACCAATAGAGATCTGCGTTTTGAAAAAAATAATGACAGAGCTATTTCTGAAGTGATGACCTCTGAGAATCTCGTAACTGCAGCAGAGGGAACCTCTTTAGTGCAGGCCGAATTGATTCTACAGGAGAATAAAATTGAAAAACTACCCGTGGTAGATGCTCACAACAAATTGATTGGTCTCATCACATTTAGAGATATTACCAAAGTAACTCAAAAGCCTACTGCAAATAAAGATACCTATGGTCGTCTGCGTGTTGCTGCTGCATTAGGAGTAACCAATGATATTGTAGAAAGATCAGAAGCTTTGGTAGCTGCAGGAGTAGATGCTGTGATCATTGATACGGCTCACGGTCATACGAAAGGGGTTGTGAATGCATTGAAGGCAGTAAAACAAAATTTTCCAAATTTGGATGTGGTTGTTGGTAATATTGCCACAGCTGAAGCGGCTCAATTTTTAGTGGATGCAGGAGCAGATGCTGTAAAAGTTGGAATTGGACCTGGTTCTATCTGTACAACAAGAGTTGTTGCAGGTGTTGGTTTCCCTCAGTTTTCTGCCGTATTGGAGGTGGCCGCTGCCATCAAAGGTACCGGTGTACCTGTAATCGCCGATGGAGGAATACGGTATACAGGAGATATTCCCAAGGCAATAGCCGCAGGAGCAGATGCTGTAATGTTAGGGTCGTTATTGGCAGGAACCAAAGAGTCTCCGGGTGAAACGATCATTTTCGAAGGAAGAAAGTTCAAATCTTACAGAGGAATGGGTTCCATTGAAGCCATGAAAAAAGGATCTAAAGATCGCTATTTCCAAGATGTGGAAGATGATATTAAAAAGTTAGTTCCAGAAGGAATTGTAGGGCGTGTGCCGTACAAAGGAGACTTATTTGAAAGTATTCATCAATTTGTAGGAGGATTGAAAGCCGGAATGGGATATTGTGGAGCTAAAGATATTCAAACTCTAAAAGAAACAGGTAAATTTGTAAGAATTACCGCAAGTGGAATTAACGAGAGCCATCCACATGATGTTGCAATTACCAAAGAAGCACCGAATTACAGCAGAAGATAAGCTCTTTGTGCAACAACACAAAAAAGATGCGCAAAAATCTAAAGATATAAAATACTTGAACAATTAATTGTTCAGGTATTTTTTTTGAATGTAGCTGTGTAAAAAGAGCAAGTGCCCGTCAGTAAATCATTATCATTTACCATCTATAACTTTAGAAATAAATAAAAAGGAAATACTTTCTTTATTTAATAAATGTAGTACTTAATAAGGTGTTCGTTTGTTCAAATAAGAACAGGTATTATCGCTATTGCTGTGTGTAATATGCGTAATCTTTTAATACGGTATCAATAAAATCCATTGCTGTTAAGTCAGATTTTATTTGTGTAAGGGCTATAATTTTTAGTTGTAATTTGCTTATTATTTCGTGGTTGTGATTTTTTTTGGCGTTGTAGTACACGTTTTTTATTGTCTGTATATCTGAATCTGTTAAGATGGTTACTTGCGGAAAATTGGGAATGTAAGCATCGGAAATTTCAGGAGTGATGTTGTTGTAATGTGTAACACGTTTCTTTTCGCTTATCACCGCAGTGCCTCCTGCCATGTCTCCCAATCGTTGTCCTTTTCCTGTTGCCAATATACACACCATAGCAACAGAACCAGAGGACATGGTAAAATCAACAATGTTCAGCATCCAACGCAATAAATAGCTGCTAAATGTTGGCTTTGAACCGTCTAGTTTAACAACTCGGATTTTGTTGAATTGTTTGCCAGGGGTTTGTCCATTCATTAAGACTTCAAAAACCAAACTGTAAAGTAAAATTGGCAAACCCAATAAGAGATAAAAAACCCATGCATCAAACCCATGTTTAAAATCGAGCACAAACATGATGAGTGCCACAAGAAAAACGTAACCCATAATTATTAACCTATCAATGAGATAAGAACCAAGTCGTGTTGTGAGATGCGCAACTTGTTGGGAAATAGCAATATTTTGGGCGGTTTCTATTTGAAAGTTATCCATTTTTGTCGTTATTTGTTATGCGTGTCAGCCCTAGGGTAGCGAATATAAAAAGATTCTATGATAACTAAGATTACTTTCTTGCTTTTATTGTTCAAACCTTTTCTATACTAGATGAGAGAAGCGGCATTTGTAAAAAGACATAAAATAAAATGGCAGCAATTTGAAGATGTACTCTCAGAAAAAATATCGATTGCTCCAGATAAATTAGCAGACTTATACATTGAGGTAACAGATCATTTGAGTTATGCAAAGACATTTTATCCCAATTCAAATGTATTGACCTATTTAAACGAAATTTCAGCAAGGGCACACTTGAAAATCTACAGTACCAAAAAGGAAAGTAAAAATCGATTGATTTCTTTTTTTAAATTGGAGTTTCCATTAGAATTTTACCAATTCCAAAAACAGTTGTTCATTGCCTTTTCGGTTTTTCTATTTTTCACCTTTGTAGGCGCTTTTTCAGCTGCGAATGATATTGATTTTGTTCGTGTTATTTTGGGAGATTCTTATATAAATATGACCTTAGACAATATTGCGAGTGGAGACCCGATGGCGGTCTACAAAAAGCAAGCAGAAATGGATATGTTTTTAGGAATTACCATAAATAATATTCGAGTGGCTATGATGGCCTTTGTTTTGGGTATCTTTTTTTCATTGGGGACACTCTATGTAATGATGCAAAACGGCATAATGCTGGGCTCATTTCTGTATTTTTTTTATGATAAAGATTTGTTATGGGAATCATCTAGAACCATTTGGATACATGGAACCATAGAGATTGCTGTCATTATTATTGCCGGCTGTGCTGGAATGGTATTGGGCAACGGATTGTTGTTTCCTAAAACCTATTCACGATTAGAATCATTCAAGAAAAGTATCAAGTCAGGATTAAAAATAATGCTAAGTACGATTCCCTTTTTTATCATCGCTGGATTTTTAGAAGGATTTGTAACAAGGCATACAGAAATGCCAGATTGGCTAGCGATTTGTATTATAATCATTTCTTTGAGTAGTATCATATTTTACTACATTATATACCCGATTCAACAAACTAATAAACTAAATAGACATGCATAACAAGACCTACGTAACGTTTCAAAAAGAAAGAGATTTAGGCGCTATTATCTCTGATGCCTTTAAATTTTTAAGATTAGAATGGAAGCCTTTTTTCGGTACAATTTTGAAAACTTCAATGGTCCCAATTTTAATTGCAAGTGTTGCCATGGTTTTTTATATGTATACCTTTCCCGGTTTTTTTAGTGGGTTAGGTACTTCGAAATTCCTGGAGGATGGCGTCTATGAAGAAACGAATATTGGTCTCCTATTGATTTCATTCACTTTTGTAGGAGTTTTCTTTTTAATAGCCTATGTAGTCATCAATATAACTGCCTTGTATTATATCGAATCTTACATTCAAAATAAGGGAAACATAGACTATGCAATGATTCAAGAACGGATAAAGGATAAATTTTGGTCTTTTACAGGCTTATTTATTTTGGTGGGAGTCATTGTTGTGTTTAGTATTTTTCTTTGTGTTTTCCCGGTGGTATATACCTCTGTTGTGCTGAGCTTTGCAGCGCCTATATTGGTGTATCGAAAGTTAAGTGTTTCTGACACGATTGGTTTTTCATTTAAGTTTATGAATGGTCACTGGTGGGAAACATTTGGTGTATTGATTGTTGTATCAATTATTACCTCAATTATGGGTTCAATTTTCTCAATCCCAGGAGTTATTTACTTTTTTGTAAAAGCAGGCACGGTACTTTCTGCAAGTGATCCTTTAGCCCAGATAGATGCTTTAAAAGACCCTGTGTATTTATTGATAAATAGTTTTTCATACATAGGCCAGTTTATCCTGTATGGAATTACTTTGGTGTGTCAAGTGTTGTTGTATTTCGATATTGCAGAGCAAAAGTATGGCACAGGTACACTAGAGAACATTGAAAACTTGGGAAGGTAAAGTTTTGATGAACAGGTTTTTATATATACTATTTTGCTGTGTCTTTAGTGGTTTTTCACAAGAAAAAAGCCCTGTGCAGATTATTGACACCCTCACCATTGTTGAAAAAAAGTTCGATGTAGAAAAGATAGACCGATATAAAAATAATAAAGAGTTTAACTATGTTACTCTGCAAGAAACCACTTCTATATTTGATCAAGTGAAAGCATGGTTTGTTCGGAGTTTGCGAAAAATAATGTCTTGGTTTTTCGATGATATTGAAACACCGGTGGGTCTTTTATTAAGCCTATTAAAAGTGCTGCCTTACGCACTTTTAGTGGTGCTAGTTTATCTCATCATTAAATTTTTCTTGAAAATAAATGCACATACAAGCTTGCATCGTGCAGAAAATAATGGTCTTGTTCATTTCTCGAACGATGAGGAATTATTACATAGTAAAGACCTGCCGCATTTACTAGCATCGGCTATTGAAAAAGAAAAATACCGACTTGCAACGAGGTATCAATACATCTTACTATTGAAGCAATTGTCTTTGAATGAGGTGATTGTTTGGCAACAACAAAAAACAAATAAGGAGTATATCAAAGAAGTATGTCGTAAAAATATTCATATTGAATTTGAAGAAATTACTCGATTCTACGAATATGTATGGTATGGCAACTTTCAAATTGATAAGCATCAATATGAAAAAGGAATGGAAAGTATTTCTAAAATACAGGAAAAAATAGCATAGAAGTGGATAAGAAGCTAAAAATATATGTTGGAATTCTTAGTGTCATCGTTGCATTCATTATTTTTATGGAGGCAACAAAAAAAGAGCCTATCAATTGGTTTCCAAGTTTTGCGTCTCACCACAAGATGCCCTATGGTACGTATATATTATCTCAGGAGTTTCAAACAATCTTCAAAAATACAGAGGTACGTAGCATACAAGATTCACCTTATGTGTTTTTACAAGATTCAACACGAAAAGGGACCTACTTTTTCGTGAATGAAAGCTTCAATTTTGGAAAGTCAGAGTTCGATCAGTTGAAAGCTTTTGTTGCTAGAGGAAACGATGTTTTCTTATCAGGTAATGATCTTAGCGTAAAATCTTTAAACCTTGAAACGAAGCAATTAGCGACAACGTTATTTAAAGAAAATTCGTATTACAAATTATTGAATAAACAACTAGATACTGCTGCATATGCTTTTGATAGAGAAAATAAGAACATTGTTTTTTCTAAGATTGATAGCACGAAAACAACTCTTTTAGGCAAATTGCTAATTAAAGATACAGAAGATACGCAAATGTTCTCAGGAGTAAATTTTATTCGATATAAACATGGGAAAGGCGTTTTTTATTTTCATACAATGCCGTATGTTTTTACCAATTATGCGCTGTTAAAAGATCAGAATCATCAGTATGTTGCCTCAGTATTGTCTTATATTGATGAGCGTAAACCTATTTTCTATGATGCTTATTACAAAACAGGTAAAGCAAAAATTACATCACCACTTCACTTCGTATTAAGTTCAGACAATTTGCGTTGGGCCTATTATACTGCTTTATTGGGTGTAATATTTTTTGTTCTGTTTAAAGCTAAGAGAACACAGCGTATCATTCCTATAATTGCTCCATTAAAAAATCAAAGTTTGGCATTTACCAGAACTATTGCCAATATGTATTATGAAAAATCGGATCATAAAAGCATCGCTTTGCATAAAATTAATTATTTTTTGGAATATATTAGATCTCAATTTCATCTATCAACCATTGAAAGGAATAAAGATTTTTTCAGTTTGCTCGCCTTGCGAAGTGGAAATACGATGGATGATGTTGAACAATTATTTATAGAAATTGAAAAAATTAACAGTTCTGTCAGCATATCGAAAGAACAACTATTGCATTTAAATAGCTTAATGGAGTATTTTAATAAAGAAAAAAGAGCGCATAAAAATTAGTATATGGAATCAGAACCAACAGCAAACATAGGGAAGAATGAATCTTTTTCAAATAGAATAGATTTGTCAAAGTTAAAAGTATCTATTGATCATATCAAAGCACAATTGCGCAAAGTGATCATTGGGCAAGAAGAATTTATAGAACTACTTCTTGTTGCGCTATTAGCAGATGGACATGTTTTAATAGAAGGTGTTCCTGGAGTAGCTAAAACAATTACCGCAAAATTACTAGCTAAAACCGTTGATACGGGATTTAGTAGAATTCAATTCACACCAGATTTAATGCCTTCGGATGTTTTGGGAACTTCAGTTTTGAATATGAAAACATCGAAGTTTGAGTTTAAAGAAGGGCCAATCTTTTCTAATTTAGTATTGATAGATGAAATTAACAGAGCTCCGGCAAAAACACAGGCTGCGCTATTTGAAGTGATGGAGGAGAAGCAGATTACTATTGATGGGAATCAATTTAAGATGCAACCACCATTTATGGTGTTGGCAACTCAAAATCCTATTGAACAAGAAGGAACCTATGCCTTGCCAGAAGCTCAGTTAGACCGATTTTTATTTAAAGTCAATGTGGGCTACCCTGATTTAAATGAAGAAATAAACATTCTAAAGAATCATAATACGAGAAAGGGAAATTTGGCAACCCATACCATTGATGCAGCGATTACAGAGCAAGAACTCATTGACTATCGAACTAAGGTGCATGATGTATTGGTAACTGATAAGATTGTGAAATACATCGCAGAAATTATTCAAAATACGAGAACACATCCGCATTTGTTTTTAGGAGGTTCTCCGAGAGCTAGTATTGCTGTTTTAATGGCTTCCAAAGCCATGGCAGCAATCAATGGAAGGGATTTTGTAATTCCTGAAGATGTGAAGAATAGTATACTTCCAGTGCTCCGTCATCGCGTACTTTTGACACCAGAAAGAGAAATGGAGGGCTATACAACAGACAAAGTAATAACCATGATTATTCAAACAATAGAAGTACCAAGATAAGTTTTGAAACTCATTAAACAGCTCTATATTCACAACCGTTTTTTTACCTACGTAGCACTAGTCTCTGGGTGTTTTTTGCTATCCTATTGGTTTTCAATACTATTCGTGATTTCTTGGATTTTAATGAGTACACTTATTGCCATTGCAATGCTCGATGTTGCATTACTTTTTCGATATCGAGATCCAATTAAAGCACATAGGATTCTTCCTAAAAAGTTCTCTAACGCCGATATAAATAAGGTGTCTATTTCAATTGAAAATAGCTATCCCTTTCGCGTGGAGGTAACAACCATAGATGAATTGCCTATTCAATTTCAAAAAAGAGATTTTTATCAGGTTCAGCACATAGAGAAGTATAGCAGTTCTACTTTTGACTACGAACTAACTCCAAAAGAAAGAGGTCAATATCTCTTTGGCAGTTTGCAAGTATATGCAAGCACTGCTTTGACTTTTTTTTCGCGTCGATTTTCTTTTGAAACGAATACCATGGTTCCTGCGTATCCATCGTATGTACAAATGAAAAAGTACGATTTCCTTGCAATTACGAACAAGTTGAACAGTAATGGATTAAAGAAAATAAGGAGAATTGGACATACATCGGAGTTTGAGCAAATTAAGAACTATGTGGTTGGAGATGACGTTAGACATTTAAATTGGAATGCCACAGCAAAGAAAGGAGCATTGATGTTGAATCAGTTTCAAGATGAAAAGTCACAACCAATCTATTCAATTATAGATACTGGTAGGGTGATGAAAATGCCATTTAATGAGCTAAAATTATTAGACTATGCGATTAATGCGACGCTGGCTTTTTCGAATGTAGCGTTGCGAAAAAATGACAAAGTTGGGATGTTTAGTTTTTCTAAATCTGTAGATAATATGGTTTTGGCAAGTGCAAAGAAAACACAGCTTTCTGTAATTAATGAAGCACTATATGCCATAAATACTGAGTTTACAGATGCTGATTTTGGGTTATTATATGCCACGGTAAAAAGAAAAATTAACCAGCGTAGCTTGTTGATTTTATATACCAACTTTGAGCATATTTCGGCTTTAAAGAGAGCGCTGCCATCTTTGATAGCCCTGTCTAAAAAGCATCTCTTGATTACTGTATTATTTGAAAATACCGCTTTAGATACCCTTTTGGAAAAGCAAACCAATGAGATACAAGAAATACATCACAAAGCCATTGCAGAGAAATTTGTTTATGATAAAAAACGAATGGTAAAGGAATTAGAAAAGAGGGGAATCTATGCCGTTCTAACCAAACCTCAAGAGCTTACGATTCATCTTATTAATAAGTACTTAGAATTCAAGTCAAAAGGAATGTTATAAAAAAAGCCAGAGCAGATGCTCGGGCTTTGGTAGTTTACGAAAATAAAATACTGAGTTACTCTTTAATACCGAGCTTCGCCAATACCAAATCAGTGATATCATGAGCAGGATCTATGTATGCAAACTCATTTCCTGCTGTAGTTAGTATTTGAGTATAGCTTTTTTCTTTGGCTATTTGACTAACAATTTCTGTTATTTTGCTGTACAATGGACGCATCAATTCATTTTGTTGCAATTGCATCATTTTATTTCCGTTCTGTCTAAGTGTTGTAAGATCTTTCTCCAGAAGCTGTATTTCATTTGCTCTATTTTTTTTTGCTTCCTCTTTCATAGTTGGTAGGTCATCTCTATAGCTTTTTACCAATGTTTCATAAGATGCCACTTTGATGTTATTAATGGAGTCTAATCTCGCACCATACTTTTGTAAGCCTTCTTGTACTGTCTTTAATTCGGGCATTTTAGAGATAATTAAATCACTATTAACTGTGCCTAATTTTGTTTGAGCATTTGTCGATAATGCCAGCGTTAAAAAGGCGATGCATAGCGTAATGGTAGTTTTCATTGTATTTGGTTTTTTAGCAAATATAAGAAAGCACTTGAATAATACGAGGTATTTTTTAGTTTAAAAGGCTATTGTACCTTCTTGAGTGATGCAACAAGGGTCTCAAATGGAGTTGTATAGTCAAACCAGCGTATGGCGTCATCTTTTCTAAACCACGTTAATTGGCGCTTGGCAAACCTACGCGTATTTTTTTTAATTTCTTGAATGGCAAACTCTTTTGAAATTTTACCATCAAAAAAAGAGAATAGTTCTCTGTAGCCAACAGTTTGAAGCGCATTTAATTGTTGGTGAGGATATACTTTTCTTGCTTCTTCAATAAGACCTTCACGAATCATGTGATCTACCCGCTCATTAATTCGACTATAAATAACAGGCCTATCTGCCTGCAATCCAATTTTTATAGCTGTGAAGTTTCGAGGTGCTTTTGGCTTATTTTTAAAATGAGAATACGCTTTTTCAGATCCAATACATACTTCTAGAGCTCTGATGACTCTTTGTGGATTTTCTAATGCAATGGTTTCATAGGTTTCTAAATCTAACTCTTTTAATTGCTCCTGCAAATGCTTCAGTCCATTCGTTTTCAGTTGTGCATTTAATGTTTCCCTAATTTCTGGAGCTACTTTAGGAAAATGATCCAAACCTTTGAGAACAGCATCTACGTACAGTCCGCTGCCTCCAACCATAATAACAACATTATTTGTTTTGAATAGTTCGTCCAGCTTCTTTAATGCATCTCGCTCAAAGTCTCCAACATTATAGGCGTCAAAAATACTTCTATTTTGTATAAAATGGTGAGGTGCGGCCTGAAGTTCCTCCTCAGAGGGAACTGCCGTTCCAATGGCCATTTCTTTAAAGAATTGACGGGAGTCGCAAGAAATGATTTCTGTATTGAAATGTTGCGCTAAGCGAATGCTCAAGGCTGTTTTTCCAATGGCAGTAGGGCCTACGATGGTAATAAGAAGGTTCGCTGTTTTCAATAGATACTAATTTAGTTGCGTGCCACAATGATAACAATATTCTGCTCCATCTGCATGATCTTCTGCCAAACAGTTTTGGCAGGATTGTGTGTTTGTATGAATCGTGTCTGTTTTTGCTATTTCTGAGCTAACAATACCGGTTGGGATGGCAATGATTCCATATCCCAAAATCATAATAACACTTGCAATAAATTGACCAATTGGTGTTTGAGGAGCAATATCCCCATAACCAACCGTTGTGAGTGTAACAATGGCCCAATATACCGATTTGGGAATACTCGTAAAACCATGTTCTTCTCCCTCAATCATATACATGACCGTTCCTAAAATGATGCAAATAATGAACACAAAAAATAAGAAAACCGCAATTTTTGCTTTGCTTGCTTTCAATGCAACAATCAGTTTGTTTGATGCTCCAATATATCTTGCGAGCTTTAAGATTCTGAATACTCTGAGTAAACGAAGGGCTCTAAATGCAGCAAGATTATGAGATCCGACTAAAAAAAGGGAGATGTATTTTGGTATGGTAGCTGCCAAATCTATGATTCCGTAAAAACTAAAAATATAGGTCAATGGTTTTTTAATCGATAAGATTCTTATGATATATTCAATAGAAAAGAGGATGGTGATTATCCACTCTGCGATATCCAAAAATCGGTGATGTTTTTCATCAAAACTAGCAACACTTTCGAGCATGACCAAGACAATACTAGCCAATATAGCAATGAGCAATACAACATCAAATAACTTTCCTTCTCTGGTATCTGCCTCATAAATAATTTCATGAAGACGCTGTTTCAAAGTGATTTTATGCGCTGGTTTTTTCAAAATAAATACATTGGAATTGCTAAAATACAATAAATTCTAAAGGAGCTAAATGGTTTACAGAATGAATACCTTTCTTATTGCACAAAAATGCACATGGGTCTGTACAAATAGTGTCTATTTCACTTGTTTAAAAGCGAATTATTTTAGCCACATTTTTAGTTTTGAGATAATTTTTAATAATGGTTTTGGCCAATGCTTTATTTTCTACAGCAGTAAGCATTGATTTTAGCATGTCTAGGTTATTTTCTTGAAACGCTAAGTTTGTAAAGCAATACCCTAGAACTTCATTGTTTTCAATAATGATCACAGCATGCTCGCCAATGCTTCGTCCTTTATCTATAAGCAACATCGCATCATTATTAAAGTCTGAGAATAGCAACTTCTTTTTACTTTTTAAATTGAACTTAGGCTTGTTTATTTCTAGTTCTGTATAATACTTTAAATGGGTAAGCAACATATTCCCGGTAAGCTCATAGCTCACAGAAGTGGTGCGTTTTTGAAATGCTTTTGCCCTTTTAGATGTTTTTAAAAATTGCCTTGTGATTTCTTTTTTAAGATTGCTCCCTTTTCCCATAAAGATGATATGACCATCTTCTCTATGCAAATAATACACGCCCATAACTGTGGGCACGGCTGCAATCATTTTCGTCAGTTTTTCTTCAGTTTTATGATAATTGAAGTGTTGTACTGTATTTTCTATGATGTCTTTATTGGTGTCTTTGTTCACCAATAATTTAAATAATTGAATGGTGGCAAGTGCATCACCAGAAGCTCTGTGTCTATCACTCATTGGAATGCCCAGTGATTTGCAAAGTTTTCCGAGACTGTAGGAAGCTTGATCTGGAATTAGTTTCCTGCTTAGTTCTACAGTACACAAACTATCTCTTTCGTAGGTGTATCCTAGACGGTTGTATTCAGTTTTTAAAATTCGGTAGTCAAAATTAGCGTTGTGAGCAACAATAATGCAATCTTTCGTAATTTCAATGACTCTTTTGGCGATTTCATGAAACTTCGGAGCATTCCGTAACATTTTGTTGTTGATTCCTGTAAGTTGAACAACAAAGGGTTGAATGTCTTTTTCAGGGTTGACCAATGTAATAAGTTGGTCAACAACTTCATGTCCATCAAATTTGTAGATGGCAATTTCTGTAATTCCCTCTTCGTTAAATTTACCTCCGGTAGTCTCGATATCTATAATTGCGTACAAATGTTTTTCTTTTTTGCTATGGTCTTCAGACTAAACGATATAATTTCTTGCGCCAAAAATGGAGCTACCTACACGCACCATTGTACTCCCATGGGCTATGGCTAATTTGTAATCACCACTCATACCCATGGAAAGCGTATGCAGCTTTGTGTGGGTTACTTTAAGTTCATCAAAAAATACTTTTAAAGAGGTAAACTCTTGCTCTAGTTGCTCTTCAATACTCGTGAAAGTGGCCATTCCCATCAATCCTACAATGGCTATATTTTCTAATTGGGATAGTTCATCGGACACTAAGATTTGCGAAATTTCACCAAACGATAAGCCAAATTTTGTCTCTTCTTTAGCAATGCGAGCTTGCAGAAGGCATTGAATTACCCGCTGGTGTTTTTTTGCCTGTTTGTTGATTTCTTTTAAGGTCTTCATGCTGTCAACTCCGTGAATTAGATCCACAAAATGTGCCATATATTTCACCTTATTACTTTGCAAGTGACCAATCATATGCCATTGGATATCTTTGGGCAATTCTTCATACTTAGCCACCATTTCTTGAATTTTATTTTCTCCAAAAATGCGTTGTCCAGCAGCATAAGCCTCTTTGATATCTGCAATCGGTTTTGTCTTTGATACTGCCACTAGAGTAACCCCATCAGGTATACTATTTTTTATATTTCGTAAGTTTTCTGTAATCATAGTTAAAACTCATAAATGGTTAACGCGCTTCGTAGTTTTGGCTCAATATAGGTTGTTTTTGGGGGCATTAACAACCCCGCATCAACAATGGTCTTAATTTCATCAATAGTGGTAGGAAGCATCCCAAAAGATACTTGAAAATCACCTGTGTCAACTTTTGTTTTTAGTTCGAGGCTATCTGATTTGTTCTGAGAATATACAATTTTGGAATCATTCCGAATATCTTGGATGCCTAAGATAGGTTGTAATACTGTTCGATACAGGATCTCTGCATCTAATGTACTCAAGGAATCTGTAAATTCGTAACTTGTTTTTCTCAGGTATAATGAATAAAATTCACCATTCAGATACATGCTAAAATGGTGTTTCTTACTTGGTTTATATAAGTCTTGTCCGCGATTTTCAATTCTAAAATGTGCATCCAATTCAATGAGAAATTCTTGAGGACTATAGCCATTTAAGTCTTTGATAAATCGATTGAATTCATAGATACTCAATTGACTTTCAGGTAGCAAGTAGCTCATGAAAAAGTTATATGCTTCATTGCCATTGTGATCTGGATTTTCCTCAGCAAGCCTTTTGGCCAATAAGCAAGAGGAAGTAGAGCGATGGTGACCATCTGCAATATATAAGGTATTGACGTCGTTAAATCCAGCGGTAATGCCCTGAATATCGTTCATGTCATCTACAACCCAAAGCAAGTGCTTGTCTTTATCTGTGGTGGAAAATTCAAATTCTGGTCTCGTCTTTTGATATTTCTGTATTATATTGGATATGAGCTTATTATCAGGATAGGTAAGAAGTACAGGCTCTGAATTAAACCCTGTATTTTTTAAATAGTTTTCAAATAGTAATTCCCGTTGTTGCAATGTGCTTTCATGCTTTTTAATGACATTATTCTCATAATCAGTAACGGAGGTTGCAGCAATAATTCCACAAAAAGAGTGTGTGGTTGTATCTTTTTGATAAATGTAAAAAGCAGGTTTCTCATCTTGTTTAAAAATACCTTCTTCTTTAAATTCGAGATATCTGTTGTGAACCAATTTAAAGCGCACGTCACCAGAAATATCTTGTTTGTGATATTTATAACCGGGGTTGATAACATGTAAAAAGGTATAAGGGTTGAAAGCTAATTTTGCATCGAGTAGGCCAGGTGCATAAATTTCGCGTGATTTTGCAGAAACAAGTGCTGCCTTGTCTCTAGTTGCCCGAATAGCCTTAAAGGGTTTCACTATTGCCATGAAAATAATTAAGAGAGTAATTGAACAATTTGTTCTGCCAATTCTTGGCCAATTCTGTCTTGTGCTTCTGATGTAGAAGCTCCAATGTGTGGTGTTAAAGAAATATCAGGATTCATCAATAGTTGAATTTCAGGAGTTGGTTCTTGCTCGTACACATCCAAACCTGCATATTTCACTTTGCCTGCTGTAATCGCTTGTACCAAAGCAACTTCATCAACACTACCTCCGCGTGCAGCATTTATAATTCCAACTCCATCTTTCATGGCATTGAATTGCTCTGTACTCAACACATAGCCCTCTTGATAAGGCACATGAACTGTGATAAAATCTGCATGTTTTAAGACCTCAGGAAGTGGTTCTGTTTCAATATCTACCGCTATGGATTGTCCATTGTAAAAAGGAACATCTATCGTAGAGTTGCCCACAAGAACATCGGAAGCAATTACTTTCATACCTACCCCTAATGCAATTTTAGCAACCTCTCTACCGATTCTTCCAAGACCAATAATGCCCAAGGTCTTACCTCTTAATTCTGTCCCATTTCCAAAATCTTTCTTCATGTCTCTAAAACGACTATCTCCCTCCAAAGGCATTTCTCTATTCAACTGATGTAAAAAACGCACCATTCCAAAGAGATGCGCAAATACCAACTCGGCAACAGAATTAGAAGATGCATTTGGAGTATTGATCACGTGTAAGCCATTATCAAGTGCATAATCTACATCAATATTGTCCATGCCAACACCACCACGACCAATTAGTTTGATACTTGGGCAAGCTTCAATCAATTCTTGACGAACCTGGGTTGAGCTTCTTACCAAGATCGCATCAATACCGTTTTCATTGATGTAGTTTTCTAGTTGACTTTGGGCTACTTTCGTAGTAATTACCTCAAAACCATTATTCTCTAAAATTGTAATTCCACTTTGTGAAATTCCATCGTTTGCTAATATTTTCATCATACTTGTATTCATATCATTACTCGGGACATATGCAGCCGTTTTACGCTCAAAACAGTGCATTTATATTCCGTGTACTTCATTAATTATTTCTTTCTAAATCTCGCATCACATCTACAAGAGCTTGTACACTGTAGAGAGGCAATGCATTGTACATGCTTGCTCTATAGCCACCAACACTGCGATGACCATTGATTCCGCTAATACCAGCGGCTGCACATTGTGCATCAAAAGCCTCTTTTAAATCTGGCTCTGTTAAGTCAAATGTAGCATTCATGGTACTTCTATCTTCTGTTGCAACGAGGCCTTTAAACAGCGGATTTCTATCTATTTCGCTGTACAAAAGTGCTGCTTTCTTGTTGTTTACTCTTTCTATAAATGCAATACCTCCTAGTTTTTGCAACCATTGTAGGTTCAGCATAGAAACATACACCGCAAAAACCGAAGGTGTATTAAACATACTTTCTTTGTCTATGTGCGCTTTATAATTTAACATGGAGGGTATTGCTCGGTCTACCTTTCCTAAAATGGCTTCTTTAATGACTACTAATGTGGTACCAGCCGGACCCATATTTTTTTGAGCACCTGCATAGATGAGGTCAAATTGGGAAAAATCTAACTGACGAGAAAAAATATCAGAACTCATATCACATACGGTAACTCCATTAAATTTGGGAAATGTTTTCATTTGCGTTCCAAAAATAGTGTTGTTACTGGTACAGTGAAAGTAATCAACATCATCAGGAATACCAAACCCTTTAGGTATGTAATTGAAATTAGCGTCTTTAGACGAAGCAACCTCCTGTAGCTCACCAAATAACTTGGCTTCTTTAATTGCTTTGTCAGCCCACGTACCTGTGTTTAAATAAGCTGCTTTTTTATTGAGTAAATTGTAAGCTGTCATTAAAAATTGCATGCTTGCACCGCCTTGTAAAAACAATACCCTGTATCCTTTGCCTTCTAGATCCAACAATTCTAAGACCAATTGTTTCGCGGTTTCAATCACATGAACAAATGAAGGGCTTCTGTGTGAAATTTCTATCAAAGATAAATCATCACCATTGAAGTTTAGAACTGCTTGTGAAGCTTTTTTTAATACTTCATCAGGCAATATACATGGACCCGCGCTAAAGTTGTGTTTTTTCATTTTTTAATTTCATTACTTGTGTTGTCTAAACAAAGATGCTAATTTTTCGGTTAGCTTCACGTTAAATACTTTCTAAAAAATCTAAGGTGTTGATACCATCAGCGTAGTCCCATAGCTGTGGATGCTGTGTTTCTCCAAAATTGATTTCGTTGGTCATGAAATCTTTAGAGACCACGCACTGTATATTCTCGGATGATTTTTCTATTTTTTTCTTCAATTGAGCGAGGTCTGTATAGTATTCATAAAAAACGGTGGCAATAGGAGAGGCATAGCTCTCGTCTTCCTTAATCATTAAAAAACCATTTTCTAGCAAATCAAACTCACTCATGAGGTATACAGCTTTATTATAGTCGTAATTATTGGCATATTTGGCATTGTTAATAATTTCTTGTTTGCCATACATACCTTTAAAAAATGCATCAAAATTATAGCCATGAGGCACAAATAACTTAGAAACACTTCTACATCCTAGACCAAAGTATTGAAACACATCATTACTCAATGCTTTCATTTCGTCTTCACTTTCTTTTCCGGTAATTACAGCAACCGAATTTCTGTTTTTTCGAATGATGCTGGGTTTTCCTTTGAAGTAATTCTCAAAATAGCGAGCGGTATTATTACTTCCTGTAGCAATGACAGCATCAAAATGATCTAGTTTTTCTTCCGTGAACTCCATTTTACCTTTAAAGCTTGGACTTACATATTCTAAATATTTGGCCAAGAAAGGCAGCAAGTGTTTGTCATTGGAAGATTGCTTCACAATTACGTTGTGTCCTGAGATTAATACTGCTAAAAAATCGTGAAAACCAACCAAAGGAATATTTCCTGCCATG
>OLII01000213.1_pt1 | contig 23319 bp, 19 predicted proteins | sample 1609481 | NCBI WGS metagenome assembly OLII01 (sample SAMN05416859, study PRJEB24817) | seawater metagenome | isolation source: Sea water | place: Canada:Atlantic | collected 2013-11 | reverse complement strand
AGCGTCAGATGTGTATAAGAGACAGGTTTGTATCTGCCCGCACGGATTTACAATCCGATCAGCTGATGTTTTTTGTTGAAAGAGAGACCTCAAGCACAGATTTGCAATCCGTGCATTCATTAGAACATATCTACTACTAGTTTTATCCATCAAATCATTATTTTTCAGAGTGCTTTTTAGTGAATTCGAGGGTCAATATCATTTGTAAGTTCAAACATCACGGTCTCATCCAAGTATTCGATGACCAGCCGGTTTTGTTCAAATTTTTGCATGAGTGCTTTTGTGAAATCGGTTATCGTTGTTTTCAGTAAGGGAGCTTGCAAAGGAAATTTTGGATAATTGATAAAATTAATTTTCAAATGCGGTTCTATTTGGCCAGCAAAGACAATGCTACAATCGCTCACTGCTGCAGGCAATCCAATTTTTTTTATTGTTAAATAATGCGCGTTGGTATTCTTGTATAAAGGAAACAAGCTCTTTTTTGGATAGCAACTCTTGCGTATGTCCTTTTTCCAGCCCAAAGGTAATTTGAGCTGAAAAAGGAGTTGTTGTACTTTTTTTAAAGTACATGGGTTTGATGTTAATGCGTTATTTGAATGCTAAGTTTTCCATGAACTTCTTTTAAGAGAATTGGTTTTGCCAAACTTCTGGTGATGTTGCCATTTTCAATTTTTTCAATAGCAGACACATCAATGTCTCTGTTTTTGAATGTTGTAAAGAGTGCATCAATGAAATATCCGCGTTGCCCCACCCAGCCTTTTTTAAGGCGTTCTAGGTTGAACATGTCTATGAGTTCCTCCGTGGTTTTTGAGCTAAAATTATATCTGTTGTTTTGCATGGTGTTATTATTCGTATTTGTTTATATCATTCAAAACTTAAAAACCTCACTTCTTCCAAATTGATTTCATGTGGATGTCTTACAAAAAGATAATATGTAAAAGGAGTGCTAATGCGAAACGTTGCATTCCCTTTTTGTAGGCTGTAAGAAGCCCCTGTAAAGCGCATTAAATCATCAAAAAACAGAATGATATAGGGCGTAATACCGGTAAGATCGATTATGGTATTCTGGGAATTACTCTCATTGATAATGAGAATTTCTTCTTCCTGGTCTTTTAGGTACTTTTGCATGTCTATAAATGAAGTTTGTACCGTAAAGCTGTGATCTAGTGAGAGCTTTTGTTTTTGGGATGTAAACCAGCCTATAAGCGTAATGTGTTTGAATTTATTCACTTCGGTATTGGTTTTTTTAATTTGATCACGCAGCGCGAGATAGGTGTTTTTACGAATCAGTTTGAAGTCATAGCGTCCTTTTGATTCCTGTTTAGAGCTGTAGACATAGAATTGATGCCATTCCATAAATTCATTAATATCTACATCACTCCAATTTTGCAATGTTTTTTCAAGTAATGGTTTTCCCCAGGGCGTCAATAGCCCGATGTAAATGTCTTTTGTCATCATTTTTTTAGTGCTTGTTTAATTGATGTATCCAATTTTTTAACTCTTTGATTCCTCCCTTTTTCCTGCAATACCCGCAGCCCCATTGATCGTTTTTTGTGCTGATCATGATAAAGTGGTTCTTCGCATTTGGACATTTTGCCAACCAACTGCCGATTGCGTTTCCTGAGGGAGTGGGGTGTAAGCCTTGTTCTTTTACATATTTGATTAGAGGCGTTTGATGCGATATTGTTTTTTGGCTGATTTGTCTTTTCTCACTTTTTAATTTTTCAATCAATTCAATTTCAAATACTTCCTCTGAGAATGTGTTGCTTTTATGAAATTTGGGATAGCCATTGAACAGTAAGTTGGCATCAAACATTTGTATTAAAACAAATGTGATGTTCTCTTTCAATGAAGAAAATTTCAGTTGGTATTGCGCCAATATTTTAGGTGCATCCTCTTCCACAGCAACTGCAATTTGAATGTATTTATCATCAGTGATGCGATAATAGTATTGGATGTAAAGATCCCATGTAGTTTCAATAGTTTCTAAAAAAAAGTGAAATTGATGGCGAACTTCCCCATAATCTTCGAAGTTTAAATTCGAGTTCATTTTAACGCCTTCCTCTCTAGTGCTTTGTTTTTTCATGTGATCGGTTTTTTAACAATTCAGCAATTTTATCATCGGTGTCTACCTCGTTCAATAGATGGGGGATATCGGTTTCAAAGTCTTTGGATATCAATTTGCCCAAATGTGTTTTGGAGGTTTCAAAAGCGCCAATCTGCCCCTCGTAAATGAGTCCCATTTTGTAGAAGAGGAGTAGTAGCATTCTTTCCAATTTGACACTGTTTAACCTACGATCATCCTCTTTTGATCGTATGAAAACTTGTAAAACATAGTCATAGCTTTCAAAATAATCATCAACAATATGTTCTAAACCTTGTTGCTGTGTTTTAATGATGAGCGCATACACATTGTCATAGCGATGTGTTGTAAGGTAGATACTCGAAGTTACCGATACATCGTATTGCAAAAGTAAATCAGTAAAATGATGTGTTAAGGTGCCTAATTTTACAGGAGGCTTTTTGAAATCATTCCAATGCAGCGTGCCCATATAATCGGGTTTTGCATCATAAGAAGAAATGAAAAAATAGTTCGGAATAATTTCCTTCGCGTAGTGATCTAATAAGTGATCTACAGATTGATCCTCTGGTAACAGGGAATCGCTGGACTTGCCATGTCCAATAGTGACTCCATGGCCACCAAATCTTGACATAAGATATTTCATACAAATAATTTTAAATTACTTGTATCTCGCTATAAATAAAATGAGGATGGGGTCTTTTTCGTTTATTTTTGACCTGACGTCCGTATTATTTGACCACCGTGGTGTTTCTCACTCGGTTGGTACCTATTGCTAGGTTCGAAATACTTGGCAAATGTAAACTATTTATTTGATTTTAAAATAATTTAAGCGTGAAATATAAAAAAATGAATTGATCTGTACGCGCAGATTTGCAATCCGTAGTAGATAGCATGAATCATTTAGAGCCCTTACCACATGATTGGAACCATGTTTTTGTTTTTATGAAAGACATAGCGCTCATATCTGCCTCATTGCAACCATGAAACTTGAAAGTGTTGGGTTAAACTATGCAAATAAACTGCACAGTTGTGTCATAGTATTGCAGTGTAACAGAGCTCTGTATGCACGTATATACAATCTGAGTAGTTGATGTTTTTTGTAGAGAGAAAGACACGGATTTTAAATCCGCGTCATTAGGTTTAAATCCGTGTCATTAGGTTCAAACTCGAGTCATCATTGCTATGGAAGTGTAAAAAAATTTTGCGATGAGTCAATTTTGGCTAGATTCTTGTATGAGACTCGCTGAAAAGAAAAGAAAAATAAATTGAATTGAAATGGAAGGAAAATTAATTGTAGGCATGTTGTTGGTGGGAATCATTGTGATTACGGGTTCTTTGTTAAACTCCTCACGGCTATCAACAAAGCAAAAGACAGTGCTCTTTTGCTGCATACTTGTGCCGCCATTGCAATGGTTTTTGGGCGTCGTTTTTTTGAAATTCAACAAGCGCTTGTACTGATGGAATGGAACTTCATGAAGGGTTTTGGATTTTTTAGCTGAAAGAAAGACACGGATTTTAAATCCGCGTCATTAGGCAGCTCATAGAGCAAATCATTTAGAACTTGTCAAGTTTGTGCCTGCACGCGCAGATTTGCAATGCGTGCAGTTGATGTTTTTAGTTTAAAGAGAGATACAAATTTTAAATCCGCGTCATTACCTTCAAATCCACGTCATTAGGTTTTTCTTAAAAATGCACACGATATTCATAAATATCGAAAAGTACTTGTTGTGTTTGTGCTAAAATTTCCCTAACTTGAGCCATATATGTTTGCATTTAAACACCCCTCTGTTCAGTTTGCAAACCAAATGCACCCACCCTTACTCCTTTTTAACATACAAAGTGTTGCGCAGTTGGACTTGTGCCACAGCATTCCGTCATCATTGTAGTCATGCATTGCATACAATTGATGTAACGAGCAGTGATGTCTAATTGCTAATAGAGCTGTGTAGGTTTATAAATAACCCATTGCAGCAAAGGCCCCAAAAAACAAATACCCCCTTTTATAAAGTTGACGGTCATTCGGACACGGAAACAGCGGAATTCAACGAACATCCTTCGTGAGGATTTGATAAAAAAAAATGAATGTTCGCTCTGAAAGTAAAGAAGATGGTGAACGGGTCTAAAGGTGGAGGGTCCACATGCTAAACGACACAGACTATAAATGCGTCATGTTTAGAAATTGAACTAATTAAATGTTATGAAAATGAAAAATTTATTTTTTGTACTGGCTTTTTTGTCTTTGAGTTTCACCTTAGTTTCTTGTGATGTAGAAGATAGTACCAATGATTTCTATAATGTAAATGCAAATAGATCTACCTTAAGAGATGTCTTTAGAAATCTAATTACACAAAACAATTTGAAGTTTAAATCTGAAAAATTCTTAGAAGAAGATGATGCAAGAGAAATATTGAAACCTATTATTCATGAAACGCTTTCTGTTTTGTTAAATGAAGGTATTTCTAAAAGTGAAATCATTGATCAATTTGGTAATTTGAAGTCTCCTGAAATTGCAATTGTAGGAATCGTTTTGTTAGCTGAAGATGTTAGCGCCACTAAATCAAATTCATATGCATCAAAAGAGCAATCAGTGTTAGATTGTGCTGCACGCGCTTTTGTTGGAATGGAACTTCATGAAGGGTTTTGGAGTTCGTTTACAAACAGGCGGACATTACTAAGAGCAGTAGGTAAACTAGCGAGTAGAACTCTTGGATTTATTGGTGCAGCTCTGATTGTTTATGACTTTGCTGATTGCATGTGGAGCGAATAGAGATGTAATGAAAATAGTAGATGGTCTATATATCATATTTTTTACTGCAATAACAATTGCAGTATGCATAGACACATTAAGAAACTACAGGAAAATAGATGCATACAGACTGTTTCGTATTTTGATATTGGTTTTTTTTATGTGCTATTTTATGTATCAAAAGATCGTGGTCTAGGAGTGCATCACTTAAGTATGCATTTCTCTCCTGTTAGGCAATCGATTGCATCGTTGAATATTCCTATGATCTGCTGTTTTTATTGATGTCCCCTTGGATGCACTTCTTGCAGCATATACCCCACAAAAAAAATCCCCCTTGTAAATAGTTGACGGTCATTCGGACACGGAAACAGCGGAATTCAACGAACATCCTTCGTGAGGATTTGATAAAAAAAAATGAATGTTCGCTCTGAAAGTAAAGAAGATGGTGAACGGGTCTAAAGGTGGAGGGTCCACATGCTAAACGACACAGACTATAAATGCGTCATGTTTAGAAATTGAACCAATTAAATGCTATGAAAATGAAAAATGTATTTTTTGCGCTGGCTTTTATGCTAGCAGGAACGATTGCTTTTGCAAATGATAATACGCCCCTTGTAATTGAGACACAAACTTCCTCATGCAATGAGATTTCAAGAATTGAAATAAAGGGAGCACAAGCTTTTAAAAATGTAAATGATTCCTTCGAACAGATTACATCTCTTAAATGTTGGTTGTTCAAAAGATGGTTGAGAAGAGAGCTGAGAAAAGTGAGTGATGATGACGAATTGATTGATGAAACGGTAGATACATTGAAAGAACTGTGTGAGATCGTGAATGATTTAGGTTGGTTAGACTAACCATAAAAAGAGGCTGTTTGGTTGCTAAGCAGCCTTTTTATTTCGGGAGCTCTCCATAGCGATGATTGCTCCCGTTGTTTAAAAGATAATTTTAATTTTTAAAGATAAAACGATGCGAATTCAATTAACAATCATTTTTTTAATAACAAGCACTCTTTGCTTTTCTCAACAAAATAAAGGAGTAGCTACCTATACAATTCAGTCAAATTATGCTTTTAATGCCATCGAAAATGCGGAACAAAAGAAAGTATTGAAAAGAATCTTTGAGGAATCAGGAAGAGAAAGTCCGATACATTTTAAATTGATTTTTAAGGATGGAAATTCGGTCTTTTTCTCTGAAAATGCACTGCCTAGAAATGAGAGTAAGGTTGATTTTATTCGTGTGAAGGCAAAAATTCTAGGCAAGATATATGTAGATCAAAAAAATAAAGAAATCATCCAGTACAAAGAAAAATTTGGAGAAATGTTTCGCATCAAAAAAAGCCTGAGTGAGCATGAGTGGATCCTTACAAATGAAGAACAAGAAATAGGGAAATATACCTGTTTCAAAGCAGTTTTGAAGAGTGAAAGCAAGAAAAAGAATCAGACAATAGCTTGGTATGCACCCGAGTTAGGTTGCAGTATAGGACCTTTAGGGTATTGTGGTCTTCCTGGTGGGATAATCCTACTAGAGGACGATATTTTTAGGTATTCGTTGAAAGACATTAGGTTCAACCTCTCAAAACAAGACAAAAAGGCGATGCGCAAACCGAAAACAGGAAGAAAGGTTTCTCTCAGAGCATATGATTCAATTTACAAGGTGATGCGAGAAAAGAAAGAGGCGTTGGAGAGAGTTATGTATAACAAAAACTAAATGAGAAGTCCCAGACAAGCAACGCATCGTTGTAGTAGCCTTAAAAAAATACTTGCAGCCGCTTTTTTCTTTGGTATCACTTGGTTGCATGCACAAAAACTAATTTTATCTGGTGTGATTCAAGATCATCTACAAAAACCAATTAGCAATGCACACATTATTGCAATTCCAATATCAAGTGATCTGCAGCGTACCTTTTCAATATCAGATGCCACTGGTAATTATAAAGTAAAGCTTTTTAGAAATCAAGAGTATCGCATCATAATACATCATTTGGGCTATCATCTGAGCAGCATTACATGCACCACAGATGAAAAGGATATCTCTCGAAATGTAAGCCTTTTAGAAAGTGTACATCAACTGGATGAGGTTCTGATTGAACCTACACTTCCAATGGTATTTAAAAAAGATACAATTATCTTCCGAGCGGATGCTTTTACTTCAGGAAATGAACGCAAGCTGCGAGGTCTCCTTAAAAAATTGCCCATGCTTGAAGTGGATCGCGATGGCAATGTGGCCTTTCAAGGTAGAAAAGTATCCAAGCTACTCGTTGAAAATAAAGAATTTTTTACCGGTGATAGTAAATTAGCGGTCAATAATATTCCTGCAGATGTGGTGGATGCCATAGAGGTATTGGAGAACTATAACGAGATTGGTTTTCTCAAAGGACTAGAAGATCGCGATGCAATTGCCATCAACATTCAACTTAAAGAAGATAAAAAGAGATTTGTTTTTGGTGATGTGGGTATTGGAACAGGGATAAAAAATCGGTACCTTCTGCATCCTTCTTTGTATTATTACAGTCCAAATACGGCTATAAATAGCATTGGAGATGTAAATAATACAGGAGCGAAATCCTTTACTTTTAAAAACTTTCTTGAATTTGAAGGAGATATGAGTGCCCTATTTAGCGATGCCAAAAGCTACTTCTCATTCTTAAACGACAGCTTTGAACAGTTCTCAAGAAATCAAAATGTTACTGCAAGTACTCATCAGTTTGGAGCATTAAGCCTTGCGCAAACCATCAATAACCACATAGACCTTTCGACCTATGCTATTTGGTCTGGAACACAAAATAAAACAGCAACGAAAATACGAAACACCTACTTTGCGAGTGATGATCTCATAGAAAATAGGAGCAATAAAAGACAGCAAAAAAACAGATTTGGAATGGGTACACTGACACTCAAGGTACAACCCAATAGGAACACAGACTTCAGGATTAGAACATTTCTGAAAATGTCTAGAAATCATTCACAAGAAAAAACCATAAGCAGTACAGAAGATGTGCAGACTGTGATTCATGCCAATGCAAACGCTCATCAGGTCTCTTTTAAAGAAGAGATACAGTGGCACCAACAAATCAATAAACAACAAACCATCAGTAGTGTTTTTAAGTACCATTTTCGCAAAGCGACACCCAGCATCAATTGGCTCACTGATGCACCTTTTTTGCACAATCTACTTCCTATGAGCAATGAAGAGATCTATACTATTTCTAAAATAAAAAAGGCGCGTTCACACACTATCAATACAGCGTTAAAGTACTACTGGGTGCTCAATAGGATGAACCATGTTTATGTGAGCATGGGCACTCAGATGGCTTTTGATAATTTGGAAACATCAGCGTACCAGATTTTAGAGGATGGAACGATGAATGATTTTGCTGAAGTGGGATTTAAAAATGACATAGGAGTGCACTTTCAAGACCTATTTGTTGGGGTGCATTATAAAACACAAAAAGATAAAATTACACTTACCCCCGGTTTTTATTATCATTACTATAACTGGAAGATAGCGCAGCCCAACAAAAAGTTAGTGGATAAGAAGGTCGTTATCTTGCCTCAGTTGGCAATGAATGTTGAATTTAATAGTATGAAGAAGCTTCATTTTAAGTATGATCTCAATGCGAAATTCCCACGTATTTCACAACTTTCAGATGGTTTGACCTTACGAAGCTTCAATAGCATCTATCAAGGAAATTCCCAGTTAAAAAATGAGTTGTATCATCATTTTCGGATCCGTTACAATCGTTTTAGTATTTTCAATGACCTTTGGTATAATTGGAAGGTGAGTTATCGAGTCAAGGAAGCTAATTTTAAAAACACAATTTACACAGAAGGTATTGATATTATGGCTTCTCCAATCTTGTCAGATTTTGAAGACAAGCTATGGACGCTCAGAGGAAATCTTAAAAAAGGAATTGGAAGTTATAAAATTTCTTTGTTTGGAAATTTGAGCCTTGCCAAGTATGAAAAACCAATCAATAACAAACTCGTGGCAAATTCCGCTAATAATTATGTGGTTGGGAGCAGTATTGAAACAAGTTTTTATGATTCCTTGACTTTGGAAGTAGGACATACCAAATCTCTTTCAGAATACCACGCAAACACCTCCTCAATTTTTCATACAGACGTATTTTCAGCACATTTAGAGTATGCCTTTTTGAAAGATTTTAGGATCAAAGCAGACTATAGTTTTGAAAAGTACAGCAATAAGACCATGGCCATGAAAAGTGCTTTTGATGTTGCGAATGCATCACTTTTTTATCAAAAAGAAGACAGTTCTTGGACTTTTGAAATCCGCGCAACGAATATATTCGACATTGCTTTTAAGCAACGAAATTCTTTGTCAAGTGTCTTCGTGTCTGATGAAAAAACATTTATTTTACCAAGAATGTGCATGTTTAAAGTGTCCCATACATTATAAACATCTTCAAAGGCTACTCGGAACAAATGATGCTCCTCTGCATGCGCAGATTACAATCCGTGCAGTTGATGTTTTTAGCTGAAAGAAAGACACGGATTTTAAATTCGCATCATTAGGTTTTTTCTAAAAATACACACGATATTCATGAATATCGAAAAGTACTTGTTGTGTTTGTGCTAAAATTTCCCTAACTTGAGCTAAATACGATTGCATACGCACACCCTTCTGTTCAGTATGCAAACCGAATGCACCCACCCTTACTCCTTTTTAACATCATGATTGCTATGCTTTGCTTTGCAATGCGCTGAGCTGTTTTGTATTGTTTTATTTTGTTTTGCTGAAAATGTTAGCTGTAAAAAAACGTCTATTTTGAAATTGACAGGATTTATTAGTTGCGGGAAAATCTAAATATTCAAGGCACGAGAACCTCAAGTTTTCTTTGTAAGACCTGCGGTCATCGTTCATGCACAGAGATGCAAAAGCTAGGAATCTGAAAAATAAAAAATAGAGTTATGAAACATGTACAATCCCTGCTAACATTTCTTATCATAGGCATGATGCTTGCCTGTGATAAAGAAGCTGTAGAAAATACAGCCCTAGAAACGACCCGTAAAAATTTTGTAATTCATCGACTCGAAACTGTCTATGATTTCAATTCTTTTTCAGAACAAGATCAACTGAAAATAGCCATGGCCGAGTCGCTTGAAAATGCACTCATTGCTGATAGGGCATATGCGCAAAGCTTTTTAAATACCTTGGTAGCTGGTCAAAAGGTAAATGAATTGGTGTACGCGACCCATAAAAATGTAATCCTGACAAACAAGAGCGCAAAAAGCGATACTTCAGCCATGTCATTGGAAAACATCCTCATTGAACATGTTGAAAGCAGTACTCAAGGAAAAGGAACGACTGCAGAAAAGGAACAGAGAATTGATCTAATTCGAAGAGCAGATGCCATTTTACCCAACCTCGTCATAAAAATGCCCGCTTGGGTAGCAGTCATTTTAGAAGCGATAGCGGCAGAAAACTTGGAGTATGCAATTTACCCGGGAATCAATACAAAAGACCTTTCTTTTCAATATAAAAATAATCTGCATACTTCAATGCAAACACTAGCAGACTATGTACCCATACAAATCAAAGAAAGCGAAACCCTGATTCCAGTGAAAATGAATACCACTACTACCTTATGGGGAGATGATCTTATTGAAGACCATTTTCCAGTCCTACAAGGGTGTTCGGCGTTTAATATCGCAACCTATGTGAAGTTCAGTACACATGGATATGATTTTATAGATAAAATGCGACTGCATGATGATGTAATGAATAATAGACTCTGCACTGTTACAGAAGATCCTGTGATCGATGTAACGAATGAAGATTGTCACAAAGAATATGAGCGTGATTGTGTGCGTGAGAAAAATGTCATTGAAGGAATGAAATTTGTGAATTATGCATGTTTATTAGCCATCAATAACCAACCTGGTGGAGAAGATGTGTTTACACTGCATTATCAGTTTTCTGTGGCTTCTATGTGTGGAGATTTGGAAGTAACACAAGTGTGTCCGCCAAACAATTGGAAATTGGTGTTTCACGGAAGATTTGAAGATTTTTTTGAAACGCAACTGCATTGGGGCATTCCAGCAGATGGTGAAAACGTGAGCTTCATTGGAAAGATATTCTGGTATGACTATTATGTAAAAAGTAGTCCAATCTATTATGACATTCCTATAGATATGAGTCAGGAACAAATCTATTCACAAGCAAGGTACTTGGACTTGACTCCCGATTCGACTTGGGATGGAAATGAATATGGGCATGCCATAAGCATGGCTGTATTCGAACATGATGACGTTGTAGTTAAGGAAAGTACCACCAACACAATCAGTATCAGCAATACCACCAAAATATCCAATGCCTTAAAAGTTGGAAAAGCCTTTGAGACTGCTGCTGATTTTAGTAACTCGGTCAGAAGAACATCGAGCACCACCATTACAATAGATGCCGCAAAGGACGTTGATTTAGGTAAAAGAGGAATCAATTATTATTCCAAGAATTACGATTTGCCAAATGGAGCATACGGATACTATATCTCAACAGGAGCTGTAAGTACACATTTTGCAATATATTATTGAATGGATTAGATGCCGAGCTATCGAAAAAATAGATGATTTACAGGTGAAATAGCATGGAACGATTGTTCGTCTGAAAGGGCAGCGAGCACCCGAAATGGCTTAGATTTTTTTTGTATTTGAAAATTCAGCTGAAATGAAATGGTTGTTGCACAAGGTATAATTTCTGCAATCGAACGCCAATTTTAGGGAAGTTCTACAATGATTTCATTCTTTCGACCAAACACTTCATAAGGGGCATTGTAGCCTAAAAAGTAATATCGGTTGGTATAGGAAATCCCTGCCTTGTCCAAAGCAGTCGTCAACGCTGACCGATACCTTGCAATTTTTTCGTCATTTGCCCAGCCTTTAAATGCAATGGCAGCAACGCGCTTTGCAGGTTCTGTTGTAAACGAAATCCCCGACTGATTTGGTGCTGGCAATGTTTCCTTTTGAAACTTTTTCGGCACCATAAAATACATTCTTGTGCTATCTTCTAATGACATCGCAACAGGTGAAGTCATTGCGATTTTCTCATTCCGATCATTATCACCAAAAATATACCCCGCCAACACCGAAAAACCTTTGCTAGAAGCCTCTTTGTAGTTGCTAGAAGAAATTTTCACAGAAGTAAACAAGGTCGCATCATAATTGCGAATTTCGAATTCCTCATAGGTTTCTTCAATGGTGTAGCTATAAGTTTCAATATTGTGCTGACTGTACAAGCCAAACAGCTGTATCACTGCAAAAACAAGTAGGAGAATACCGAGTAAAATCACAACTATTTTCATGGGTTTTGATAAGCTTTTGTTTTCCTGCATAAGGTGTGGTTATGGTTTGAAAGAGCGCTTTAAACAAGTAAAGATACAACATATGAAACGTGTATTCAAGCGAGGTAGTATAAAATCCTATGCAATACAACTCATGTTTGAACATGCCAAGATATAGGAAACACGAAACCCGAAACCTTTAACAGGCACATAAAAACCGACGTGCTGTTTGTAATGATGATTTGATAAACCCTAAAGCCTCACAAGTAAACTAGTCTTGCACAGGAATACCATTGGAAATGGCTGAAATGGAAGCAACACCGTAACGGTCTTTTTTAAAGACCTCAATGCCAGAACTGTTTTCAAAACCTTTCCAAAAGTCGGTGGCCAAATAGGCATCAATAGCTGCTGCATTTTCAAAGTAATAGACGCCTCCAAAGGTACTGTCCTTTTCTTTTGAGATGAATGTTTTACCAATCAACCCAGGAAATTTTTCATTGTTAAAACTAGCCGCACTCTCTTTGATAGAGGTCGAGATAGTACTTGCAGAATCTTCCGACTTGAAATGCACTACAAGTACATGAAGTTCGGTAGCGTCTTCAGGATTTGAAGAGGTTTTTCGTGTAGCATGCTCCCCGCCCGCCAAAGCACTCCCTTCAAATGTTTGGAAGATGTCTGTTTTGAAATTGACGAGATTTGGATGCGCCACAATGCCTTTCCATAAATCAGAAGAAAGGTAGGAGGTCACTGCCGCTTCGGAAGAGAAATAATAGACGCCTCCAAAAGTGCCACTTGTTACATTGCCAATAAATGATTTCCCAAGTAAGCCAGGAATACTATCGGCAACAAAGTTAGGTGCCACAGCAGCGCCAAGCAAGGCATGGTCTTCTAATGAAATACTGTCCAACTCGTAATTTACAAGAAGTACCATTTCTTTGGCAAAAAGAGCTTCTTTTTTTAGGGGTTTACTGTCTTTACAAGATGCAATTGCAAACAAACTAAGCATTAAAATAAGTGGTTTCATGATGGTGTTATTTGTGTGTTCATACTTTCGGGCGGTGTTTCCTAAAAACAACCGAGCATAATTTAGCAAACTCAAAGGTTTTTTCCCGGAGTGAACTATTTGGTTGTGAGTTATTTACATAGTGTGTAAGGTAGTGAAAATTATGCACTTGGAAAAGTGTACATGGAACTCATATGCATGGTATCGTGAAAAGTGCCCATGGGTTTCTTGCAGAAAAAAAAAGGAACTGATTAAACCAAAAGGGCAATATCTAGTCCAAGAGACAGATATAAATGAAAAAATCATGAAACAAATACCTTGGCTACTCGTACTATTTCTGCTGATTTCTTGCACTTCAGAAGATGAATCTTTTATACAACCACAACCACAACCAAAAGAAGGAGCAAGAATGTTGCTCATAGGGAATAGTTTTTTTAGGCCCTATGCGCAAAAATTGGATGTCATGGCTTTGGATGCTGGATTTGAAAATCACAACAGCACCCTTGTTTTTCGGGGTGGAGACAATGGGAGACCTATTAATTTTTGGAATGACGCAACATCAAAAGAACATCAGCTGATCAAAGCAACACTCGATGAAGGGGATATTGCCTATTTTGGGATGACTCCCGGACACGATGCAGACGATCCAATTGAGGGACATCGTGCTTGGATTGAATACGCTTTGCAAAAAAATCCAAATATTGTGGTATTTATTGCAATACCACCCATTGATTTTCCCAAAGATTGGGGACAGCGTGCACAAGAGTATGGATTCGATTCAATTCAAGAACTCTATACCTATTTTGTGAATGACCATGTACATACCATCATGGTAGACGGCCTGAGAGCTGAATTTCCAGGAACTAAAATTTTTACAATTCCCACAGGTTGGACAACTGTCAATTTAGCGCAAATGCAGCAAGACAATCAGTTGTTAGACGAAATAACCTTGTTTGGACCCAAACAAACGTCAATCTTTACAGATGAAAAAGGACATCAAGGAGAAATTGTGAAGGTTACCGGAGGGCTACTTTGGTTAAGCAGTCTCTATGATGTAGATTTGAGTACCCATAACTATACAACAGGTTTTCAGACAGATCTCCATGAAATAGCACAGCAAATTGCAGCGCATCATGATTCTAACTACAAGCAGTAATGTTGTTTGCATAGAATCATGTAATGGGTAACCTCAAAATGCGATGCTTGCAAAAAAAAATGAGAAGCTAATCTCTTAAAAGAATTCAGTAAAACCGATGCGCACAAAGCGGCAATACAAACGTACTTCTCTTAAATGAGGAGGAATTTCCTGCACTTACTTCAGGCAGTGTTGAAGACATTCATTTAATTTTACTACTTTTAACACGATGGGCTGTTTTTTCAAGTATGCATGGTGAAAAAACAACTGACTAACCCCTCATGTGCTTATGTAAACTGCACGGATCAGAATGAAAAATACACCGATGAAACTACCCCTAGATTGCAATGCGAATTATGTGCAAGATTTTTTGACTGAGAAGGAGGCCAATACGCTCTACACAAGTTTAATGGACACATATAAAATAGACCAAGCCCGACTTGTCATAAAAGCAGGAGGTGAGACGATAGAAACAGATAGTTTTAAATTATTGTTTGCTTCGGAAGAGTTGATTTTACAAAACAGTCATCCGAAAGAAATACATGGCGCTTCGCATGTTTTTACAGGAGCCATGCGTGCACTGAAAGAAAAAGTAGAACAACAATTACAGAAAGAGTTTCCACTTGCGATGTGTCTGTATTATCCCAATGGAAACTATTTTGCGCCACATCATAGTGATCAAGAGACCTCTGGCGCAGACACCATCTTGCCATCGATTAGTTTGGGAGAAGTTCGTGAGTTTCATTTTATGCATAAGGAAAACCATGAGGAATATGGCTTAGATTTGGCGCACGGTAGCATGCTCGTGATGGGAGTGCACTGTCAAGAAAGATATACCCATAGCTTGCCGCAAAACATGAACTATAAAAAAGGAAGAATCAATATCACTTTTCGAGAAGCGAATTTCAAATAGTGCTGAAAAGAATATAGCAGTGAGATCACCGCGAAATGCTTCTGAAAATCTTACACCAATTGGAAAGCCTGTTGCACTTGCTAAAAAATTAAATAAGAGAGGTATGTGGGCGGGAGTGAATATGAATGAACACAAAACAATGATCGGAATTATGCAGAATAACCACATATCTCAATTGACTTACTCGCTGCTTCAGCAGGAAACACAACCTCTTGAGGTAAGAAAATATTTAAATGAGATCAACACCCATTTCCAAACAATAACAGGTCTTGATGCACAAGAGTACCAAGTTGAAAACTTAGCAGCAATTCCTGCAGCCAAAGGCAGGGCATTGGGACTGCATCATGCGGCGCAATGCTTACTCGACTATCAAAGAACGATAAGGTTTTTAAAAGCCACTAGAGCCGCTATTGAACAAAAGCGAAAGGAGCAACCAAACAAAGTGATTCATGTCTTGTATGCAGGATGTGGACCTTATGCACCATTTATCACCTTGATAGCGCCATTCTTTCAACCAAAAGAAGTGCAGTTTTCACTCATAGAAATTAATAAAAAATCTATGGGATTGGCTCAAAAGTGTATCCATGCATTGAACTTGTCAGCTTACGTAAAAGAAACCTATGTTGCAGATGCTGTTTCCTTTAAAATCCCAGAACCCGAGGTCTATGATATTCTAATTAGTGAAACATTAGACGCCTTGTTGTATCGTGAGTGTTACGTACCTATTTTATGCAACTTGCTCCCCCAACTTCGTAAAGACATCTTGGTAATTCCAGAAAATGTGACCGTGGAACTCTCTTTTTTGCAGGCGACTAAAAAGGAAGAAACACCAAAAGTACTGGAGCTAGGGAGTGTTTTTAATGTGCGTGAAGCGATCGCTTCTCATGCCACTACAATGAACACGCTCTTACAATTCCCAGCGTATAAAATCAATCTGAACTCCTTGCGCATGGAACGCTATGAAAAAATGCGCCTTGATACCAAAGTACACATATATGACGATCTGTATTTGCATAGAAACGAATCTTCTTTGACGATTCCTCTTGAATTCAAGTTGGCACAGCCTTTTCAAAAGAACACTGTCATGTTTGCCTATTTTATGGAGCCGGACATAGAATTGAAATGCACATTCCATTAAATCTTTAGACCATTTCAATTGTACATAGACCAAACAAATGAAAACACTTCATATATGGTGTATTCAGTAAAATTTTCTTTGTATTTTTGAAGGCTCTATAAAAATTTCAAGCACTAAAAAGATATGAAAAAAATAAGTATAAGTTGTCTACTCACATTTACAAGCATGCTGTTCGTTGCTTGCGAAGCGAAAAAAGAAACGACACATCATTCACATGATCAGCATCATACACACGATCAGGAATTACACCATTGGGAAATCCCAAGCAAAGATCCGGATAGGATTATGTTGAATTTTCATGGAGCTCCTGCAACACAAAGAGCCGTAACTTGGAGAACCGATGCGAGTATTGATCAGGCTGTTGCTCAAATAGCAGAGGCGACCGTAAACTCGAAATTCACAAAAAATGCAAGAACCATAGCAGCAACAACAGAACCTTTTGATTTAGGCCTGTACAAGTCAAATGCTTCTCTGGTTGTAAAGTATCATAGTGTTGTTTTTGACGGTTTAAAACCAAACACTCAATATGTATATCGTGTAGGAAATGCCGATGAACATTGGTCGGAGTGGATTCAGTTTAAAACGGCAAAGTTAGCATATGCACCTACTCAGTTTGTGTATTTTGGAGATGCTCAAAATGATGTGTTGTCACATTGGTCTCGAGTGATTAGAAAAGCCTATGAAGTGGCTCCAAAATCTTCTTTTGTGATTCATGCAGGAGATTTGATTAATAAGGCACATAAAGATCAAGAATGGGCTGAATGGTACAAAGCCGGAGGATTTATTCATAGTCAATGGACCGCGATTCCAGTGGTTGGAAATCATGAATTCAGACCGTTGGGAGTTGGAAAGGCGAAAAAACTCGCTATTCAATGGAGGCCCCAATTTACGCTGCCTGTTGAAAATGAATTGCACAAAAGTTTGCATGAAACAGTCTATACAGTAGATTACCAAGATGTTAGAGTCATTGTGTTGAACTCAAACGATCGATTTGAAGAACAAACCAAGTATTTAGAAAAGCAATTGAAAAATTCTACAGCAAAATGGAATATTATTACCTGTCACCATTCCGTGTTTTCTCCTGCAAAAGGACGTAATTTCCAGTATGCACGAGATTATTGGAAACCGTTGTTGGACAAGTACAATGTAGATTTGGTACTCAATGGACATGATCATACCTATGCCAGAGGTCATGTTCCTGTAAGGTCTTCAGATCAGAAGAATTCAGACGATTTACGCACAGTGTATGTAACTTCTGTAAGCGGCCCTAAACAGTATGGTATGGATGCTGAACAAATGAAAGACTACAAGAAAGATGGGTACAAGCTAGACAATGCTGCTGAGCAAACGCAGTTTTTTCAGGTGATAACCATAGAGAACAATACACTTACCTACAAAGCGTATACCGCTTTAGGAGAAGAGTATGATCGTGCAGTGATTTCCAAAGATTTTAAAACAGGAAAGAAAAAACTACTGAAGTAAAATAATGACAGTAAAAAAAAGCGCTAGAAGTTCTAGCGCTTTTTTTTTGCTCAAATTTTTCACAAAACACGAACGTTCCACAAAAATGCGAGCGCGGAATTGTATTCCGCGCGTTTATATAGTGGTGCTTTGAGACCTTGTAGTATATGATATTGAGCTTTAATTGTTGGCTTGTAGGTGTACAAATGGCACGGATTACAAATCCGCGCGATATTGAGCTGAAGTTGTTGGCTTGTAGGTTTAAAAATGGCACGGATTACAAATCCGCGCGATATTGAGCTGTAATTGTTGGTTTGTAGGTGTACAAATGGTATGGATTGCAAATTCGCGCGATATTGAACTAGAATTGTTTGTGTAGAGCTGTCTAATCACTGAAAACCATGATGTGAAAAACCCCATAAGTAGTTATTGTGCCGTGTTTTTTTTTGGTGTAGATTTAGTTTGTCTTAAAGAAAGAGTAACATGTCAACCAAATACAAAGCAACAACGATTGATGATGTATATTTTGTAACCATAACAACAGTTGGTTGGATAGATGTTTTTACACGATTAAGACAGAAATATGTTTTGATAAACGCTTTAAAACATTGCCAAAAAGAAAGAGATTTAAAAATTTATGGGTATTGTATAATGTCAAACCATTTGCATATGATATGCAAAGCTTCAAAAAGAGAACCTTTAGCTCTTGTAATTAGAGATTTTAAGAAATTTACATCAAAAAAAATAGTACAAACCATTTTAGAGTTTCCAGAAAGTAGAAGAGAATGGATGTTGGATTATTTTAAACAGGCATGTGTACATTTAAAACGTAATCAGCATTTTAAAGTTTGGCAAAATGGATATCATGCAAAGCATGTATATTCAAATAAATGTATGAAACAGAAGTTAAATTATATACATCAAAATCCTGTTGTAAATAGAATTGTTAGTTGTCCAGAAGACTATATATTTAGTTCTGCGAGAAACTATGCGGAACTAGATGTTGAGCTAGAAATTGTTTGTTTAGAGCTGTTTTAAGTGGCACGGAACGGATTATAAATTCACACAATGGCCGCAATAATGCGCGCGCGGTTTCACAAAAATGCGAGCGCGGAATTGTATTCCGCGCGTTTATATAGTAGTGCTTTGAGATCTTGCAGTATATGATATTGAGCTGGAATTGTTGATTGGTAGGTTTACGAATGGCACGGATTACAAATCCGCGCGATATTGATGCTTTTAGAGCTGTTTGAATTAGCACGGATTGCAAATCTGCGCGATTGGAGTACGACAAAAACCAACAAAAAAAAGGAGCTTTAACAGCTCCTTTTTTTTGTTCTTATTGTAGTTCTTCTAGTAACACATCAACTGCTTTCTGCAATTGTGCGTCTTCTCCTCTTGCTCCCCAACCTGGTGCATTCTTTACCAAATAATCCGGTACAGCAGGTGCTTCATTTTCCATGTTCAATCCAGATTTTTTGACATACCAAGCACGGAATGGCATGCGGACATAACCTTTAGACAATCCATAGCCTCCAGTAGAGATGACGGCCCCAAAAGTAGGCTGCCCCACTAATTTACCGAGTCCTAAATTTTTATAGGCATGTGAAAATATTTCTGCATTGGAGTAACTATTCTCGTTACACAAAGCCACCGTGGGTTTTGTATTCACAGATAAAATTGCTCGCTCGTTAAAAGGGTAGTTCCCTTTGAACTTTTTATTCTCTTTCTGTAAATTCGTAACGGCTCCTCTTGGTACAGTGTAGGCATGTTGATCAACATTCAATACCGCCATTAAACGATCCGTGGTCCAGCCTCCACCATTGTATCGCACATCAATAACAATTCCTTTTTTACCATAGCCACTCGCTTTTAACTCGCGTTCAAAACTTTCAAAACTTGGCGCATCCATACCTCTAATATGAATATACCCCAGTTGTCCTTTTGAGTAGGTTTTCACCAATGCTCTTCTTGAGGCTACCCATGCTTTATATTGCAATGTTCTTAAGGAACCCGAAGTTCGTACCACAACATCCTTTCCATCACTTTTGGTTAATAACACCTCTTCACCTCTGGAATTTTTTAGCAAACTGTAAAAATTCGTGTTTTTAGTGATCGGTTTTCCATTCACGGCAGTGATCACATCTCCAACGTTTAAGTCTACTTTTAATTTGTTTGCTACTGAGTTTTTAAGGACATATTCCACTTGAACTCCCTTTGAGACATGCTTCACCTCAACACCTAACAAGCCAATATTATCATTGTTTGTGCGTTCAGGAGTTCCGGCTCTGTATCCCATATGGCTCGCATTCAACTGACCTAACAACAAATTAAATACAAAACTGTAATCTTGTTCTGTACTCGCTTTTAATGCTAATGGTTTGTATTTTTTAACCAAAGACTTCCAATTGTAGTCATGAAAATTAGGATCATAGAAGCCCATGGTTAGCACACGCGTACCTTCTTCGTAGACTTGTTCATTCATCGCCACAAAATCATTTTTGTATTTTGCTACATGCGGTAAAGACGTAATTTTATCTCCTTTCGGGTTCAATTGTTTTAAACGACCTCCTGAAGTAAAATAAAAGCTGCCATTTATAGCCGAAACGTTTCCTACTCTTGAGGTTCCTTTGATGGCTTTAGGGCTACTACCGTCTAATTTCACTTTAAAGAAACTTCTGTTGTTTGTGGAAGGATCTGTTGCCGAATAATACACATATTTGCTATCTGGACTAAACATACCTCCATATTCATCGTCTGGCAATCTGGTAATTCTAGTAAGTCTATCAAAAATTCGTTCGCTATCAATAGACACCTTTACCTGCTTCTTTTTCTTACTTTTTACAGCTTCTTTTTCTAGATAATAGTCGCCATTTTCTCTATCTGTTCTCGAGCGTTCCCAATCTTCCTTTTTAAGCCATACCATCCAAACATCATAATCAATTCCTCCTCTGTTTCCACTTCTGTTAGAAGCAAATGCTAATTTTTTACCATCCGGACTCCAAACTGGCGCTCTGTCACTTCTTGGGTGCATAGAAACGTTAAACTTGTTGTTTGGATTTTCTACGGATTGAATAAAAATTTCACTATCAAAGTTCAAGTCTTCTTGAGAATAGGCAATATACTTGCTATCTGGACTCCAACTTACATCTTCTGCTGCGGCCCAACCTGATGTATATGCTTTGCTCTTAGATAAAGCTCCCTCTTTTATATCAGCCATCATTAAGCTTCCTCTACCGACTCTGTATACTAGTTTTTTGTGATCTGGAGAGACCAAAACGTCATATACATCTTCTTTACTTTTTGTGAGTTTTGTGATTGAAATCGTTAAACTCCTATCCAATCCTACTAAGGTGTCTTTAGAAACTGCTTTGTATATTTCATTATGGCCATCTCTATCTGAAACAAACAACAATGCTGTGTCACTAATCCATTGTGGATTTCTATCTCTATAGGCATGCTTGCTTACATTATTCGCCTTTTTTCTATCCTTGTTGTTTTGCTTAACAAAAATTTCACCATTAATTTCGAAGGCCATTAATTTCCCGTTGGGTGAAACATCAAAATCAGCGATACCCGAGGTTGTAGAAACTTCTTTTTCGGTTTCAAATTTGGTGTCTGATGCGATGGTTAAGTTGAGCTTCTTCGCTTGTCCCTTTTGTATTTGGTAGAGATTGAAAAGCGTTGTGTAGACTATAGTTCCTTGGTTGCTTACAGAAAAAGAAACAACACCATTTTTGCTGTGGTTCGTCATTTTTTTAGCAGTACCCTGAAGAGAACCATCTGTGTTTATCGCTTGCTGATAGATGTTGTAACGACCACTTTTAGCTCCTATATAATGCAAATTACCTGCTGCATCCCATACAGGTGAATGCTCATTCTTTTCTGAGGAGGTTACTTGAAAATACTTCCCTGTTTTTATGTTATAAACCCATACATCTCTTTGGGCTGAACCTGAATAATCTTCTCTAGAAATTTTACAAGCCCCTTTTACAAAGGCCACCAAATTCCCATCGGGAGAAACCGTTGCCATGCTCCCTAAAGCCGTTATAAATCTTTGCGGAGTACCGCCATTAGCGTTTACATGATAGGTTTGTTCATCCCATTCAGGTCCTTTTAAAACCCTAGAGGTTGCAAATACAATATCGTTAGAAGAAGTCCAATCATACGGGGTGTCTCCTGTTGGATAATAGGTTATTTGTTTAGGGATTCCTCCATTTTTAGAAATCGTAAAAACATTATTCGCTCCTTTTCTATTCGAAGAAAAGGCGAGTTGGTCTCCAGTAGGATTCCAAACCGGGTTGCTCTCATATCCCTCGTGAATGGTTAACCGTTTTGTTTGTTTTGTGTTGAAGTTATACGTCCAAATATCTCCTTGATAAGAAAAAGCCATTTCTTGGGCGTTTGGACTAATTCGAGGCATTCGAATTAGGGAGTTTTGTGCTGAAAGCAATCCTGTTAGCAGCACAAAAAACACGATAGACAATCTTGTTTTCATAAGTTTTAAATGATCTAAGTTAATTTGATTGGGAAAATTAAAAAAATATAGATGAGCAGTATGTTAAATTCATCAGAAATGTTTGCCATCACTTTAGATAATGCGAGCGCGGAATTGTATTCCGTGCGTTTATAGCAGTGCTTCGAGAAACCGTGCAGCATATGCTATTGAATTGGAATTGTTTGTTTAGAGCTGTTTTAAGTGGTGCGGATTGCAAATCCGCGCATTCAGTTCGGAATCGTATGTTTATACAAAAATGCAACAGGAGAGCGAGAAATTGTATTCCGTGCTTTTATTTAGTGCTGTTAGAGATCATGCAATCTATGTATACATGTGAGCGCGGAATTGTATTCCGTGCGTTTGCAGCAGCTATTGTGTTGGAATTACACGGATTGCAAATCCGCGTGATCAGGTTGTAAATCCGCGTGATCAGGAGCGTGAAATTGTATTCCGTGCTTTTATTTAGTGCTGTTAGAGACCATGCAATCTATGTATACATGTGAGCGCGGAATTGTATTCCGTGCGTTTATAGAGCTATTATGTTGGAATTATACGGATTACAAATCCGCATGTTCGTTTAGAACTGTTTGAAATGGCACGGACACGGATTGCAAATCCCTGCGAAGTATTGGCTGGCAGGTTTAAAAATGGCACGGATTGCAAATCCGTGCCATTAGGAACCCTATTGGAGTTGTTATGAAATCTGAATCGCTTTTTTACATATTAGTCATCCAATTGAATCAGATCAATTTGGCTTTCTTTTACTTTTTGATTGAGCAGTTGTACGTCTTTGTCAAAAATGGTATATAATTTTGTCATTTCGGTATCGATCTCTTTCGTAATTGCTTTCTTAAAAGCAATTGCTTGATTGGTAGGTCTATAACTTCCAATTCTCGTGAGCGAGTTCAAATGCGCAAGTTTGTTGTTCAGTCGTATAGGAAAGTTCAATGGGTCTTGTCCACTTTTACTTTTTGTTTGGTACAACGTCGTTTCTATGGCTGTCTCTTATACACATCTGACGCTGCCGACGATCTACTCTGTG